>JYMV01040627.1_pt1 | contig 14563 bp, 6 predicted proteins | sample 338911 | NCBI WGS metagenome assembly JYMV01 (sample SAMN03354496, study PRJNA234377) | hydrothermal vent metagenome | biome: Deep sea; feature: Hydrothermal plumes at the Eastern Lau Spreading Center, Western Pacific Ocean; material: Seawater | place: Tonga | collected 2009 | depth 2000 m m
TATACCACCATCAGGTAACAAAGGCTCTGGAAGGAGAGTTTGTGTTAAATCTGAACTCGGTAATGTTTCTACAGTAAGAGAATCGCGAATTACGGACACACCTAATCCAGTGCCCAGCCAAACTGCCTGTTCTGTCTGTAGAATTACCTCCGTTACGACGTTACTTAGCATCTTATTTGAACTATTCAGAGAATCGGTGCTATCCGCAATCAAGGTACGGAACGAAAAATCAGCAGGAACTAATTTTTGAGCAGGCAGTGAATGAATATTCACCATGAAAATCCCCAGAATGATAAATGTTCTCATGGTCCACTTACTGTAATATTATCCACAACTACCACCGTTTGAGTATCCGGATTCGAATGGGTATTGGCCATATCTACCGCATCAAAGATCCACCAAAATGTACCTGTTTTGGTTTCTAATTCAGAGTCCAAGTTCCCCGGACCAAACACAGGGATCCTGAAACTATACGTTCCATCATTTGGATCTACATCACCACTTGTAAAATTCGGTTCATATAGAATTACTTCGCTGCCGTCATCGTAAAGATTGATAATATTTCCTTCATTTAAAAATGTGCTATCATCCACATGGTATGAAAAGAAACCAACTCCGCGAATATCACTTAGTTCATTCGCATCCTTAACCGTGGCTGTAACCAGTTGAAATATTACACTGCCACTATCAGGTAAAAATATCGTATCCGGTGCCGATATGGACACAATTATTGGTATAATATTTCCCAAATAAAATGAATCTTGCACCATGAATGGTGGATGATTTTCATAGGTCGCTTCAAAATCCAGATATACCCTTCCAGTATCATCATCAATTGGATTATGGGTTAACGTATTGTTGATAACCTTCAAAGAATACAAATAGTCATTTTCTAATATATCGCCGCTGATACCAACATCATTTAATAATAGATAATCAGCTGTACTGTCCGGCCCCGCCGTGCCAAACCAATGTACCGCTACTGTTTGCAAAGGTGACCCATTAACGCGTGACTCCACATCAATCGCAAAATATAGAATCTGGTCATCCTGTAAAAAGGTGAATTGTGGTTCACCTAGGGGTGAATCTGTATCTGTCGTACTGGCCGAATCAGGACAACCCCAAAAAATTAAAGCACACAGGAATAGAAAAAATGAATTCACCCGGGTATAACTATGAAACTTCACATTTTACCTTCCATAAATATAATGAACTAATAGTGTACCAATTTGGCCCAAACTTTCAGCAGAACAATTTTCAGGAATATCCTGAGATGTGTGCCAATAATTCGCATAACTATTTGGATAATTAAAATCGATAATGTCAACTGCTGGTATTTTCGCTTCAGCCCATAGTGGTACATGATCATCATAAATTGTATGTACTATACGTGATTCAAAAGTGTCCAGGTTTAATACCTTTGCTAAGCCCCATAATTTTTTCACTAGTTGCCTATTCTGCTGGTATGAAAAACGTTCTATAGGAATATGCAATTCAGCATCGCCAATCATATCCAATATTATCGCTTCGTCAGGTTTCTCTATGGGTAAATCTTTGGCAAATGCCTGTGAACCTTGCGCATAGCTTTTTGGAATGTCGGATCTACCCATATCTTCTCCATCAAACAGAACGAGTGTAATACCGATTGGGGGTGGTGAATCATTTAAAATTCGCGCCAGTTCCAAAATCACCGCCACACCACTAGCACCATCATTAGCACCAATTATTGGATCATTACGTTTTTCTAGATCTGGATCCTCGTCGGCCCACGGCCTTGTGTCCCAGTGGGCGCCAATTAAAAGCTGTTGCGAATTATCTACATTAAATCGAGCAATAATATTGGTTAAATCATAACTTTTTTCATCGACAAAATCATCCAGAACAAAAGGCTGCAGAAGAATAGTGTCTGCCAATCCTGCAAGCGTTTTTTGTAAATATCCCAAACATTCTTTGTAACCATTTGAACCTGGATTTCGCGGACCAAATTCACACTGTTTAACCAGGTATTGAAAAGCATTCTCTTGATCAAATTCAGGTACTGTATTATTGCAGTTTGATAGAAAAATGATAATAGAAATGGTTAAAATTATTTTGATTTTAATTTGCATTTAACTAACCACTAATAGCGATATTAACATCAAATCCAAAGTCACGGTCAATTTTTTTACCAGTGGTCATGGATTCATTTTCATGATAGCCGTAGATCATGCTGCCGCTGACTTTGGCGGAGAAGGTATAGGTAATACGAATGCCCGCTTTCCAACCAGAATTATATGCCGTTTGTCCAAATTCTAACCCGCCATTTTTACTACCTAAGGTCTCACTTTCGTTCATATCAAAATTAAATTGAAAATTAACGGTATTTTGAATATTATAATCCTCCATAAATGGCAGTGGAATAGTTATACCGCCTCTATGGCTGTAGTTAGCGCTCGATGTATAACTTTTATCACGATGAACAGTAATACCAGTCGGTACCCTGTCCAGTGATTTCGATAAATTATGGCGAAAATTCATCGATATACCTTTTTGTAAATTTGCAGTTAACCCAACCAGCGGTGAAAAATTAGTGTTAATTCTGGATGTGCGTTCGGACCCTTCAAAATCAGTGATGAAATTCCCTAAATTAAATAATGGCATACTAGGACCAAGAAAATTCTCGAATTGCCAGGCCCGTGTTTCTTTACCACTAAATCCGTGTTCCAATGAAAGAGAACGTAGATACTTATTCAATATTGGCAGTTTTTCCAAACCAGACCAACGAATACTCCAACCTGGTAAGGGTAATCCATTTTCTAATTTTTCTCCATAAGCAAAATAATCACGTGACATGTTTCTTTGCTCGGTTCCCGAGCCACTTCTTGTTGTAGAAACATTTTGCGCATAATTAAAACTGGTGCTAATACTTTTTGTAAGATTTAAACCAGAACGGAGTGAAAAATCGCGTTTGTGATCCCACGCACCTATATCAGATCCAATTTTTTCTGAGTGATCTAGACCATGATCAGGTTGCCATCCAAAACGGTAACCCAATGGTACATCACCAATTACACCACGCCCCGTCCTGTTAAGATTTTCCGTATAACTAAAATTAATCGGGTTGACCCTCCTGATCAATCCATGTACAAAATTTAGAGCAGGTACATCTTTTTGTTTTTTCTCCGGTGGTTTTTCCTCTTCGGATTTTGACCGTCGTCGTCGTGATCTACCTGTGGGCGCTGAAGCCTTTGATGGCGGTTTATAAATTACTTCAAACATATTAACTAAATTCAAAGAAATGCTTGATGAAAATCGCAACTGTGTTCCAATATTGGCACCGCCCAGCGTGCTTTCTCTATCCTGGTTCCAACTGTGTGCTGAAGAATAATTAATGTTTGGTTTTAGCCAGGTAAAAATTACTGGATTAAATGATGTAGTTAAATTCTCTGTAATATTTTCGACAACGCCTGGGTCCAAATCTCTCATCGCCATCCATGCGTAACCACGATAATCCTGAAGATCACTTTTGACGGCTCGAGTGTATTTCGTTTTTAAGGCATCCGTTAGCGTATAATTCATAGACAAATTTCTATTTAATCCAAAATTATAGGAGTCAGGTGATCGGCCGCCAACACGCTTTGTCCTTTCGCTCAAGCTTTCACTGAAATTCATAGATGCATTCAGGTTTGAAGGTGTATAATAAAAATGTATCTCACTCAGTTTTGGTCCGATCCAGGGTATAGGTTTTGTCCATTTTAAAGGACTAATGTAATTATCACGGCCAAACGGAAGTGCATAACTCAACTTACCTGAGTATTTCTCATTTAATACTTCTTTATTAATTTCATTTGACGAAAACGATTTACTAGCACTAAAACTTGGCTTCAGCTTATCCAAAGTATATTTAATAATTTTATTATCCGATTTACTCGACTTTGCTAATGATGTACTAAAATTCATACCCGTAGATTTAGTTAGAATCGAATCGGGAGCGTTGCCTTCACTTACAAGAATATCGGAGCCCGGAAAATATTTTGGAGTATTCGTGGCACTATTCATCAATAGATTTACCGGTATGCTTATTCCCCATGATTTAGGCAATAGTTTATGTACTTGCACATTTGTATTTAGAGAAAAGTTTTCCCCGGATTGGTTGGTACCAAGACGCTGCTGCAGTACATGAAAATCTGCATCTTTTCGACTGTATGTAAACGATGTGTTTGCTATATCGGCTAAACTAAATTTTGATGTAAGACGCATAGCAACACCACGATCTTTTTTTACACCACTTAAACGAAGTTCATCGAGCCAAACCTCACCACTTATCCATTCTTCAGATATATTTCTCACTCCAACCATAAAAAACTGGATCCTTGATAACGCGGGTTTACCTTTTATATTGATTCGCTTACCAGTAGAAATACCATTCTCATCCCTAAATGTATAAGATTTTATATTTGCTGAATCTGAAAATGTATCTTTAACATTTAATTTTTTTACGTTCGTTGAATCTTGCAGTTTGAGCTGGGTCAACCAGTTCAGATCCAGATTGATCGTATTCCTTTTTTCGGACTCATCCCAACCATTATATACTGGTTGAACCAGTTCGTAATAATCTTCCCCCAGTCCAAAACGCATGAAAAATTCCACCTTGGTTTCAGTGCTTCCGATCCAAGGGCTATTGCCATATACATACATTTTCATCTTATCATACGTAAGATAACTTTTGGCTCTGGCGCCGGATACGTTAACCAATGTTTTTAAAGCAGCACCTTTGTAGTGGGGATAAAGATTATCGAATTTTAAAACCAGCGATTGTTCTTTTGATCGTATTTCATTGATGCGATCGTACTCACCCTTTACACCCTGTGGCGGATCATAATTCGCATTATCCTCTGTGTTTATTACTGAGATAGCAAATACACTATCGGAACCGGTCTTACTGTATGAATCTGATGAATCAGGTGCTACACCCAATTCCTGCCATTCATTACCTACTAATTCTATTTTTGCGATCTGAACCCAAGCCTGTGTAGTGTCTGAAAGCCTTAACCTGCAAAATTTAATCTCGTTCCATTCTTGATTGCCTGTACTGTCAATTATTTCAAAATGGCTTAGCGGGATCCGAAATAACCTCCAGCCAGTTGGTTGACCATTCTTGATAGTCTCACCAGAAAAATAGGTCGTATCATCTAACGTAAACGTTTTGGTGAAGTAATCATTAGTTTTATCCAAGAATCCAGTTCGATCCAAATCTTCTGTATCAGGATATCTTCCAGCATCAAGTGCATTACCTTCAGTCCCGTTGATTCGCTTATAATCATAACTACCTTCATCGTAGTTCCAATTATCACTATTTGGATCATTTGGATCTATGTCATCAGCGACATTGATCAAAATAGTGCTACCTGCTGCAAGAAGTTCGTTATATGTTTCACCAAATTGTAAACATCCACCCCAGCCATCTTCCGACTCATCCGCACAACCATCTAACCCAATATCCTCTGCATCATCCAATAGTCCATCACCAATCATACCAGCTACCGGAATATCCTCTGTATTTAGCGAACCATCACCATTCCAATCTTCACTAATTTTACCAAGATCAATACTTAACTCGGATTTTGATCCACTCTTGCTGCGAATCCAAATTTCAAAAAATTTAGTTTGTGTTTGGTCGTAATCCCCAGAATACAATGTTGTGATAATTCCTGCCCAAAGAGAATCTTTTGGCAGCTGGGTTTGGTTGATGAGTGGTTCATAATTCATAACTAGGATATCGGTTGTTTCATTTTGAGCACGAATAGATGTCTCTTGATTTGGCCATATATCTTTTGTTCGCCATTGAACGTACGGATTATACCAATACATTCTCGCTCGGTTACGATGACCTAGTGTTTTGTTCGAATGATAAATAAGTGGTGGTGATGACGATTTCCAGAACCGGCGCTGAATTGGAAAAGAAGTAGTACGTTTTGCTCCTTCAAAATCATCAATATACGCTACGCCGTTTGGATCCCCAGTTTCAGGATTATTTATGGAATTTGGATTTGGCATGACCTGCGCGATTTCACCTTCAATTGAAAATGATGATGCTTTTTCAGTATTAATGATAGGTAATCGATCGATCAATCTGGTTAATCCCTCTAAAGGTTGTTCATAACGTCCATTTACACCCCATATGAAATTGCGAGTCGGTTCATAACCAACTTCAATTTTCTCATTGATCACTGACTGATTGAAATATAAAGCTGTAGCACCAATAAATGATCGCTTCCCAAAATCCATTTGAGCCCGCGTACCAATAATTGTCTTTTTATCAAATGATACTATTTCATGCTTATCAAACAGTATTTTTAATTGTGCATTCGGATTTAAATCTTCATTCATAACAAGCGTACCTGAGAAATAATCTATCTGATAATCAACGCCGCGTTTTAGCTCTAACCCATCAACATATACCTGCTCGCTACCTTCCACAATCATAAAGCCCAGACTGATATTAGCACTTTGGTTCGTGTACTCGATCTTCAGTTCAAAACGACTGTCATTATTAATCTCTGTTTGCGTTGTCGTAGTATACATTTTACCCTGTCCCAAAACAATCTGTAGCTCAGAGTTTTTATTTCCACCCGCCAGTGAATCATAAGCAAATGGATGATATGTAGGGAACATCAATTCACCACTCACCATATTGATTATACTACTATTTTCCATGTCAATTAATTCATCTGATTGACGAACGCCCGCTTCGTTTAAACTATCCAATCCAAACTGTGTGATATATGGTGTACCACCAAGATCATATTCAGATGGGGGGTTCTGACGCTGATTAACAATACGCACGGCAAAACCTTCCTTATTAATGTTGGATGCGCCCATATAGTAGACATTCTTAAACATGAGATCCCATGTTGAATGACTAGGAGTTATTGAAATGGGCTTGATCATTTTCAGTATCAAACTCGATGTGGAATCGGTTGCAATAATTCCGCTGCCCACAGTTAATAGGGTATCTCCGGTTTGTCTATTCGCTAATACAAATGTACAGCCAAAAGCTTCATTAGTTGATCTATTTCGTAAGCGAATAAACCCCAGATCATTACTGATGGAGTAATCCTGACCCGGTTCCAGTCTTTTGTAGTTACCCTCTTGACTTTCTGAATTTTCTTTATCGTTTAAATCTGCGTAGGCAATACCTGGGTCCGTACTAGCGTCATTGGCTGATTCCAGTTTATAGAGATCAAAATCTCTAATGATTACATTGCCAACAAGGTGCGTGCCTTCGTATAAGGGATAAAATGGCGGTATACCGATATAGGTCCCATTGAAGGTGGTATCTATACCATTTCGAAACCACTTATGAATATAAAAATATTGGTTCTTTATGTAGTTACTGTCCTTGATTTTTACAACGGCCGATTCATTGCTGCCCTTGTATTGCTGTTGTTCCTTTTTCGTTTTCTCAATGGATGCAATTGTGGTCACGTCCACAGGCCCAAGTTTCGATATAGCTTTCAGACCAAAGAGGCCTTTATTTTGGCCGGAAAAAGTAACATACTGGGTCGCCGGCAATGATAAAGAAATATTCCCAGCCTCTACTTTTTGAATAATATCATCTTCTTCACCTTCATATGATATACGGATATTATTTTCCCAATCAAAGTCTCGTTCTGAATCTCTATCCATTTTAACTGTTATACGATCACCAATTTTTCCTTCAATATTAACTGCCTGTTTCTGGTCAAATTCTAGGTGCGTATTTTGCGTTTCCCGTATACTGGAACGGACAAGTTCCTGATCCTGAAATACCATTTTTCCATTGATATTGATATTGCCATTAACGCGGAGTGACACCCGGCCAAAGTCACCCATATCCATACCTACCATTTCTAGATACCGTCCGCCGCGACGTTCTGTGTAGCGTTGATCACCTTGATCCGATTTTTTAAATGAATCAATGAAATTCAACACCCGGTTCACTTGGACCATATGATTGAAATACCACTCTACCGTGCTGGTGAAAGGGATTCGTAAAACCTCATCATCTATGTATTCAGTAAATGATATGTAGCGCCAACTACTGTCTATGGCTACATCAAGAATTCGCTCACCATAGGTCACATCTAATAGATACAGTGGTTGGTCTAGCGTATCTTTCATGAGACTAAGTGGTACTGGTATTTCCGGGAATGCAGTTACTACATATGCAGATCGCAGATGGTAACTGGGGGGCAAGGTTAAGGTAGAGTTATCCTGCTGGCCGTATAGAGAGAAAACAGTACCTACGGTCAGGAAAAACGCAATAAGGACGTGCCACCCTTTTTTCAAAGGGATTCTCCTGTGTTGTTATTTGTGTCGGTTGGTTCCCCGAGGAACCATCATTCCGATAGCGGTAGGTCTATAGAGGATTCTCCTATTTTTTGTTCATTTACCTAGTTTAGCACATTTACGAGTATTTTACGAAGTTTTTGTAATGCGATCCCACGGTGACTGATTTTATTCTTTTCCTCGGTAGAAAGTTCCGCAAATGTTTTCTCTAGCTGAGGAATATAAAAAACAGGGTCATACCCAAATCCGGCATTTCCACGAGGAAATTCAGTGATTCTTCCATCTATATGGCCTTCAGTCCACAATTCTTGATCACCATCAACAAATGATATTACTGTACGAAATCTGGCCGAACGTTTCTCCTCAGGGACATCCTCAATTAAGGATAAAAGTTTATTCAAATTATCCTCATAGGTTGCATTTAAACCAGCAAATCGAGCAGAGTATATTCCTGGTCCGCCATCAAGTGCGTCGACTTCTAATCCGGTATCATCGGCTATTGCCGGATGTCCAGTTTTGGCAAAAACTGTACGTGCTTTCAACAGACTATTTTCCAGTAATGTAGTACCTGTTTCTTCAATCTCTCCAACATTAGAATACTCTGATAAAGTTTGGATTTCCACATCCAGTCCTCGCAGAGAATCCTGCAATTCTTTTTCCTTATCCCGATTATGTGTCGCTAGAACTATTTTCATAAGTTTATCTCGATTAAAAACGGCCGAAAGTAGGCAATTACAAAAAAACCTGAAAGCCTAATAAAACAGTGGGTTAATCAGTTGCAAAAGGAGCATCCTGCTACTAATTTTCACGGCATTTTTGGCGGCTCGGTAGCTCAGACGGTAGAGCAGAGGACTGAAAATCCTTGTGTCGGCGGTTCGAAAAAAAAGCCCCAATCGGGGCTTTTTTTGTTATCGTTAAAATCAAAGTTAATAACTCATGTCCATCCCGCCGCCATCAAATCCTTCTCGATCTCCCTTAAACCGTCTTTTCTGTTCCATTTTACCAAAACTGTAGCTGAAGGAAACGGATACTGACCGTTTGTCACGACGGCGATTGGCTTCCATACTGCGGGTATAATCTTCTTCCCGGATTAGATCATATAAAACTTCCTCAGTCTTTATTCCGAAACGGCTGTTATCAAACAAATCTCTTACTTTTAATGTCATGGTAAGCTTGTTATCCATAAACTTTCGTTGGAATGACAAATCTGCTGTGAGTGACGGTTTTATTTCCCCCGTTGTAATTTTCATCCTTCCCCTGTATCGACCTGATAAATCTAATCTGCCAATCATTGGGATGGTCAGCATTGTACTACCATATGCGAAATATCCTTTAGAATTCCCATTTAGATCGGATTCACCGGAAGCGTACGTACGTGAATTCCAGGTATTTAGACTCATCATAAACATTACCATTGGCATGGGTCGATAATTCACAAAAAATTCGACACCATGCCGCTCTGATTGCCCGGCATTATCTATCCTGGAAAACAATATAATCTCGATCCCACCATCTGATATTATCAGTCAAGTGGGAATAATACACACCCGTATTAAATGTAAGTTTTCTGGAATTACTGGAAAAATTCAAATCTACAACATCACTATATTCCGGGTTAAGGTACGGATTACCAGTTCGAATAAAGGAAGTATTATTTGTACTTCGCGGAAATGGACTTAAGGACCATCTTCGGGGACGATTCACTCGTTTACTAAAACCAAACTGAATTCGTTGTGTAGGATTTAGATTATAGAGAATATTTATACTGGGATAAACCTTGAAATAATTGTTTTCGAACGGTGATTGATTAATAGCATCATCCATTATAGCTGTGAAAATATTTAACGTATCCTCTTCATGCTCACTATCGCCAGATCCCATGCTTGCACTGTTAAATACCTGTTCAACTCTGGCTCCCAGCTGAACACCAAACTTATCCGTAAAGTTATTTAACAACGTACCATACACGGCATGCACATCCTCATTGTAATCAGAATCATAAGGGGTTTCGAGATAATAGAGGTTTTTCTTAAAAACTTTTAGTGTACTTTTAAATCCTGCTTCAAATTTTGAAGATTTTCCAAAAGGATGGGTATAGTCACTTTTAATTATAATATTTCTGTTATCTTCTTCATGATATGGATCTTCAGTCTTGTGATCATGGTCGGATACATTATAATTATTTAAATTTGTAAATGCATGTTCATATCCGTAATCAGTATTAAATGAGCTACTAAATTCTAGAACAAGTTTCCTATCTTTTTGCGGGAAGTCCTTATAATAGCCAAATTCAAAATCTATATCCTTCTCATGATCAAATTCATCCGATTCGAATATATAGTCTGGATTAAAATAAGTAACGTTTTCATAATTATTTTGATCACGATGTTTATAAGTCATGGCCAAGGTTAGCATGTTTTTCTGATCGTGATAATAATCTGTACCTAGTTTAATATTATTTGATATAGGCTCGCGTCTTCCTTGAGTTTCCTGCCTTATTATATTGGTATAGGTTGGATAGTCATATTGAAATAATCTATCACCACCCCCAAACCTGTTCCACAAACGATAACTTCCATTTGAAAAAATATTAAACTTATCCCTGCGATAATTAATCATCCCCGATAGATTATAACGACTGTATTCACCAGCTGAAATCGTTGCAGACCCATTCATCCCTTCAAAACGGCCGCGCTTTAAAATAATATTTATTATGCCGGCCATACCGTCAGGATCATACTCAATACGGTCAATCATATCAGCTGGTAAATCTTCCACCATTGATCGCCTGTCGCCGCGCATAGGCCGACCATCAATGAGCATGGTTACATTCCCATCCCCGCGCAAGGTGATATTGCCATCAATGTCTACATCAACAGAGGGGATTTTCTTCAAGGCATCAGATCCTGTACCACCTACCAAAGACATATCCTTCTTGACATCAAAAATCCGCTTGTCCACAGTATAAATCATGGTAGGTATTTCACCATATACATCTACCTCTTCCATTTGTACAGCGGATAATTCCATCGCTACCTTACCAATGTCTTGCTCAACACCTCCCCCATCGCCGGGAAAAAGATTGATTGGTCCAATATTAACTTTCTCATAGCCAATGAATTCAATAACCAATTGATACCTGCCCATGGATATTTCACGAATATTAAAAGAACCTGTCTGATCCGTTATACCACCGGTAACAACTTCATTGCTACGCATATTAACAACAGAAACTGATGCATAGGGGATTGGTTCAGCAGTTATGGAATCAACAACGGTGCCTTGCAACACACCAATTTTAGGCACGACCATGTTGCCCAACAATAATCGTGGAAAATATTAGAATGAAATAAAAAATAGTTTTGTATATGGATTTCACGTGAACCTTCCGTTTGCTATTTTGACTAAATTCAAATTGATTGGTTAAAATAAGTGCTGAACTTCCAATTTATCTCTTCAAAAAAAAATAATTTAATTCATAAATTGTTTCATCAAATTTCTTTTCAGAATCGAAGACGCAGTAATTACACCGGACATCAGTGCTGCGGAGACACCAGCTGTAACAATATCCTGCCCGGTTAGAAACAGGTTTTTGATTGGTGTTTGTGGCTTTAGCCATTTCTGCTTAAAGCGCTCTGGTGTATGGTTAATACCATAAAGTTCACCCTCCTTATAATTAGCAAGATCCCGACTAGTCAAGGGAGTGGACAATTCATAATAATCTACATGCCCCTTAGCCTCTGGTGTCTGTTGATAAAGAACATCTAGTAAATTTTGTGAGATGCTCTCTTTAAGTGCTTCATATTCATCACCGCGATTTTTCCATTCTTTATTTTCCCATTTTTTATGTTTGGAAAATTCAGCAACCGTGATCACCTCGATTGTCGAGGTATTGGGGTGATTCTTGTCCCAGGAGGGATCTTTAGCAGAAGGAAATGAAATAAATACAACAGGATAAGGCTGATCATTATCATCTAAATAATTCTTTAGATTCAAATCATGGTCATAGTCGGGGTAAACCCATAGATTGGCCTTATTTAAACCCAAATCAGTGGCAGATTTATCCAAACCAATATGCAGACAATAATATCCGGAGGATGGTTGCACCTGATCTAAAGTAACAGTGCCATTTGACCCCCTCCTATCATCCTTAAGTAATACTTCGAAGGTATTTTTAATACCGGCACTGCTTATGACCATCTTTGCTTTGATTTCATCGCCATTTTCAAGACGGACACCAAATGCGTTGCCTTTGTGCGTCAATATTTCTTCAACACCAGTACTCAATACTACCTTACTCCCGCGAGATTGAATGCCGGGTATGACTGTTTCTGCAATCATACGTGCGCCGCCTACTGGATAATTACCGCCTTCCCAATAATGACGGGCAACCATAGCTTGTACCCCAAAACTGCTTTGGGCAGGTGGTAATCCATAATCGCCCCATTGTCCAGTCAAGACACCCATTAATTCAATACTACAGCCTAGTTCTTTTAATACATCTCTGGTATTTCTTCCTGCGTATTCTAAAAAAGGCTTGCTCATCAACGGATAAGTCAAAGAGCCTAACAAACCAGGAATTGCTTTGTTCGTGTAGTAGGAAAGGCTCTTTTTGACAATCTGGTTAACTAAATCCATATATTTATGAATCGCTTTTTCCTCTTGTGGGAAATAATTAATCATTTTATCAATAAAGGCTTCTTTACCACTTACAAAATCATAAGTTTTATCCGGGAAGACTATGCGATCATAAATATCATCCATTCTGGCCCAGTGTAGGTTACCACTTGAAACGTAGTCAAATAGACGCCGCAAGAATGAATTTGGTTTATGAAGATTGCCACCGATGTAGTGAATACCTACATCCCATTCATAATTATTACGTTTAAACGTGTGTGTGTATCCGCCAAATTTGAAATGTTTTTCCAGGACCAGCACCCGTTTCCCAGCGTCTGCCAGTAGTCTTGCCGTGGTAAGACCACTGATTCCTGAGCCTATAATAACCGCATCCCAGTTTTCTGCAGCCATTGTTGACTTATACCGATCACCAATTGGCATAAATAACTTCCTCGATTATATAATTAATCAACATACCTTTTAATTGGGCTATTAGGAAATATAAAGAAAGCGGCTCAGTAATCGAATCTTTAAATGCGAAAATACACTAGAATTATGGAAATAGCCCTGCAAGCTTATCCTCTTGTTTCTTGCAAGAAAGGGGTTTCTCTATTACAGGGCTATTCCCTGCTCAGAAATTATAATAAAATTTATATGCAGGACAGTGACTGGGCTCACATAAAGCTCTAGGGTTGAAAAACCGGCCAAAAACGAAAGTTATTATTTGGTTTTATTTCATTTCCGGAAAGAAGAATGTTATGGCGTTCGGATAGGCGAGCAAAATCTTGTCCGTTTGGTCGAACCCATTCAATAAAACTTTCAGCGCCCCATTCACCCATTCTATGAATATAAACAATATGGCTGCCGGAAGGAGACCATTGGCCATGATATGCTAAATGCTCAGATGGCAAATCAGTTAAACGTTCCTGCCCTGAACCATCAATATTCATGATCCAAAGGTTGTGATCTCGTTGGTATAAAACCTTTTCACCGTTTGGAGCTATTCTAGGGCGGTCATCTGCTTCCAGGATACAAACAGCTAAAAATTCGTCACTTGATCCATCAATAGTAATGGACCAGATTTCTAACTGATTTTTTGTAGTCTGGGACGGCATGACATACAATACGCTAGGTTCAGGTGAAGTTATGCCCACAGGCACAACCGCGTCTGCTGGATCATTGAACGTTGTTACTTTCTTGTAACCTGATCCATCTGGTCGAATTGTATATAGATTTTTGCTACCAAACCTATCCCTGGCCGTATAAACCACCAAAGAGCCATCCACCGAGAACACTGGATTTCTGGGATCCGTTTCATAGGATAGTCTTATGGCCGCAGCACCGCTATCCAATGGAAGACTATAAATTGCCGTACCATGACCGATCTTCTTCACAAAAACAAGCGTGTCTCCAGCAGGATTCAAATCAAACCAAAGATCTGTGAAAATTTCAGATAATATGGTGACATCACCGCTATCCATATCCATCATAACAAGGTTAGGATCTCCTAAATCATTATCTGTAAAAAATAGCGTTTTACCATCAGGGCTGAAGTGCATGGGATATCCCAATCTTGAAGATGGAGTGCCATCTGTTTTATTCAAAACATCATGGTATTTCTTTGCCATATCAAATT
>JYMV01004961.1_pt1 | contig 14561 bp, 13 predicted proteins | sample 338911 | NCBI WGS metagenome assembly JYMV01 (sample SAMN03354496, study PRJNA234377) | hydrothermal vent metagenome | biome: Deep sea; feature: Hydrothermal plumes at the Eastern Lau Spreading Center, Western Pacific Ocean; material: Seawater | place: Tonga | collected 2009 | depth 2000 m m
AATGGGTACCTTGCGCAATCACTAAGTTGACTATTTGAATAGTTGCCACCCCCGTCCTGCAAAAAACGTTCCGCTTCCAATTGGTTCAGTACGTCTTGCCCAGACATTTCACATACTTTTTTTGATCGGTTGTTATATATTTATATCGGCAATCTTCTTCTTGATTATCAGCTACTTATGTAACTATTTTACTCCTTTTAAAGCTACAACAAATCAATTATGAAAGAAATTTGCTTTTGTTGCTTTCATTATTCCCCCGAAACTTGGAAACTCAACCCATTAAACCAAATGACCAACATTGAATTCAAACTGGTGAAAAATGCTGATGTGAATATCTATATCACCAATTATGATGGGAAGAAAAGTGAAGGATTTGCTGGTTGAAAAAAATCACGCTGCAGGAACGTTCAATATCAGCTTCACGGCTGACCGGCTGACCGAAGGCATTTATTTCTGTAACTATGAATTGAATGGTGAAACCGAAACCATCAAATTGATTCATTCCAGGAATTAGATAAATTCTTTGAATAGGGGCAAAATGAAATCCATCTCGACTAAGACGAGATGGATTTTTGAGTTTATTGATCCAACATTTGTTTCATAAATGATTCCGTTTAAATTTGCCCCGTGACCACAATACGCCAATTATTCCAAACACATGTAGCCCAAACCAGCGAAGCACCCATTGGCATTGAAGTCGCCTCTGCCCAGGGATCGCATATCACTGCCACGGATGGGAAGAAATACCTCGATCTGATTTCGGGGATTAGTGTTTCGAATGTGGGCCACAACAATCCCCAAATTAAGGATGCAGTGAGCAGACAGATGGATTTACACGCTTATGTGATGGTTTATGGAGAGTACATCCAGTATCCGCAGGTGGCCTTGGCAACCTTGCTTTCCGACAATTTACCCAAACAACTGGACAATGTCTATTTCGTAAACAGCGGCAGCGAAGCAGTGGAAGGGGCGATGAAACTAGCCAAACGCTATACCGGGAAACATGAATTCATCGCATTCAAAAATGCTTATCACGGCAGCACACATGGCGCATTAAGCCTGATGGACGATCACGAACACACTGCACCATTCGTGCCCCTTTTGCCAAAAGTCCGTTTCCTCGATTTCGGTGACACAAGTAAACTGAACAAGATTAACGAACGCACCGCTGCGGTTGTCATAGAGCCCATTCAGGGGGAAGCCGGCATCCAAACTGCATCTGCCGGATTTTTCACAAAACTTAGAAAACGATGCGATGAAACAGGTTGCCTGTTGATTTTCGATGAAATACAAACCGGGTTGGGCCGCACCGGTTCTTTGTTCTATTTTGAACAAACCGGCATTGTGCCAGATGTGCTGTTGACGGCCAAAGCAGTAGGTGGCGGAATGCCGTTGGGCGCTTTCATCTCTTCAAAGGAAATCATGTCAGTATTCACCCACGAGCCTGTTCTGGGGCACATCACCACTTTTGGCGGCCATGCAGTTTGCTGCGCTGCCGGCCTCGCTTCCCTGGAATTTTTGTTAAATGGAAATTTGATCAAAGAAGTTCATAAGAAAGAAAGTCATTTCAATCAACGACTTCAACATCCTGCCATCCAACAAATTCGCTCAGCCGGGCTGATGATGGCCATAGAATTTGAAAGCTACGAATTCAACTTGAAAGTGATTGAACAATGCATAAAAAATGGTGTCATTACCGATTGGTTTTTGTTTGCCGATAATTGTTTGAGGATTGCACCTCCGTTGATCATCACCCCCCAGGAAATTGATTTTGCCTGCGATGTAATTTTGAAAGCAATTGATGATGCTGGTTAACCGTATAACAAAAACCTCTTTATGTAAAACTACCAGGAGACTTAAATAGAAATTCCCAAGAGGGAACAACTCTTCGGTCATCAGTCTTCCGGCTCAAAAGAACTAAATATGAAAAAACTCCTTTCCTATTTCCTTCAGGGTATGTTGTTTATAGCCCCGGTTGCCATCACCATTTATGTGGTTTATTCACTTTTTGTTTCACTAGATGATACGGTGAACGACCTGGTTGAAAACGTTGCCGGCTTCAGGTTGAGGGGATTGGGGTTTGTGTTGGTGATCGTGTTGCTGACAGTGGTCGGTTATTTCAGTTCCAACCTTTTCATCCGCCAAATTTTCAACTTCTTTGAAGACCTGATGACCCGTACTCCGTTCATTAAAATATTATACACAGCCCTCAAAGACCTTTTCTCGGCCGTGATGAGCGACAGACGAAAATTCAACCGGCCCGTTTTGATCAACATCAACAAAAGCACAGGGCTTCAGAAACTGGGTTTCATCACCCAAAACGATTTAACTGGCCTAGGGATAAAAGACAAGATTGCTGTATATTTACCCCACAGCTACGCTTTTTCCGGAAACATCTTTTTAATCAATCATTCGGAAGTTACTCCTTTGGAAATTTCAACCATAGATGCTATGAAATTCATCGTTTCTGGTGGTGTTACGAATGTAGAATTACAAGCTGAAAAATCTGAATTATGAAACACTTTTCATGGCCGAAAACTCTTTTCGTTTGTTCAATGTTATTTTTCCTGGAGGTACAGATTGGATGGTCGTGGGGTTTTTGGGGACATAAAAGGATTAACCGTATCGCTTGTTTCACTTTGCCGGAAGAAATGCTTCCGTTATTTAAAGAAAGTCTTGAATTTTTAACCGAACATGCAGTAGATCCTGACAAACGCAGGTATGGCGTTGATGGCGAAGCCCCCCGGCACTACATCGACATCGATCATTACGGGGAATATCCTTTCGAAAATGTGCCCCGGAATTGGGACAGTGCCGTGGCCGTTCTCACCGAAGATACCCTGATGGCCTATGGCATTGTGCCCTGGCATGTTGCGCGAATGACCGGCTGGCTGACCAAGGCTTTTGAAAGTGGCGATAAAACACGGATTTTAAGGACCGCAGCCGACCTTGGCCACTATATAGCCGATGCCCATGTCCCGTTGCATACCACTCTGAACTACAATGGCCAACTCACAGGCCAACACGGAATTCACGGTTTATGGGAATCGCGTATCCCCGAATTGATTGGTGAAGACTACGACTATTTCGTGGAAAAAGCACAATACATAGAAAACCCATTGGAAGAAATTTGGGACATTGTATTGGCAAGCTATCTGAGAGTCGATTCAGTTTTGGATTTGGAAAAGTACATAACAGCTGAATTGCCTTCGGACTTAAAGCATTCTTTCGAACAACGTGGTGAAACCACCATTAAAGTATATTCCTCAGAATTTTCCTCTGAGTACAACCGGGCTATGCGAGACATGGTCGAGAGAAGAATGCGCCAGGCCATTATAGGCGTTGGAAGTTTTTGGATGACCGCTTGGGTGAATGCGGGTCAACCCGACTTGAGAAGCCTCGAAAACCATGCCCAACCGGAAGAAGAGGAGGAATTGGAGAAAAAGTTTAAAGCAGATAAAATAAAAGGGCGGTATCACGGAAATACCGGAAGTGAAGCCATACAGCAATAATCAGCCAACCTAAAGACCGATCAACAAACACTGATTTACTAATCACCCTTTCAGGTTCACGCCTCTTGTGCTGTATTGACCATCACCGGCATGATCAACATCATAAGGTCTTCGTTTTCATTAGGAACACTTGGCACCAATATCCCTGCCCTGGTTGAGGTTGACAGTTTCATGCTCACCTCATCACCATCCATTACACCCAGCATTTCAACCAGAAACCGGGCGTTAAAAGCGATTTCCATATCTGGGCCATCGTAGGTGCAAACCAAGCGTTCGTTGGCTTCGCTTGAAAAATCGAGATCTTGTGCAGAAACCTGTAACTCGCTTCCGGCAATCTTCATCACCACCTGGTGCGTGGTCTTATTCGAAAATATCGAAATTCTCCGCAATGACATCTGGAACTCCCGCTTGCCGATGGTCATCGTATTCTCATTGTCTTTTGGAATCACCGCATTAAAATCAGGATATGGATGGTCGATAAGCCGGCAAATGAGGTTCGTATCCCCGAACTTAAAAAATGCGTTCGATGCATTGTATGAAATTTCAACCGGCAATTCTTCTGCCGGGATGGCCCCTTTGGCCAATTGCAGTGCTTTTCGTGGAACGATGAAACTGGCCGGTTCTGCACTGCTTATGTTTGACCGGATATACTTAACCAGTTTATGCGCATCTGTCGCCACAAAAGTGACACCCTCTTCATCAAGTCTAAAATACACCCCTGTCATTGCAGGCCGCAACTCGTCATTGCTTGTTGCAAACAATGTTTTTGAAATGGCATTGTGCAAAAATTCTGATGAAATGCTGATACTGCTCACATTTTCCCGTTCAGCAATTCGGGGATATTCTTCCCCATTTTCACCTGCCAATTTAAAAACACCGTTTGAGGTGGTTATCTCTACGGCAAATGTTTTATCATCGATTAGAAAAGTGATGGGTTGCTCAGGTAAATTTCTCAAAGTTTCCACTAAAATTTTCGCTGGGATGGCAACCTTGCCGGACTCCTTTGCCTCCACCTCTACGATGGTTGACATAGATGTTTCAAGGTCGGTAGCTAAGATGGTCAATTTCCCTTCTTCTAACTGGAAAAGAAAATCTTCAAGTATCGGTAACACTGAGTTTGTGCTTATTACACCGTTGATCAATTGCAATTTATTGAGAAGTTCGGTAGAGGAAACAATGAAGTTCATTTACGGATTTTTAGGAGGGCAAATATAGTGATTTGCAGATAGAATAGTTCGTGATAAAAAGCAGTTAAGTTCTATTTGGAAAGGCTTAAAAGGCTAATTCCAAATCTGATGTGGAAATTGGATGATCGGTAATTGGTGCTGATCCATAATTTTGGTACAGTAAGCGCAATCAGGATGGTACTGATAACAGGCATGGATAGAAGGTTGGTGAAGGGGGCGATTAAACTCCTTTTACCCAATTGAACGACAAAAAATGGATTGCACATACCGATTACCGAAAACCGATTACTGACTACCATCCAATAAGGAAGGTCATCACATCAAATTGAGAATAAGCCGCCTTTAGCCCCAGAACAAAATCAGTGCAATAAATTTGGGAACTACAATAAAATAAGGTATCTTAGACTTTTCGATTTTAACCCTCTCTTCACTTTTGAGAATTGCTATAAACGGAAGGCAACCCCACTCCTTCAATTCGATAATAGTTAAAAACTTAAAAGATGAAAAGCGTTAGTAATCTAAAAAGACTATGGCTGCCCAGTCTGATCTCGTTATTCAGCCTCACAGGTTTTTCGCAGATAGGCCCTACAAATGTTTTAATTTTATGGGACGTTAATGGATCGCACATTCAAACGGTTAAAACATTTCTTCAAAATGAAGGAATGAATGTTTATGTACCTGTCGTTACCTCTACCCAATATGATGGCACAAATCCATCCTTATCCGGTATCGATGTAATTATTCATTTTGTAATTTCTGTCACTTCTGATATGCCCGTGGCCGGTCAACAAGCCATTGTTGATTTTGTGCAGAATAACCGGGGCGGCTATGTACACTCCGAATGGATTACCCGTTCTGCAAGGATTTCGAACAAATATCAAAGCATGTTGGACCTTGTATTGTTCGATCAAACCAGTTCGATAGCCAATTTTGGAACTGTTACTTACACAAAAGTAGCCGGGCAAAACTCGCATGATGTGTTAGCAGCTTTGCCAAATTCATTTTCATTTACTCATTTGGAATTGAATGTAGGCCAGTTACATACTTTCTTAACCGAGCCTGCAACCACTTTGATGACCGATAATCATGGAAGTGATGCTGTGGCAGTGCGTAGGATTGGAGATGGGAGAATTGTTGGTTTCAATCATGGTGCTTTTGCTGATTTGACTGACACCAATATAGAACAGCTTTGGATCAATGCTGTGACATGGGCAGACGTTCCCCCACCTCCATGTTACACAAATGTGTGGACAGGTGCGGTTAACAAAAATTGGCCCCAAGCGGGAAACTGGAGTTGTCTGATGGTTCCGAACGATACTATGGATGTAGTGATTGCGGATGTAATCTTGCAGCCAATTTTGAGCAACCTTACATCTCCTGTAATAAAAAGCCTGACGATTGAGTCGGATGCACAATTAAGAATAAACAGCCCAGCAGTTCTGAATATCACAGGAGATTTGGATTGCCAAGGAGAAGTGGATGGAGGAGGCTTTCTGCGTTTTTCGGGAAGTACGCCTCAAAACATCGTCTCACCGGTCACTTTCGGAACTTATATCGCGGTAGCAAGTGGAGCAACACTCAATACCAATAACAAATTAACCATACCATGGGCTGTTTCGTTGATGCATGGAAGCGGAACACCCGGTGGCGGAGGAACGGTTATCGGAAACTTAAAATGCCAAAAAAACGGCTCGCACTTATGGTATGCTTTCAATCTGTTTTCATCTCCTGTGGCGAACAGTGCGGTAAATGTTCTTGGCAATGTGGTATATGATTTTGATGAATCAAATAACGATCCTGTTGACTTTCGAAACGACTGGGAGGTTGCATCAGGATCCATGCAGATCTCACGTGGATATACTGCGCAAGGTGCCGGGCAGGTAATCTTTGACGGCATTCCAAATGAAGGGAATTTCTCCTCACAAGTAACCCACACAGTTTCATCAAATCCTGCTGAAGATGGTTGGAATTGCATTGGCAACCCTTATCCAAGTTCTATCCAAATCACTCAATTTCTAACCGATAATGCCGGGGTGATAGACGGTGCTGTTTATTTGTGGGACGACCCACTTTCGGGGGTCACTAATTTCACCCATGGTGATTATGCTGTAAGGAACATGTCAGGCGTAGTTGCTGGTGGAGGAGGTAATATTCCCGGGAATTTCATTGCCTCGGGGCAGGGATTTTTTGTTCATAAAACCAATCCGGGAAGTGGGGTTGTCAATTTCACTAATTCGATGAGGAGGATTACTAACTATCAGTTTTTCAGGCAATCGGATGAAGTACAAAGAGTAAAATTGAGCCTTAGCCATGAGAATGGTTTATACAACGAAACATTGGTGGCATTTAGCTCTGACGCAACTGATTTCAAGGACAATTTATATGACGCCAGGAAATTGAAAGGCAACGGCTTCTTTTCCTTCTATAGTGAACTTGAGGGCGAAGCATTCGCTATTCAAACGCTTGAATTGGTGGGTTCTGAAAAGAAAAGCATACCGTTAGTGATTGAGTCGGATGAGGGTGGGGCATTTACAATTGAAGTAACGGAGTTTGAAAATTTCCCCGCAAATGCACGTGTTACGCTGGAAGACCGCCACAATAAAGTTTTCATCGATTTGTTCAAAGATAAAACATACATTTTTACTCCCGAATCGGAGGCTGCTGTAATTAAAGGCCGTTTTTTTCTGAATGTTGAAATGATTAAAGAACAAGGGCCCACAGCCATAGAAGAACAAGATGGGTTTACAGTAAACTTGACTTTCATCAATGGTGTTTTGGAAGTTTCTGCCTCTGAACCCATAAACGGGTTGCTGAAGGTGCATAATTTGCTCGGTCAAAACATGGGCCAGTTAATGATTAAAGGATCAAGCCAGGCCACTTTGAACATCAATTCAACTGAAGATCTGATATTGGTTACGCTTTCAGGGAATGACCTGCAACAGTTATGGAAAGTACGCCCGGTAAAGTGAAAGTGCGATAATCAGGTTTGGGCATTTCATTAATGTTTTTGATCTTTGTTTACTGCTTTCATTCACCTGTTACCATAAACCCTATAGTTATGAAACAGTTAATTGTGAAAATTTCATTGGCATTTTTTATTGGTGGGATGATTTATTTTTTAACACCAACTATTTCCCAGGCAGCACCTCCACCAGCCGCAACTACAACCACAACCACAACCGGTGGGCCGGTTCCGGTTGAAGGCGGATTAGGAGCACTGTTCCTCTTGCTGGCTTCTTATGGGGCGGTAAGGATGAGAAGGAATTTTAAGGTAACCCCCTAAATCCTAACGGCCAAATTGTAATTGCCTTGGCCACTTTTCTAAGTAAATACAAGTCCAATATTCTGTTTGCCATTTCAATGATGGCAGTTTATTTCGGTTGGCGTTGGTTTAAATCTAATGTCACACGGGTTTCGGTCCTTCACGAAGTTTATCTTCAACTCAATGATGGCCTTTCGGCTTTGACGGCTGAAATATCCGCTTTCCTTTTCAATCTGTTTGGTTATTCTGCTACAATAAATGGCCGAATCTTGGTTATCGATGAATTCACGAAAATACATATAACAGACCACTGTGTTGGCCTGGGTTTATATGTGATGTTTTTAGCTTTTGTTAGTTTGTTTCCGGGAAAACAAATGCCTAAAGTTTGGTATTTACCTTTTGGCATTGCCTTCATCCTGGCAGGCAATATTGCGCGGATCTGTGGAATGGGGCTGACGCAACTATACATTCCCGGCAGTTTCGGGCTTATGCACTTGGTTGTCTTGAGGGGCATGCTATTTTTGGTGTTAATTTCACTCTGTCTCGGTTGGATGAAAATATCCTTCCGGACGACACCACATAGACAACCTCACTGATATAGAGCTAATGAGCTGGCCTACACGATTAAAAAATGCCTTTGCAGTTGATTTGCGGGCACTGGCTTTGATGCGTGTCGGAATAGGCTTAGTTGTGCTCATCGATTTGATGTTTCGCCTGACCAACCTGAGGGCACATTACACCGATTGGGGGGTTATGCCCCGGGAACTGATGATTGAATGGAATTCCCTGTTGCTCTCTTTTCATTTTATTTCAGGCCGGTGGGAAATTCAGTTGTTGCTGTTGGCTGTAGCGGCTTTCTTTTCAATAAAACTGATCCTGGGAAAGCACACGCAAACAACCACCATCATAGTTTGGGCTTTGACTCTTTCGTTGCATAACCGCAACATTTTTGTTTTGCAAGGCGGGGATGATTATCTGCGTATGATTTTGTTTTGGGCCATGTTTATACCTTGGGGAAAAGTATGGTCGATAGATGCACAGGCTAATGCCGGCAAACCTGATTGTCGTCATGTTTCGCTTGGTTCGAGCGCATATATTATGCAAATAATGATCATGTATGTAGCAACCGCTTTCTATAAATCAGCACCAGAATGGAACACCGAATGGACCGCCCTTTATTTTGCCTTGCAACTTGACCAGTTTGTGCGCCCCCTTGGGAAATACATGCTCAATTTTCCAAACTTGTTAATTGCACTCACCTTATTCACGGTTTGGCTTGAAAAGATAGGCACCTTCTTTTTTGTGGTCCCTTTTTATTCAAAGTATTTCAGGATGCTTGGAATCGTCTTGTTTTGGTGCCTTCACATTGGCATCGGTCTCACAATGATGATTGGTATATTTCCATACATCGGGGTGGTAGCATTGCTGGGCCTTTTGCCCGAAAATGTGATGGATAGGGTGCAGAAAGTTGTTAAACCCGGGCGGGCTGCTTCGGTAGTCGATGGCCTCAAGACGTTTGTAAAGGAAAACTTTCAAATAGACTTAACCGAACCTGCAGCATCTGTAACACAACGTGTTGCACACAAAGCTGAGGTGGCTTATAAAAATATTATAATCGTATTGGCTTTAGGGTTTATATTTATGTGGAATTTTGAAGGGGTTACAGGTCAATACAAAATTATTCCCGATTGGATGAGGGGGGCTGGTTTTATTTTTCGGATCGATCAAAGATGGGCTATGTTTTCACCGGAGGTACGTAAAGAGGACGGTTGGTTTGTGATGAAGGCAAAACTAAAAAACGGAGATGAGATAGATGTGTTTCAACCCGATGGCAAAGTTCAATTTAAGCGGCCGGAAGACAGGTTAGGGTTTTATAAACAAGACCGTTGGCGTAAATTTTTCGAATCGTGGCTCGATAACGAAGCCATTAGAAAAGGGCTGGCAACTTACCTTTGCAGGGCTTGGAATGAAAAGCACAAGGGGTCAGAACAAATAGAAGAACTCGAAATTTTCTTTATGGAAGAACGACATACGGGATACTTACAGCAAGACACCATTTCCCGGAAATCTATTGTAGTTTATCGGCCTTAGAATCTTTTAAATGGCCAGGTATAAAATAAAAAAATCGAAAGAAGCGCAGAAAGCGGCATTGTTCGACAAGCATTATGGGGATGTCAGCAAACTGGTGAAAGAAAGTTTTGAAGATAAATTCGCGAGGGTTTTTAATTCCACCGGGTTGTTTGTGTTGAGTTATACCACCTTGGTTTTCGCCTATCAATTGATTTCTTGTTTAGCAGGCTTGTTTGTGGGGATTGCGATGAACTTTCATTTCTATAGGGTGACGGTTGACAATTACCATCCGCTGTGGTATTTTCGGAATGTTTACGTTTTCTGGGGCAGCGGGCCTTTGCTTTTGCTGGTCCTCGGCTTGGTGGCATGCAGGTATTATTACAAAAACCGGAGCCACGATTCAGTCCTGAACCTTGGCATTTTATGGACGGCTATCCATGCTTTCAATATGATTGCAGGGCAATTCTTGATGGCAAGTATCGGTGGGTTTAATTACGATACCCATTTTTATCACGGTGTAGTGGTGCTGCTTGCCTGGCTGGAATGGGGTGATTTCACTTTCTACTTTTCCAGTGTGCTTGCCCTTATTTTTATAGTACTGCTGGGCCTGTTATGGGTGAAGCCTTTTTTAAGGTTTTCTTTTTCACAACGCTTGGTTCTCAACTACAGCGGTAAAAAGAAGTATTACATCCAGGTGGTATTTATTCCGGCCATCATTGGGTCATTATTAATCTTGCCCTTTTATTATCCAAAAGGTCTGGTGCTGTATGCAACTTACACAATCAGTTTGTTTCTAAGTTTAACCACCGGTTGGTTGACACTTGATTATATGAGGAAGGTTAAAATCTACCGCTATGAAAGTCTTCAGAGAATTAAACTTCCTTTACTGGCGGCAGTGATATTGCTGATCATTATGACCCGTGTTTTCTTTATTCACGGGCTCGAAATCGGAAATTAATGAGAAGCCGGTTGAAATCTATATTGTGGGTTGCTTTCATCATTGCACTGCTGATTTTGTTGGGTTTGTTTTTCCTTGTTTATTCCCAAAACCAAAGTTCCCGGTTGTATGCTGTTTATGGGGTGTTGATGGCCGGGGTGTTGCTTTCTTTCGCATTATTAAGCCTTATTAAAAAAAAAGGGTTTCTCAGGAAAGAGGTGGTCCTGCTCGCTTTATTCTTTGTGGTTTTGTGTGTCATTGAGGTTACTGCTACCCTAGCTTTCCGGAATATAATAGGGCTTTGGCATTGCGATTTCTACCTGACTTTGAACAGCCGGATTTATGCTAGCCATCCCTACCTAGTCGGGACCAATAAACCCAACGCAAATGTAGTTGACCATTCAATAGATTATCACCACGATTCCCTCGGCTGGCGGCCTGTTTACACCAAACCCGGCAGTTCAAAACTTCCCTTAATTGCCATGCTGGGCAGTTCAACCACTTATGGCGTAGGGGTTGAAAGCAAACATTCCTTTCCAAGCTACCTACAGGAAGAACTGACCGGGCACTACCGCATTTTGAACATGGGTGTTGGTGGCTACAGTTCGGTGGAAAACCTGCTTCAAACGGCACTCATCCTGCCCGAATACAAACCGGACATCGCAGTTTATACACTGGGTATGAACGATGCGCGCAATGCCCGCCTACGGCACATTTCACCAGATTACGCCAACTACCATGCTCGCACTTTGCGCCTCTCGATGGGCCTTTGCCCCTATTTGAGCGCCAATGCCCCGGCAGCAATAAAGTTTTCGATGTTAATGGCCGAAAAGGCGGGCCTGCTCATGCTTTGCCCGGGTATGAACTATAGCATTGAGCGATGGAAGGGCGAAGGCATAAACCCCAAGTCGCTGAAACTGTTTGAACGAAATGTGAGAGAAATAGTGGTGCTGTGCCGCAGCATGGGCATTATACCGGTTTTGGTGCCTGAAATTGTGCCGGGTGATGCCTTACCGGCAACCGATGTTTCAGGATGGTTTCCGTTTATGGATGGGCCTACGGTAGCCGTAACCGTGCAATTGTTTAATGCCCGGTTGAAAGCAACCAGCCAGGAACTGAATGTGCCTTTTGTGCAAAAAGTGATGGAAACATCATGGTCGGCCAGTGATTTCAGAGATGGCTGGCACCTCAACCCGGCAGCTAATCGCAAACTGGCGGGTTTGGTGGCGGAGGTGATTGAGAGGGTGAAGGGTGAGGGTGAAGCTGGTCTTCATACTACTTATGGAACGCAAGAAAAAGGAACCGGAAGAAACTAATACTACAGAAACTTCTAAAATTGGCGCGCCATTTTTTTTCTACAAAATTTAAAGCGTGAAAATTATTGCTAACGGACTAATAAATGACAAATCCTCCGTATTTTCATTGCGTTTTTATCTGAAGTGAAATGCAAATACAAAAAAAATCTTTCCCTTTTTTTATTGGATTATTTCTGTTCCTGTTGAATGGAACAATAATAAGCCACGCGCAAGTACGAGACCGCCCCAACATACTGCTCATACTGGTTGATGATTTGCGCTACGATTGTTTTTCAAATACGGGAAACACATTCAGCCAAAGCCCTGCTATTGAAAGCATTGCTAAAGAAGGTGTTAGTTTTGATCAAACATTTGTAATCACTTCGATTTGCCGGCCCAGCCGCACAACTATTCTCACAGGGCGTTACCCCTCCTTTCATGGAGTCTATCACAACCGGCAATATTTGGATACGACATCGCAAACAATCGCAACGATCTTACACGATAATGGATATAATACAGGATTTATTGGCAAATTCCATTCAAATGGACAACCCTACCCTGGTTGGGATCGGTGGGTTAGTTTTTCTAATCAGGGCACATATGAAAACCCCCTATTAAATGTTGATGGATCCGATTCATTATTCTCCGGTCACATGAACGAAATTCTGACTGATCTAATGATTGAATTTATCAGGCAACCCAGAACCAAACCTTTTTTTGGTATTCTATCGCACAAAGCAGTGCATTATCCTTTTGTAACAGAGCCCCAATTCATTGGTTCTTTAGATCATGTTAATTTTGCAATGCCACCAACTTACAACGAAGATCCATTGGCCAAACCCAAAATCTTTTACCAGTTTATAATGCCTTTTGGAGAAGATACGATCAAAATGCTAGGACAGATGTATTATGAACAATTAGCAAGCGTTGACCTAAGCGTTTCCCGGGTATTAAATGAATTGGAAGCTCAAGGGATTCTCGATAATACATTGGTTGTAATAACAAGTGACAATGGATTTTTCTGGGGCGAACATCACTATTATGGAAAAAGATTGCCCCATGAAGAGTCGATCCGTATTCCTTTGTTCATAAGATATCCGGCCTGGTTTCAAGAAAACACCGTTATCGATGATCAAATCGCGCTGAATGTGGATGTGGCACAAACATTTCTGGACGCAGCCGGTTTGTCCGACACCTTCAACATGGAAGGAATTTCATTAAGAAAATTAGCTGATGGTTCTGAAAATAGGAAAAGCTTTCTATACACTTACAATTGGGACGCCACCAATTACACGCTTTTGCCTTCATTCAGAACAGTACGCTCCCTTAGATATAAATACACCTCTTACAACTGCATTTTTCCCTACGAAGAATTCTACGATTTAGTGGACGATCCCAAAGAAACCATCAACCTCATCAACTCTTATTTTCACCAGAATCAATTGACTTTCTTAAAATCAGAAATGCTTCGTTTAATAGAAAAACATAACGAAAATCCTGTTGGTTTCCTCAATTGTGGCAACAACCTTCAAACTCAAACCAACACTACCATCTACTCAAGTTTCCCCAACCCAACCCACAACATTACACATATCGTTTATGAACTACAAAATGATTCGCACGTAAGAGTTGATCTTTATAACCTCATTGGCGAACATATCAAAATACTGCTCGAAACCGATGTAAAACGCGGCCCCCATACCTTCGATCTCGATGTGTCGGATATACCCCACGGCCTGTATTTCTATGAAATCAACACTGGGTCAAAAACAAAGCTGGCGAAACTGGTCGTTCAGTAGTCGTTTTGCTTTATATGAACATGTATTTACTACATTGTGAATCAGCCCAAAAGTCAGGCAACAAAGCAACCGGTTACATGTTGGATCATTCACCTTCTATAAGCAAAAGGCTATCAGCTAAAAACAAAAAAACTACCTTTTGGAAACCGACTTGGTGAACACCACACGGTTGTGCGAATCAATACCACGAATCATATAAACACCCTTGGGCAATTCGTTAATATCAAACCGTTGAAGGATAGTACCCGGTTCTGTTGGAAAGGCCATCATCCTTCTGCCAAAAATGTTGTGGATTTCAACCCATGAAAATTCAGTATCGGCATCTGATTTCAATAAAATGTAAGAATCGGCTGGATTAGGGTAAATTTTGACTTTGTCACCCAGATCGGTTTTTTCGGTTGCAATGGCTGCGAAATCACCAGTAAGATCAATTGCATTAGCGAAAACAACACCTACACCGAGCGATGCTGCAAAAAGGTTTGTGAGCAATAGTTTC
>JYMV01028372.1_pt1 | contig 14560 bp, 23 predicted proteins | sample 338911 | NCBI WGS metagenome assembly JYMV01 (sample SAMN03354496, study PRJNA234377) | hydrothermal vent metagenome | biome: Deep sea; feature: Hydrothermal plumes at the Eastern Lau Spreading Center, Western Pacific Ocean; material: Seawater | place: Tonga | collected 2009 | depth 2000 m m
GACCAATATCGCCAAGGTAAAAAAGACTTTCCTTTTGAGCTCGGGAATCTTAAAGACATTTCCAAATGCAGCGGCACCACTCATTATATAGTCACTACCTTTCCGCCAGATTTTTCGATCTTTTCTACCGCTGACCGACTAAATTTCTGCGCATGTACTGTGACCGCTTCGGGTAATTCACCATTACCTAAAATCTTCACAGAATCGACTCTACGAATTATTCCCTTTTCCCTCATAACTTCAGGGGTAATCGGATTTTTAGTCTCTAAACCTGCTAATTGAGCCAAGTTAACAATCTCGTACTCTTTTTTAAAAATATTGGTAAAGCCTCTCTTCGGCAACCTTCTGTACAAAGGCATCTGCCCACCCTCAAACCAAGGATGCGGATTCCCACCAGACCTGGATTTCTGACCTTTTTGTCCTCGACCTGAAGTTTTTCCAGTCCCAGAACCAGTACCACGGCCAATCCGTTTTCTATCTTTGCGACTACCAGGAGTCGCTTTTAATTCCGATAATTTCATAATCTATTTGTAGTTTCACTCAGGAGGCACTCGTTTTTATTTTTTGTCCTCTTACTTCCGCATAGTATTTCACACCCCTTAGACTGACTAATCCCTGAATCGTAGCCTTAACCACATTATGGGCGTTATTTGTACGCAAACTCTTTGTCAATATATCTCTGATTCCAACTGCTTCCAATACGGCACGAACAGCGCCTCCCGCAATTAACCCGGTCCCTTTAGATGCGGGACGCATGAGGACACGACCTGCTCCATAAGCTCCAATTACTTCATGCGGAATAGTACCACCATCAAGCGAAACCTGCACCATGTCCCGCTTCGCTCTTTCGACACCTTTACGAATTGCTTCTGGCACTTCGTTGGCCTTGCCTAAACCCCAACCGATAGACCCCTCTTTATTGCCGACCACAACAAGGGCACTAAAGCTGAACCTTCGGCCCCCTTTTACAACTTTTGACACACGGCGAATCTTAACTACCTTATCAACAAAATCTTGTTTAACTTCCCTTTGCTCTCGCAATGAACTCCTAGCCTCCAAGATGCCGCTGGGTTGAATTTTGTAATAAAATCCAAACCCTCACAGTTAATTTAAAACTTAACTCCCTTTTCCCTAACCCCATCAGCTAGCGCCTTAATACGACCAGCATAAGCAAAACCATTCCGGTCATAATAAACTTCCTTAATTCCCTGCTGAACCGCTTTTTCACCAATCAAATTTCCAACTAGAGCGGCCGCTTTAGAATTTCCCCCACTTTTCATCTTCTCGCGAAATGCTGGCGACAGAGTGGACTCAGCTACTAAAGTTTTTCCCGCTTTATCATCGACAATCTGCGCGTAAACATGCTTAGCGCTTCGAAATACTGTCAGGCGAAGTTTTTCCTTGTTCCCTTGAACATGGTTTTTTACACGTCTCTTACGTTTTATCCTAAGTCGTTCTCTAGTTGAAGTTTTCATCTTTATTCTAAGCTTATCCTGCGCTTGCCGCAGTCTTACCTGCCTTCCTGCGGATTTTTTCGTTTGCGTACATAACCCCTTTACCCTTGTATGGCTCTGGCGGTCTTAGCATTCTAATCTCCGCCGCAACCTGTCCAACCGCCTGCTTATTGGCTCCCTTAACAACAATCACATTTTTTTTATTATCAACATCGAACTCTATGCCTTCAGGCGGAGGGTAGTCGATGGAATGTGAATAACCAAGCTTTAAATTCAAAGCCTTCCCTTTCAGGTCCACCTTGTAACCCACACCCACAATATTTAGGGTTTTAGAAAATCCCTCACTCACCCCAATCACCATGTTGTTGATTAGAGTTCTCGTCAACCCATGAAGGGAACGATCCTTCCGCCCGTCAGTAGGACGCGTCACGATTATCAAATCGTCCTCAATCACTATCTGCATATTCTGGTGAAATTCTCTTTGAAGTTGCCCCTTGGGACCCTTTACCTTCAAAGTCGTTCCATCTAACTTGCACTCGACTCCCGCGGAAATCAAAATTGGTTTTTTACCTATCCTTGACATAACACTCTTTCACAATTACCAAACATGACCAAGAACCTCACCCCCAATACCTTTTTCTCGACAGAGCTGGTCTGTCATAACACCAGAGGAGGTGGTTATAATTGCAATCCCAAGCCCACTCAGAACCTTAGGAATATTCCTCGAAGACACATAAGTTCTTCGCCCCGGCTTACTTATCCTCTTAATACCCCTGATGGCAGCATCACCATTATGGTATTTCAAATACAACTTCAAAATTCCCTGCCTGCCATCTTCATGAACGCGAAAATTCTTTATAAAACCTTCTTCTTTTAAAACTTCAGCGATTCGGGTCTTCATCTTAGAATTTGGCATTTCGACGGCACCATGCTGAACCATAAGGCCATTTCGAACACGCGTAAATAAATCAGCTATAGGATCTGTCATCATAATAAAACTAAACTCCTAATCTTAAACCAACCGTCTACCAGCTGGATTTGGTAACTCCCGGAATTTCACCTAGTAAAGCTTTATCCCGAAAACATATTCGACACATACCAAACTTCCGTAAGAAAGCCCGCGGACGACCGCACAATCCACATCGACTGTACTCCCTGACTTGAAACTTTTGCTTTCTTTGCGCCTTAGCAATCAGCGATTTTTTCGCCATAACACCTTCCCGCTTAGAAGCCCCATCAAGAACCCCCCTTTGTAAATAAGTTACCTACGTAATGGTAGTCCCATTTGTGCAAGCAGACACCTACCCTCTTCATCTGTTCGCGCAGTAGTACAAATCGTAATATTCATCCCCTGAATCTTCTCGATCTTATCGTAGTCGATCTCAGGAAAAATCAACTGCTCCTTCAAGCCAATGGAATAGTTTCCTCGACCATCAAAAGACTTTTTTGGCAACCCCTTAAAGTCACGCTCCCGTGGAAGGGCAAAACTGACCAATCGTTCAAAAAATTGATACATGCGATTGCCTCGCAACGTAACCATCACTCCAATCGGCACACCTTCACGCAACTTAAAATTCGCAATTGATTTTTTGGCTTTTGTCACAACTGGCATCTGCCCTGAAATCATCTTCAATTGCTCAACGCTAGACTCAATCAATTTTCCATTCTGCAATGCCTCGCCCAGCCCCACATTGAGAACAATCTTATCCAAGCGTGGAACCTGCATCACATTCTCAAACCCCAGCTCCTTCTGGATTTGACTTTTGATTTTTTCGTTGTACAACTGTTTGAAATTAGCCATATTAAACTCTGTCGATAACCTCTTCGCATTTTCTACAAACACGCACGCGCTTACCATCTTCTAGTTTTTTTCGTTTTACGCGAACACCCTTCCCACACTTATCGCAAACAATAAGTACGTTTGACACGTGAATGGGACCTTCTTTTTCCACAATACCTGCCTGACGCGATTTGCCATCCGACTTCATATGCCTCTTAAGCATATTGAGCTTCTCGATTGTCACCGTTCCGGACTCGGAAAAAAAAGCCAACACCTTACCTTTCTTTCCTTTCTCCTTGCCAGCAACAACCTGAATAATATCGTCTTTTTTTAGAGTATTTTTCTTTAAAACAGGCAACATCACAGAACCTCAGGAGCAAGGGAAAGAATCCTCATAAACTTCTTGGCACGCAATTCCCGGGCTACCGGACCAAAAATACGGGTCCCCAGCGGCTCCTGGTTATCATTTATCAAAACAGCTGAGTTGACATCAAACTTAATATAAGTACCATTAGGGCGGCGAATTTCTTTTCTCGTTCGTACCACCACAGCCTTTTTGACCTCGCCTTTCTTCACCGTACTTCGTGGATCAGCTTCCCGAACAGCAACCACAATGATATCGCCGATACGAGCATACCTTCTCCTCGAGCCACCCAGCACTTTTATACACTGGACTTTTTTAGCACCCGAATTATCAGCAACATCTAGTACTGTTCTGAACTGGATCATAACTACTCAGCCTTTTCGCTTACCAACGATTTTTCTCTAGCAACAACACCTAGCAAACGCCACCGCTTTTCCTTACTAAGCGGGCGGCTCTCCTGAATACGAATAAAATCCCCTTCCACGCATTCATTTTTCTCATCATGCACCTTATACTTTTTGGTTGTCTTAACTACCTTTTTAAAAACAGGATGAGCAAACCTACGCTCCACCTTAACAACCACCGTTTTATCCATTTTACTGCTGACCACAACCCCCGTCATGGTCTTCTTATTCGCCTGGTCACCCATAAAACTCCTTAATTCACCAAAATGCCAATAGGCATCTGGCATACTGTTATGCCTTATCAGCGCTTTCTTTAGCAGGCCCCACCAAGTCGGACTCCCTAATGACAGTCTTTAATCTAGCAATATCCCTGCGAATAGACTTAAGCCGTCCGGGGGCTTCCATTTTCCCAGTCGCTAATTGGAACTTAAGATTAAAATATTCCCGGCCGAGATCATCCATCTTTTCCAACCGCTCTTTCCCAGTAAGATCTCGAACTTCCTTTGCATTCATAACCTTCCTTCCATCATAAACATATACTTAATCATTTCTAGCGACAAACCGAGTCGCAATAGGCAGCTTATGCTGCGCCAATCGAAATGCTTCTTTTGCAATTTCCTCAGAGACCCCTTCCATCTCATAAAGCATTCTCCCCTGCCTGACAACAGCAACCCAATATTCTGGGCCGCCCTTACCCTTACCCATTCGGGTCTCAGCTGGTTTTTTAGAAACAGGCTTATCGGGGAAAATTCGCAACCATATCTTTCCGCCCCGCTTTATATAACGAGTCATCGCAATACGCGCTGCCTCAATTTGCCGATCCGTAATCCTCCCGCACTCAAGGGCCTGCAACCCAAAAGAACCAAAATCCAAATTCCCTCCGCGAAAGGCCGTGCCTCCCATTCGACCTTTATGCCGCTTACGATACTTGACCTTTTTAGGCATCAACATGACACAGTTCCCCCAACCCCACAATTACTCACTTCTTTTAAACTGATTCGAAAATAGCTTCTGTTTATCATCTCAGCGCACTGACTTTCTTTTTTTCCTATCGTTAGCCCCTAAAGAATCTTCCTCTACTTTAGCGACCTCATCCCCAGGAAGAATATCTCCAAGATAAATCCAAGCCTTAACACCAATTACTCCGAAGGTTGTATTTGCCCTAGCCGTACCATAATCTATATCGGCTCGCAGGGTATGCAGAGGAACACGCCCTTCACGATACCACTCGCTCCTTGCAATTTCCGCCCCACCCAACCGGCCGGAAACCCTAATCTTAATACCAAGCGCCCCGAAACGAAGAGAAGACAACACTGTTTTCTTCATGGCCCTGCGAAAAGATATCCGCTTTTCAAGTTGCAAGGCTACGTTTTGAGCAACGAGATTTGCGTCCAATTCAGCCCGCCTAACCTCCTTAATCTCCAAACTTACCCGCTTACCGTTAATCATTTTTTGCAAGTCTTCCTTAAGTCTATCGACTTCCAAACCTTTCTTCCCGATAATGATTCCCGGTCGCGCAGTGTGAATACTTACCCTGACACGGTCAGCACTTCTTTCGACTTCAACCTTTGAAATACCTGCATGCGCCAAAGTTCTCTTCACATACCCGCGAAGTTTGATATCCTCCATCAGCAAACTAGGAAAATCTCGACGCACACACCATTTTGATACCCAAGTTTTATTAACCCCTAACCGAAACCCATATGGATGAACTTTTTGACCCACGCAACCCCCCTGTTTTATTTCTCGCTAAGCACTAAACAAATATTACTTGAACGCTTTCGGATTGTATTCGCCGAACCTCTCGCTCTGGGCATCGTCCGCTTCATCACCACTCCCTGGTCAACCGTGACCCGCTTAACAAACATATCATCTACATCTAGGACCTTGTGGTTCTCTTCAGCGTTAGCAAGAGCTGACTTTAAAATCTTTTGCATAATACGAGCAGCCTTTTTTCGCGTTAACTGTAGAATATTCATAGCATCATTCACGTTCTTCCCATAAATTAGCCTTGCCACTAGCCGCGCCTTTTGGGGGGCCGTTCGCGTACGATTCAATATTGCCTTAACTTCCATTAACCAAATACCTGATTTACGTTTTATTTAGTAACACCTTTTTTACATCTTTTTTGGTTCTACCACCATGCGATCTAAACATTCGAGTAGGAGAAAATTCACCCAGCTTGTGCCCTACCATGTTTTCAGTAACAAAAACAGGAATAAATTTTTTGCCGTTATGCACACCCACCGTATGCCCAACAAAGTCCGGGCTAATCGTCGATCTACGAGACCAAGTCTTTATAATCTTCCTATCTCCCTGACGATTCATTTCCTCAACCTTTTTTACTAGTGAATCATCAATAAAAGGGCCTTTTTTAAGCGATCGAGACATGTAATTTCCTTAATAAAATTATTACCGTTTTTTTCGTTTTTTACGCCGACTTAGAATAAATTTATTCGAGCTTTTACGCGGACTTCTTGTTTTAAATCCTTTAGCAGGCTGCCCCCAAGGACTACAAGGATGACGCCCTCCGGACGACCGACCCTCGCCACCTCCCATCGGGTGGTCAACAGGATTCATCGCCACCGCACGCACCCTAGGACGACGCCCTATCCATCGCGTTCTCCCAGCCTTACCATAGGAGACATTTGAATGCTCAGAGTTCCCCACAACACCTATAGTCGCCCTACAATTTACCTGCACCATCCGAACCTCACCCGAGGAAAGCTTGAAAGTTGCATACGAACCCTCTTTAGCCATCAATTGAGCCGATGCACCAGCACTTCGGGCCATCTGCCCTCCTTTACCACAACGCAATTCAATATTATGCACCAGAGTCCCCTCGGGAATCAGCTTAATCGGCAAGGAATTCCCCGTCCGAATTTCTGCCTGATCACCAGAAGCCACCTTATCACCAACCTTCAATCCTTCAGGAGAAAGAATATAGCGCTTTTCCCCATCACCATAAACCAATAATGCAATGTTAGCCGAACGATTAGGATCATATTCAACGCCGACAACCTTAGCCTCTATACCGTCTTTATTTCTCTTAAAATCTATAATTCGGTACTGCTTGCGATGTCCTCCGCCTCGTCGTTTTGCAGTCAACCGCCCTCGATTATTACGCCCACCCGTACGAGCCAATGCATCAAGCAAACTTTTTTCCGGAGTTGACTTTGTGATTTCCTCAAACCCAGAGATGGTGCGAAAACGAACACCTGGAGAACGAGGTTTTAACTTTCTAACTGGCATCAGGACCCGCCCCCTTCAAAGAATTCGATTTTATCGCCTTCTTTAAGGCGCAACATCGCTTTCTTCCACGATTTTGTATGACCTACCGTTTTACCAAAGCGACGATATTTTCCTGGCACAACCAGCGTATTGACTTTTGTAACTGTCACGCTAAACACCTTTTCCACCGCTTCTTTTATCTGAATCTTATTGGCCTGAGAATGAACTTGAAAGGCAACCCAATTGCCCTCAGCAAGCATCTGGGTAGTTTTTTCAGTAATAACAGGCTTCTTTAAAACTTGGTAATGGTCACCCTTCATCCCAGCCTCTCCCCTAACTTCTTAACCGCCTCTGAAGTGCACACAATTTTCTCATGGAAAAGCAGGTCGTAAACGTTCACCCCCTCAACCAGCAACACATTCACAGTTGGAAGATTGCGGACGGCCAACTCCAAGTTCTTGTTTTTTTCTGCGGTAACAAAGAGGGTCTTTTCTGGCAACCCTAAAGCCTTAATCACCTGAACCGCTTCTTTTGTCTTAGGATTATCAAGGGTTATTTTATCAATCACAGCAATATGATTTCCCCGCAAACACTCCGTAAGAGCAGATCTCATGGCTTGTCTTCGGGCTTTTTTATTCATCTTAAAACTATAATCTCTGGGCGTAGGCCCAAAAATCGTCAAACCACCACGCCAAAGAGCCGATCTTATTTTCCCGACTCTTGCCCTACCTGTTCCTTTTTGACGCCAAGGTTTTTTCCCACTACCACTTAATTGGCCGTAATTTGATTTTGTGGAAGCCGTACCAAGTCGCCGCGTCGCACGCTGCAAAACCACATACTGCTTGACCAAATGATTATTGATCTTGGCGTCAAACACAGCGGGATCGGCATCCACATCCCCCACTTTATTATTTTTCACATCCAAGACATCTAATTGCGGCATAATTTTTCTCAATATCAAGACTTAACAATTCTAACAATCCCGCCAGGAGCTCCTGGAACAGCACCCTTGACAAGCAATACATTATTTTCCGTATCAACGCGTACTACCTTTAAATTCTTAACAAATACCTTTTCCGATCCCATATGCCCCGGCATCTTTTTACCCCTGAACACGCGCCCTGGCCAAGTATGCATTCCGATGGAACCACCACCTCGATAAATTTCATGATGACCATGAGATGCAGGCGCTCCACTCATACCCCAACGCTTCATCACGCCCGCAAAACCTCTTCCCTTGGAAACCCCGACAACACTAACCTTATCACCCTCGCTGAACAGATCGACAGTTAGAGGTTTACCCAATTCCTCATCCACAATATCTTGATCGCGAAACTCAGCAAGAATTCTAGCTGGAGCAGCCTTGACCTTGTCATAGAATCCCTGGCTAGGCTTATTCGTATGCTTTGACTTCCTCGTGCCATAGGCCACCAAAACAGCGTCATACCCATTTTCCTCTTGGGTCCGCCGAAGAATAGGGACGCACTTATCAACCTGAAGCACGGTCACCGGAACACAGTTACCCTCCTTCGAAAAAACCTGCGTCATCCCAATTTTTTCCCCAATCAAAGCTTTCATTTTCAGTTTATCCCAACACCCAGTATTAAAGTTTTATCTCAATATCCACGCCGCCAGAAAGATCGAGTTTCATCAGCGCATCCACGGTCTGTGGTGTAGGCTCATGAATTTCCATAACTCGTTTATGCGTAAGTACCTCAAACTGCTCACGAGATTTTTTATCTACGTGCGGCGACCGCAGTACTGTCCACCTATTACGCGTCGTCGGAAGAGGGATTGGGCCGACTACCTTAGCACCGGTCCGCTTAGTGGTTTTTACAATCTCCTCAACAGATCGGTCGAGCAACTTATGGTCATAGGCCTTAAGCTTAATTTTAATTTTCTCGCTCATGATTCTACTCTACGATCTCACTTACAATTCCCGCGCCAACAGTTCGACCGCCTTCACGTATAGCAAACTTAAGCCCCTTATCCATCGCAACTGGAGTGATCAATTCGATCTCCATAGCCACATTGTCACCCGGCATAACCATCTCAATTCCCTTGGGCAAAGCACAAACACCCGTGACGTCAGTCGTTCTAAAATAAAACTGAGGGCGATAGTTAGTAAAAAATGGAGTGTGACGCCCTCCTTCGTCTTTACTAAGAACATAAACTTCCGCCTTAAATTTCTTATGCGGAGTGATACTTTTAGGCTTAACGATACACTGACCACGCTCTATTTCGTCACGCTTAGTTCCACGAAGCAAGAGGCCAACATTATCACCTGCTTGCCCATCATCTAGCAACTTTCGGAACATTTCGACTCCAGTAATTGTCGTTTTTTGAGTATCACGAAAACCAACAATCTCAACTTCCTGTCCCACCTTAATAACCCCAGTCTCAATACGGCCGGTTGCCACTGTTCCACGCCCTGAAATAGAAAAAATATCTTCGATGGGCATCAAGAAATCTTTTTCAACAGGACGATCCGGTATCGGGAAATAGGTATCCAAAGCACCCATCAAATCCCAAATTGGCTTTGCCTTAACCTCATCGTCAGGGTTTTCCAAGGCCTGCAAGGCGCTGCCACGAATAACCGGAATATCATCCCCTGGGTATTCATACTTAGACAGAAGCTCTCTCACCTCCAACTCAACCAAATCCAGCAACTCGTCATCGTCAACCATATCGCACTTATTCATAAACACGATGATCTTAGGGACACCTACCTGACGAGCCAGTAGAATATGCTCGCGGGTTTGTGGCATTGGGCCATCGGCTGCACTTACAACGATAACAGCGCCATCCATCTGCGCCGCACCTGTAATCATATTTTTAACGTAATCAGCATGCCCCGGGCAATCAACGTGGGCATAGTGCCGGTTTTCTGAGTTATACTCCACGTGGGCAATAGCTATGGTAATTCCGCGTTCTTTTTCTTCCGGCGCCTTATCGATCTGATCAAACGTAATCGTTTCTGCAAGACCTTTTTTAGATAAAACCTCGGTTATAGAAGCGGTCAGTGTTGTTTTACCGTGGTCAACATGACCAATTGTTCCAACATTTATATGCGGTTTGTCTCGGATAAATTTTTCTTTTGCCATCTGGGTTTACTCCAAGAATGTTTTATATTTTTTATGCTTCAACTTCTAACTTTTTATTTCCCGTTGCCTTAGCAATCAACTCCTCCGCAAGCATAGAAGGAACTGCTTCATATTTTGCAAACTCCATGGAGAAGTTTGCCCTACCCTGACTCATAGACCTCAAGTCCGTAGAATATCCGAACATCTCGAATTACCTTAGCTCCCGCCCTATCAGTCATTTCTTTAATTTTACCGCGCTTAGCACTTACATTCCCAATCACATCCCCCATAAACTCCTCGGGCGTAACTACCTCCACGTCCATTATTGGCTCTAATAAAACCGGACTCGCCTTAAGAGCAGCCTCTTTAAAAGCCATGGAAGCTGCAATCTTAAAAGCCATCTCAGAAGAGTCTACCTCGTGAAACGCACCATCCAACAAGGTAACCTGAGCATCAACTAAATTATAGCCACACAGAATACCTCGCTCCATAGCCTCCTTAACACCCTTTTCAACAGCAGGGATGAATTCTTTTGGAATTGCCCCACCACGGATCTTATCAATGAATTTAAAAGGAACTCCTGCCTCGCTTGGCTCTATCTTAATCTCCAATTCAGCAAACTGACCTCGCCCACCAGACTGCTTGGCATACCTAAGCTTATGTTCAACCGCTTTTCTTATAGTTTCTTTATACGCAACCTGTGGCTGAGAAACGTTTACATCCAGGGAAAATTCACGTCGCATCCGATCAACTAAAATATCTAAATGCAGTTCACCCATACCGGAAATCACTGTCTGGTTTGTTTCCGCGTCAACCTTAACTCTAAACGTTGGATCCTCCTGCAGCAACTTAACCATAGCATCCGAAAGCTTCTCTTGCTCAGCCTTTGTTTTAGGCTCGATAGCAACGGAAATAACAGGTTCTGGAAATACTATCGACTCGAGAATTACCGGGTCTTCTTGCAGGCAAAGAGTGTCCCCCGTGAATGTTTTCTTTAAACCAATGACAGCACCAATATCTCCCGCGCCCACAGAAGTGATATCTTCTCTCTTATTAGAATGCATTCTAAGCAACCGCCCAACTCGTTCACGCCGCTTAGTCGTGGAATTGTATACATATGACCCGCTTTTCAGCTCGCCAGAATAAACCCTCACAAATGCCAACTGACCCACAAACGGATCAGTCATAATCTTAAACGCTAAAGCAGATAACGGCGCACTATTTTCAGATTTTCTAGTAATTTTTTTTTCGGTGTCAGGGTGGGTGCCTTGAATTGGCGGAACGTCTAACGGGGATGGAAGGATAGCCACAACAGCATCCAACAATTGCTGCACTCCTTTATTTTTAAATGCTGCACCACAAAGGATAGGCGTTATCTTAAGCTCTAATGCCCCTTTACGAACTGCCGCGGTGATCTCTTCAGACGAAACCTCTTCTCCGCCTAAGAATTTCCCCATAATGGAATCATCTATATCAGCCGCGGCCTCTACTAACTTCTCTCTATACTCATCAGCTAATTCCCTGCATTCATCAGGAATATCGACGATATCAAACTTTTCTCCGTTCACTGATTTCTCATCATAGATATTTGCCTTCATCGCAATCAGATCAATAATCCCCACGAAATTGGCTTCTGCCCCAATAGGCAACTGCAAGGGAACGGGATTAGCATTGAGCCTTTCTTCCATCTGGCCAACGCAATTCAAGAAATCGGCGCCCGCTCGATCCATTTTATTAACGAATCCAATCCTAGGAACTTTATACTTACTAGCCTGCCGCCACACCGTCTCAGACTGGGGTTCAACACCACCGACCGCACAAAAAATACCAACCGCCCCATCCAGAACCCGAAGCGACCGCTCCACCTCTGCAGTAAAGTCAACATGGCCAGGCGTATCAATTACATTAACCTGATGATCCTGCCAAAAACAGGTAGTTGCAGCCGAAGTGATAGTTATTCCACGCTCCTGCTCCTGCGCCATCCAATCCATCGTAGCATTTCCGTCATGAACCTCACCAATCTTATGACTACGACCCGTGTAATACAGAACTCTCTCCGTAGTGGTAGTCTTCCCCGCATCGATATGCGCGATAATTCCTATATTTCGAACCTGATTCAGGTCTAACTTCTTACTCATAGTCTAACCCTCACCTACCATCTGTAGTGAGCAAAAGCCTTGTTAGCCTCTGCCATTCTATGCACATCTTCTTTCTTCTTAATTGACCCCCCAGCGTTATTATAGGCATCAACTATTTCCCCCGTAAGCTTTTCGGACATCGAACGCCCCGATCTCGCTTTCGCATTCTGAATTATCCAGCGTATACTAAGGGCAATACGACGGTTATCCCTAACTTCTACGGGTACCTGATAAGTAGCACCACCCACCCTGCGAGACTTTACCTCCAAATGAGGCGAAACGTTATCTACCGCTTTTTTGAATACTTTAATTGGATCCTCCTTAGTTTTTTCACCCACAGCATCTAGAGCACTATAGAAAATACCCTCCGCGACACTCTTTTTACCCTGCTTTAAAAGATTATTAATAAAACGGGCAACCAAAAGATCATCGAACTTTGGATCCGGCAAAATTTTTCTTTTTACTGCTTCTCTTCTTCGAGCCATTGACTATTTTGTTTGTTTTTTAGGACGCTTCGTTCCATACTTAGATCGACTCTGCATTCGACCATCCACACCAAGGGTATCAAGAAGCCCTCGCACCACATGATACCGAACACCCGGAAGATCTTTAACACGTCCCCCTCGGATCATAACAATAGAATGCTCTTGCAGGTTATGCCCAACCCCCGGAATATAAGAGGTAACCTCCATACCATTAGTCAACCTCACACGAGCTACTTTTCGCAAAGCCGAATTAGGCTTTTTGGGAGTCGAAGTGTAAACACGAACGCAAACACCCCTCTTCTGCGGGCAAGACTTTAATGCCGCACTCGCAGTCTTCTTAACTGGGGATTTACGCCCAGATCTAACCAATTGATTGATTGTTGGCAAAAAAAACACCCCCCTAAAAGGCAAGCCATTGAAAACATGGCCCCTAAAGGACAAAATCCTCAGCACTGAGAACTTGAAAATTTATTTAAACAGGATATGAAAAGCTGGTAATTCTATCACTGTTTTGAATGGAGTCAAGGTAAAAATACGATTGAAAAAATTTACCTTACTCGACAGCGAGTGGAGTTTTTTCAGACTCGATCTCTTCCTGTTCTTCTATTACCTCGGGTTCTTCAATTTGAATTCCGGCATACGCTCGACATCCAGTTCCCGCAGGGATCAATTTCCCCATAATGACATTTTCTTTCAACCCGACTAAATTATCCTGCTTACCACTCACACTCACTTCGGTCAAAACGCGAGTCGTCTCTTGAAACGATGCAGCAGAAATAAAACTTTCAGTACTAAGAGACGACTTTGTTATACCAAGTAAGACTGGAGCCCCTTTAGCAGGTTTTTTCTTATTTTTAATCACCTCTTGATTAGCTTTATTAAAAACCTTTTTAGTAACCTGCTCTCCAAGCAAAAATTGAGTGTCGCCAGGATCTTCGATAATCAAATGACGTAACATCTGGCGAACAATAACCTCAATATGCTTATCGTTAATAGTCACACCCTGCAAACGATAAACCTCCTGCACTTCATTAACGAGATAGTATTGCAATTCATTCTCACCAAGCACCCGAAGGATATCATGCGGATTGCTTGCTCCATCCATTAATGCCTCGCCAGGAATAACCGCATCCCCCTCATGAACATTGATGTGTTTCCCGCGCGGAATAAGATATTCGCGTTCTTCACCTGAATCATTCACAACAAACACCTGCCGCATTCCCTTAACAAAGCCACCAAACTTAACCTTGCCAGAAATTTCCGAAATTGTCGCCTGCTCACTAGGCTTACGAGCTTCAAAAAGTTCTGCAACGCGAGGTAAACCACCTGTAATATCCTTTGTTTTAGCACTCTCCCTGGGAATCTTAACCACCAAATCACCCGCATGCAAACTGTCGCCCTCGGAAACAGCAATATGCGCACCTGCTGGCAAAAGATAGCGTCGAAGAGTTTCGCCCTTCGGATCCTTAATAGAAACTCGTGGTTGTTTTTTCTCGTCCCTGTTACTAATGATTACCTTGGTAGACAAACCCGTTATCTCATCAAAATCTTCCTTCATCGTCACACCCTCTACCACGTCCCCAAACGCAACGGTTCCCGCAACCTCAGTAAGAATAGAATC
>JYMV01004892.1_pt1 | contig 14558 bp, 14 predicted proteins | sample 338911 | NCBI WGS metagenome assembly JYMV01 (sample SAMN03354496, study PRJNA234377) | hydrothermal vent metagenome | biome: Deep sea; feature: Hydrothermal plumes at the Eastern Lau Spreading Center, Western Pacific Ocean; material: Seawater | place: Tonga | collected 2009 | depth 2000 m m
AATGCTATCGCGACATTGATGAACTGCTGATTATTGGTGGTGTTCTTTGGGGTGATGATCCTAATGATGATTTCTTCACAGATTCACATGGAGTTAAAACACCTGATGCTTTTTGGAAAGTTATTATTCGTAATGACCGCGCCATTGCATGGATTATTCCAAATAGTGCTGATGCTAAAAGGGATAGGCTTGATGAATTTATTGTGACTATTCAGGAATTAGAATTAGTGACGGGTGAATCTATTCCTGTTGATGAATATCTTAAACATGAAAAACCAGAGCATTCGTGGATGATTCCTCGAGGGTGTAATAAAGGTTAATTTACATCATGTTCATAATAAGAAAAGAACCCTTTATTTATGCCATGCTATAGTTGTCTTAGATATTTTTTATGAGTCAGGAGTAGACCTATGACAAAACGACTGTCCCAGCAAACGTCCGAAATCGTTGCGACGCTAGCCGATCTCGCAAAGTTGGGAAACTACTCGTTCATGGACACGCTCAACTGCGATCCTGATGCGAAAGTAAACGGTACCGACCACGAGCGGCGACAAGTCTTCACGGGCCATTATGTCCCGGTCAATCCCACACCAATCAAAGACCCAGAGTACATCGCGCACAGCACAAACTTTTTTCGTGAACTTGGCTTCGCCGACAGCATGGCACAGTCGGCCGACTTCGTTCGCATGTTCTCCGGCGACATCTCGCACGTGCCAAAGCCGATGCGTAAGGTCGGCTGGGCGACTGGCTACGCACTTTCCATCTTCGGTACCGAATATACCCAGCAGTGCCCGTTCCAAACCGGAAACGGATATGGCGACGGTCGCGCAGTTTCCGTGCTTGAGGCCGTTATCAATGGTCGACGCTGGGAAATGCAGCTGAAAGGTGGCGGTCGGACGCCATACTGCCGCGGCGCGGACGGTCGTTCGGTCCTACGGTCTAGTGTCCGAGAGTTCTTGGCACAGGAGCACATGCACGCACTCGGAGTGCCAACGTCACGATCTCTGAGTTTGTATGTTTCGAAAACGGAGAAGGTCAAGCGACCGTGGTACTCGGAGGGCTCTCGCTCGAAGGATCCCGACATCATTATATCGGAGGCAGTCGCCATCTCGACGCGCGTCGCACCGTCGTTCATTCGGGTCGGCCAACTCGAGCTCTTCGGTCGCCGTGCCCGCAATAAGGAACACCCGAAAGCGATGGAGGAGCTCGAGAAGATTGTGTTGCACTTGATCGATCGTGAGTACGGTGATGTCATCGACAAAAAACTAACCACCGCTGAAAAAGTAGCGTTGCTAGCTCTCGAGTTCCGCCGCCGCCTGACCTCTCTGGTGGCGAACTGGATCCGCATCGGCTACTGCCAGGGCAACTTCAACAGTGACAACTGTGCGGCCGGTGGCTACACACTCGACTACGGTCCATTCGGATTCTGCGATGTGTTCAACCCGCACTACCAGCCATGGACGGGTGGCGGAGAGCACTTCTCGTTCCTGAACCAACCAGAGGCCGCAGAACGCAACTTCCACATGTTTTGCACGGCGTTGCAGCCGTTGCTGGCGTCGCATCAGGACTATCTGCGACAGCTTGACGAGATTCGCAGTGGTTTTTCGACAGTGATGCAAGCGCAAATGGAGAAGATGTGGACTGCCAAACTTGGACTTGGCACTTTTCACGCGGCGTTGTTCAGTGAGCTTACTTCGCTCATGGTGCAAACTCCTGTCGATTACACCCTCTTCTTTCGCGAGCTCTCGATGGTACCTGACGACATAGTCCCACTCAAAAAAAGCTTCTACAAGGATTCGAAGCCCGCCATGGCTTCAATGCACCCGACGGTTGAGACAGACCCTGAAGAGATGGATCAGCGCTGGTCAGAATGGCTCATAAAATGGAAATCGCTCATTGGCAGAGCCAGCACGACCGACGCGAATGCTGCTCCGCCCCGCTCTAGAGAGGAGCTCTCTAGACAGATGAAACTCGTCAACCCAAAATACAGTTTGCGAGAGTGGCTCCTTGTGCCTGCATACAGCCAAGCGAGCGCGGGCAACTACGCTCTAGTTCGAGAGCTGCAGGAAGTCATGACGCAGCCATACGACGAGCAGTCGAAGGACGTGAAGGCGAAATGCTATAGGCTGAAGCCGTCTAAGTTCTTTGAGGTCGGTGGATTATCGCATTTGAGCTGCTCGTCATGATTTTCCAAAACTGATCGGCGAGGGACGCGCAGGCGCTCATCGAATGCTGCGCAGCATGAAGAAGATTGCCATAATCCCCATCGTCTGTCACTCTTAATTGAAGGAACCATGTATGCTGGAACGAACCGGCCTTGTTAAGGGAGAGACCTCTGCCGAAGAGATGGTCGTCGCCTACCACGAGCGAACAAAACACCACGTCCAACGCTACGCTGCCGCGCTTGGCTACATGGACTGGGCGACGCAGCCCGATCCGTTTCGGCGCTATGCGGGAGCGGACTTGGTTCGCCTTTCTCTGCCTAAAGCAGGCAGGCCGCTGCCCTATTGGCAGCTCTATACGAGTGCAAGCATGCCGCCGATGCCACTGTCGTTAGCGTCGGTCTCGCTCTTTTTTCGGTATGCACTGTCGTTGACGGCGTGGAAGCAATCGGGTGATACTACGTGGCCGTTGCGCGCAAATCCATCGAGTGGGAATCTTCATCCAACCGAGGGCTATGCCCTATTGCCTGCGCTCAAGCAGATCGGCGATGCGGCCGCCGTGTACCACTATGCACCAAGGGAACACGCTCTTGAACGGCGAGCGGTGCTCGATGCGAAGCGGTGGGCCCAACTGACTGAATCTTTCACTCAGGGGCCTTTCCCTGAGGGTGCCTTCTTAGTGGGTCTGTCGTCGATTCATTGGCGAGAAGCCTGGAAGTACGGTGAGCGTGCGTTCCGTTACTGCCAGCACGACGTTGGACACGCGCTTGCCAGCCTGCGTATTGCGGCAGCAGCGCTGGGCTGGAAATTGGTGCTGCTCGACAGCGTCAGTGATAGCACCCTCTCTAGCCTCCTTGGGCTTGACCGCGATGAGGATTTCTCGGCGGCAGAGCGCGAAGAATCGGATCTGCTAGTATTGATTTCACCGTATTTTACAGTACCGTTTCTGACGAAATCTAAGCCGCTGACGACGCATGGCAGTGACGTGCTGTGGCAGGGAAAAGCCAATACGTTGAGCCCAAAACACGGTGTTGAGTGGCCTGTGATCGACGCCGTTGCGCAGGCGACGCGACGCTGTGAAAGCTCGCCTATCAATGAGGATTTCTCTGGCTTTCCGTCGGAGGATGCGTTGTTCGGTATACCCATCCGTCAGGGTCTGCTCACTGCGGAAAGAGCCATTCTTGGCCGCCGTAGCGCCGTAGCGATGGATGGCTCGACGGCAATCTCACGAGCAACATTCTTTCGCATGCTTGCCCGACTGGTTCCAACACAAGAGCGGCAAGCTATGCCTTGGGACGCGATCCCCTGGCGACCGCGTATCCACCTCGGGCTTTTCGTTCACCGTGTCGACGGCTTGGCGCCAGGCATCTACGCGCTTGTCCGAGATCCAGACAAAGTAGACATCCTCAAGAGAGTGATGCATTCAGACTTTTGCTGGCATCGCGTGCCCGACTGCCCGCCAGGACTCCCCTTGTACCTCCTCCAGGCGATGGACTGTCGAGCGCTGGCGACCACGGTCTCCTGTGGTCAGAACATCGCCGGCGATGGCGCCTTCAGTATGGCCATGATCGCCGACTACAAGGACAGTCTGGCTATGTATGGCAGGGGGTTCTATCGAAACTTGTTCTGGGAGGCTGGCATGGTAGGGCAAGTGCTCTACCTCGAGGCCGAAGAGGCGGGCATCCGCGCCACTGGGATCGGCTGTTACTTCGACGATCCAGTCCATGCGGCCTTCGGGATAGAAGCACGCGAGTGGCAAAGCTTCTACCACTTCACTGTGGGCGGCCCCGTCGAGGACAGTCGGCTCATGACCTTGCCTGCGTACGATTTTGAGGCATAACAATGAGCATCCAAGCTACTGTCCCTCGCTGCCAGCCATGGAGAGCGAATGCGAAGGCTGGTAGTCCCCGGTAGGCGTAGGTAATTCTGGATACCCGTCGTGCGTAGCGCCAGAGGAGATCTGGAATTACATCCGAAACGCCGTCAAGTCATTTGAGGTAGCGTTACGGAGTCTGCATCGAGCTTGCAATGATGTGACGCAGTGACCGGACGCAGGACGAACTGGGGCGCCGTAGGCATTAACTTCCACGTGATTTTTGCCGCTTGCTTGGGCTGGGATGCCCAAAACAAGCTTTCGCAAAAATAGTGGCGCGCTTGTCTGCTCTCAAGTAATTAGCGCTATCAATTTAAAATAAAGATCTACATTTTTTAACTCTAGCGTCGATTAACCTGCTGAGTAGAGATAATTTCATCCGCGATGGTGCTTAGGTATTAATTTTTCTAAAGCGATATCAGGAGGAGAAATGAATGCGCGATCCCGAAATAATTTTCAACTCAAAAACTAAAAAAACACCCTAAGAGGGAGGTGTAATGATATGCATCCTTCATTGGAGAAACTAATAAATTTTGGAGATAATTATGTTTAATTCTCAGCAAGCGTTAAAACAATATAGCGCTGTAGATCAAACTGTCCAAGCAAAACACACGACACCGCATCAACTCACTGCAATGTTGCTTTCAGGGGTCTTACGTTCCTTGGAAACTGCCGAAACCGCCATGAAACAAAAGAAGTTTCAACTAAAAGGTGAACAATTGAATCAAGCTATTAATATTATTGAGGAGCTTGACGATTCGCTCGATTTGGAAAATGGCGGCGAACTAGCGCAAAACCTAAGAAGTCTATATCCATACATGGTCCAGGTACTTTATAAAAGTAGCTTTAATAATGACGTATCCTTGGTTCGAGAGGTCTCTGATTTACTTCAGGAAATAAACTCAGCCTGGGAAAGCATCCCCCTTCAATACAGAAACAATACGTCCATAATAAAATAAAATTAGTGGCACTAAACATATGCATATCTATATGCACTCCGAACAAAGCCTCACAAGGAGTGCATAAAATGTATCACTATATAAACAAACTACCCTGATGACTCTAACCGTCTACTACTGGGACTTTGTTATGGACATGCTTTACCATCAAGTTAATAAGTAATACTTTTCTTAATTAAAATCACCACATCATCCTTTTTCCTGTTAAAAAAATATAAACCCAGTTCTTTATGCGATCGCCTCAACAGTCACTACATAGCGTAACGGATCCGGTTAACATATAGAGAATATGTTGGTGAGACTTTAATGGTTCCAGAAAGGCAAACTCTTCCCCTTCAATATAACGCTCTGCATGAACTAACCATGTATGAAAACTGATAACACGCCCTTACTTATGAGCCTAAATCCTTTCTAATCCAAGCCCGCATGACATTAGCAACACGGCGTGAATCATCATGAACCAGCATTCTAATTAGCGTAACTTTATCATCATATGAATTAGCGGTATCTAACATATCAGCTGAAATAGCCGATTTTTTAGGTTTCAGTCGTGCTTTCATTTCTTCAAGGGTTTCACCTTCTTGTAAAACATTAGGGTCATCGGGTTCTTCACCGTTAAGGGCGCCCGCGAGTAGGTTTTCTTGTTCATGATTCAGTGCATACTGACCTTCAAACGCTTTCTTAGCCGCGTCGGGATGAATCAAATTGGTAACAATCGGTTTGAAAACCGTTAAAATAAGTAAGATAAAAATAGCGGCAATCACCAATTGACGACCTATCCCTTGGAGTCCAACATCTCGCCACCAAGCGAGTTCTTCGGCAACTAATTGTGGTGTAAATGAAGCTTCCATGACAGTGACGGTATCGCCTCGGGTTGCATCAAACCCAATCACACCTTTTACTAAGGCTTCAATTTCCGCCAGTGATTTATGGCTATTGTTATTAATCACCGGGGCGGCGGCCTCAGCCCCCCCCTCTTCACCTGTTGCAGCGGCTTCTTCTGTACCGGCTTCAGCCGGCGCGGGTAGGGGGTTAATTTTATAATCAATCACCACGGCCACAGCGAGACGGGTAACCACACCGGCTATTTTCTTTTCATGGCGAATGGTCTTATCGACCTCATAATTTCGGGTGCTAGAGCCAGTGCTTGAACCTGAAGATTCATTACCAACACCCCCTGCCGGGGTTAATGGATTATTAGAAAGAAAGCCTGGTACCCCAGATGCACCCGGGCTAGAACTACTCTGCCCTGACATTTGCTCGCTTCGTAGGGAAATGGTTTTAGGGTTGAATAACTGGCTGGTACTTTCGATCAGCGTATAGTCGACTTCGGCATTGACTTCGGCATGAATATTCTCTTTCCCTAAGAAAGTCGATAAAATAGAGAGCACTCGTGTACGGTACATAACTTCAATTTTATTACGATATTGTAATTTATCGTTGGAAAGATTAAATTCACTTGATGTCGATTTTGAATGTAATAATTTACCATGTGAATCCACCACTGAAATCGATTCTGCCTCCATAAAGGGAATACTCGAGGCTACCATATGGATAATTGCTTCAACTTGCCCCGTGGTGATCGTTCGTCCTTGATGTTGAAAAACAACCACCGAGGCTTTCGAAGCCTCGCGATTTCGGATAAACACCGATTGTTTCGGAATGGCCAAATGCACTCTAGCGCGACGAATAGAATCAATTGTTGCAATCGATATAGCTAATTCCTCTTCCATAGCCAGTTTATAGCGCATTTTCTCCATAAATTGGCTGGTTCCCATCGATTGATTTTTACGAATCAAATCAAAACCACCAATCGATGATTCCGGCAACCCTTGAGAGGCCAATAATAATTTAGCCTTATGATACTCATCTGGTGATACAGTTACATTGCCTGAAACAGGGTCCAATTTAACAGGAATATCCGCCATAATTAAAGCGTTATAAATAGCTGCTTGATCTTTCTGACTAATACCCTCAAACAGCGGTCTGAATGTAGCGCCATTAAAAAACAAATAGACCAAAAGTGAAACCAGTGACACGATAATGACGACCACGATCGGGATGGATCTCTGAATAGCCGGCTGTTGAAAAAAACCACCAGCAACAGTTTCTCTCCTCGACTCCTTCAACCCGACATTAGCATCAAGAGCAGCATTACTGCTTTGGGTTTTTGTGGATTGCTCTACCATAAGACGTGTTAATTAAAAAAAGCTTAAACCAATATATTTTTAATATCATGATTATCCAGAAGTACCTTTGACAAAAGATACAGTGCAAATTGATACTTGGCTAAAAGCCAAAAAGATAATCTAAGATCAAATAAAACCGTTTCATAAATCCATTTAAAACCCTCTCCTGATATTTTTACGGTGCGTCTTTTCAATTAATGGACGCCAGCTACCGTTACAGCACTGGACTAACCAATCTCATATAGTTCGTTGTAAATGTTACAAGCATTAAAACAACAGGTTAATTTCGTGAAATTCTGAGGACTGTTGTAAAAGATAAAAAAACTGATGAAAACTGATGAAAATTGCTGGAGGCTATTTCATCGTCCGCTTCATTATAGCATGTTACCGATGTTTACCGGACTCGTTATCATACCGTCCATTACCTTTACCCCGTCAACACGGTGTGGACTAAATCGAAAAAGCATACCTGCTATCAGGAAATATACAATGAGTTAACTTTAAAAAAGGTAACCAGCCGTAAGGGGGAGTACAGACAAAACATTCGCAAGAATATCGACTGGTTACCAAAACTTAAAAAATTCTAATTTAACTATTCAGAAACTTAGGAGATTTATGAACTGTTGAATAAATATTACGGAAAAAAACCACCCCTGAAAATGTGTCATATTGACGCGCGACAACATGTCACAAAGTCCATTTTTTAGGTCATATCACCTAAAAAATTATCACGAAATGCGGCAAATAACAGATTAATAAAAACACCTTCAAGAATCTATTGACCAGACATGATCGGCGAGATAATCTGAATCTCCTTCTAGTGTGAGGCTTGTTTTGGCCATCCCAGCCCAAGCAAGCGGCAAAAATCACGTGGCAATTAATGCCTACGGCGCCCCGGTTCGTCCTTAGGTGGAAAACCTGTGACGCAGATCTATTGAAATCAGGGGTGCATCGGAACAAGAGGCGATTACCTTTACTTGGGCATCTTCGAGTGAAGAGGTTATAGATTCAAAGTCAGCATTGATTGAACAGAGATAAAGTTTGGTGAGCAGATTTGGGTCATGCTCAGGACTTAAAACTTTGAGAGAATCCCCCTGCTGAGGTCGTCCGTCGTTACAGCAGGGGGATTTTTGAAGAAACACGATAAAACTTTTAGTGTTGAGGGGTCAGCATGTAAATGAATTCATACGCCAACACGTCATCTCACCGAACCAAAATAAACAACTATTTACCCTATCATCTCTCTTTACCCTTCGATTGCAAAAAAACGTCCCATTAATCCGAAATTTTAACTCATCCTGCAATATTCTAGATTCACCAGTCGAGAGGTGCCCACTATTATCACGAATATGATATTCGTCTTGGGTTACTCTATGATTTATATCCGATATTTTAGCCTCTATCACCGATATTCTTGCATTAAAGTCACTATGCATTAACTAATGCACGTATTTCATTATTCTGGCTCTCAAGATAGAACCCACCAGAAACGATAACCAGCATAAGCACTAAAATAACAATATCTTTCATACCCAATATCTCCTATAACAACATGGCGACCCAGCAAATAACGTTAATTAATCAACAACTCTGCCGTACTCTCCCTGAATATGCCTAGCATTGTTTCCCTCTATCTTATTAATGGCATAAATCTGCTCAGGCGACGCCTCAATAATATGCTTTAACACAAACCAGTTCACCGTTTCAGTATAGGGCGGCGTTGTTAACGAACCCTTGTAATGGTAAAAATTATTTAATTCTTCCTCTAAGGATGCGCTAAAAAGATCATGCAATCGCACAACTCCTTTTTTTATAGCAACATGACTGTGTGCCTTTTCCGGTATTTTTTCTAAAAACTCACTAATAAACTTATTTTCCTGACCCATTTTAAATAAGACACCGATCACTAAATAATGCGGATGATCGCCTTCGTATAAGGGACCTCGGTAATTAACAATATGCATTTCCATGGGGTAAGTCACGCCATCAACTAAATGTTCTGACGGTGTATGAAAGTGCATTTGTTTGAATTCATAGGTCATAGCATCACTGGTAATTGTGCTTCCCGCTTCGAAATCCAATTGTACGGTATGACCTAAGTTTTCAATTTCATTAATAGCGTCTTCAAAATGCAACGTCACCTTGTGACGACCTAAATCATGCTGTTCCTTTGATAAAATATTAACCGGTGATTGAATTAAGCCATGCTCAAGACCCGGCAATGAATAAAACGCCTTGCTTTCAACGTCATCAATGACTGAGTCCAATGAGCAACTCACCAGAACAAGGCTTAAAAGAATATATAATTTACTGCCAAGAGATTTTACGATTGTCATTACGCTACCATTAAAAAACACAAGGTTTATTTATTTAAATCAAAAGTTAAAGGCCATATTGACCAATAAGGTATGATTAACTCGATTGTCTTTGTGAGCACGGAAGATATATTGATTTAAATATCCCAGACCTAAATGCGTATGCTGATCTAATTTAAAATCAAGCATTGCTGACACACGATTCTCACTCGTACCAGCCTGCCCCCAAGAGCTATTGTTCAGCAGAAAGAAGGGCTCTTCAGAAACGACTAGACTTGTTTTCGACAGGAAAGGCAAAGACCATCGGTACTCTATCATCTGACGAATTCGCCACGCTAAATCACTATTATTCACCGCATGCTTAAAACGCTGTTCAAACCGTGTTCGTAACCTTAAAAGACCCGGCCCAACACTCCGATTCCAGAGTAAATCCTGATAGCTTCGATTCTCCTGATATTCCTGTTTATTGAGTGGGGTCAACCAATCATGAGTGTACCCTAACCACAGACTTAAACTGTCGCTCAGTTGATAGCCAACTTGTGCAAACAATAAATATTCCGTGAGGTCCTTATGATTATTTCCTAATCGGGTTTGGCTCATCACATTCCAACGAAATTTATCCAAGGCGGGTGAAACCTTACCCATATCGCCTGATAAAGAAAAGGATTGCCATCCGTAAAAATCTTCTTCTGCAGCCGATGCAAAAGATATATTTAACACACCAAACCAAACAACCATTAAAAAAATATTTGGCTTCAACTCTAACGTCCTTCTAAGATGATAACGCATGATTAATTGGTCGGTAACACAACGTCGACCTTTTTACCGACAAAGCCATCGATAGAACATCTTGCTCTAACAGTGACAGCCTGCAGAGCCTCAGGTAGCCTTACGCCACCTCTAATACGGGTGAAGGGTTGTTCGTCCACATGGGGATGCCTAAGAATGCGCCGCGTTAACCGCTCGCCCTTAACCCCCAGAACTTCAAAGGTATCTGCATAATGATCCCAGCCCTCATCGGGGTGATTGACGGTAACCGCGAAACTATAGCGCCCCGAAGTATAACGCTCTACATGCACGTTCGTAACGTCAGCAGGGGCTGCTGAAACTAATGATGCAAAAACCAGACTCCCCATAGCTATTATAATGGATACCCGTTTGTCCCACAGCCTCATGTAATGAAAAGATCTGGTTCTATTCATTAACCTGAGCACCGGTGAGTGACTGCATGAATGCAACTAAATCTTTTTTCTCCTGATCGGTTAAATGCAACGGAAAAATGGCGGCATCCAGAAAAGGATTGGCATGACCGCCCTGATCATAATATTCCACAACGTCTGCTAATGTTTTTACACTACCGTCATGCATATAAGGCGCTGTTAAAGCAATATTGCGCAAGGTCGGTGTTTTAAACTTACCCACATCCTTTATTACCCCGGTGACCTGAAAGCGACCTAATGCAGATTTTTGTGCATCCGTTAACGCGATGGGTTCTGGACTTGTACCTTCTTTTAGCGCTGTAACAAAGGTCTCTATAATCGGTGCTAACGCTTGCGATTCAACACCAATATTATAAAACTGATTATCCATGAACAACGCATTATCCCAAGAAATCTCATGGCAATTCGCGCAATTCCCTTTACGCCTAAATATTCGTAATCCTCGTGCGGCACTGGGTGATAATTGAGACTTATCCCGGCCAAAGTAGTATTGATCAAAGGAAGAATTACCCGAAATTAATGTTCTTTCGTAACTGGCAATTGCTTTTTCCATATGTACAGTGCTCATTGTAGCTTTGTCTACACCAAAGACTTTTTTAAATTGGGCGAGGTAGTCAACGTCTGTCGTAATTATTTTTATAATAGACTTGGAATCACTTAAGCCATGTTCTATCCGGTTTAAAATAGGCTTTAAGGCTTGTGTTTCTAATGATGGTTCGCGGCCATCAAGAAATAATTGTTCAAAAAACCCTGCATTTAACAAGGTTGGGGTATTACGAACACCGATGGTCCCCTTGACGCCAATTGCTTTTTCCAGGCCGTCAGTAAATGCTTTTGAAGACTGATGACAGCTGGCACAGCTGACCGAGCGAGTCCTACTAAACCGTGCGTCATGAAAGAGTTTTTTACCGAGAGCAATTTTTTCAGGATTTTGCAGATTGTCTGCCGGAATAGGCATAACAGGTAAGCCCAATAAAGGGTCCGCGATAGCAGCAACAGAAACTGCGCAAAGTGCGATAACAACTAAGATATTCATGTTTAACTCTAAACAAAAAAACCGCCCAAATGGGCGGCCTTTTCATTAAAAAATGACGATTAGTCCTGTTCAGGTAAATCCTGAACCACTAAGATATACGGTTCGCCAATCGGTAATTTATCCTCTGGTTTTTGAAAGTAAATCACTTTTCCGTAAGTAGAACCAATAGGACCCATCAGTGGACCCGCTTCTTCTGCCGTTAAATCAGGTAATGTTGCATGGGCACGCGGAATCTCAGTTTTATGATAATGCCAGTACCGCTGCTCAGCCTTATCTAAAGAGGCGTACTGCTCTCCGGTAATAATGTATTCAAAACCAATCGGCTTGTCTTGATCTTTCATCCCCGAATGGAACATCATACAAATCAGTGTACCGTCATCATAGGCTTTACAATGATGATGAACAATGGTTTGTAATTTAGGATCATCAACATCATCAGTATCTGGTATTAAATGTCGAATGGCTTGTATATGTAAATCATTGAAACCCACATGATTTGGATATTCTTTCTGACGGGGATTAAAAGTTTCATTATAGGTCTTAGCCTCTACAGCCTTATGTGTCGTCGCAGCCGTACTACACCCTGCCAGTAACAATAAAGCGCTACCCAAAAAAATAATTCCTCTCATTCCTTCCTCCTTTTTTAATTTAAACTTACACTTACACCTAATCTTTTTTCATTAATAACGTTAATCTTTTATGCATCTGAGTCCGTTGAGATGACGTTAAGATCGCTGCTATTTTCTGACGCACCTCGATTCCCTTTTCAGCCATTTGCGTATGAATTTTATTGTGTTCTTGATTCAATGTCCGGACTTGTTCCGCATCGAAGGTCGGTGCGACTAATGCCTTTTTTAATTTCATCATTGCTTTTTTCATCTTAGCCTTCTTAGCTTTACTTCCCTGCTTAGCTACAACAACGATGCGTGCAATTTGACCCAACTGAACATCAGTCAGTTGTAATTCAGCCTGATACGCCATAACATGCTGACCGTAACCTTTTTTAGCCTTCATCATTCCTGACTTCTTGTCCATCATGGACAACACTTTTGATTTAACACCCGCCTGATGATCCGCCGCTAAAGAAACCTGTGCATTAAACGTCAGCAACATTACGATCAACAATAAAATACCTTTCATTAACACTCCTAATGTTATTCATTCATAAAGATCACAATTTGAGTAAACAGCCAAAACTCCGTTCCATAGAACGGAGTCAAGTACTATATACGGGGATAGTACTACTGCATTTTTATTATCTTGCTTGTCCTGCCTCAGTTGCAGCAGGAACTTCAATTAACTTTCCTGACTTACAGTCATAAATATAGCCATAAACCGGAATATCTGAAGGCACCATAGAGCTGGCTTTAATACGGGTAACATCTTCTAAAACACTTTCCGTTTGCTCTTTGATAGTGAGCCAGTTAATGTATTTTCCTTCCGTTGAACCCGGCCCTTCGCAGCAATCATGCCAGCCATCTGCATCAACAGAAGCCGTTTTTAGACTACTACTGAGTAAGTCGCTCATGATTTCATTATTAAAGTATTCCATTCCACAATCGGTGTGATGGATCACGAACCATTCACGGGTACCCAGTAATTTGTAGGAGATAACGAGTGAGCGTATCGCGTCATCACTCGCGCGACCGCCAGCATTACGAATAACGTGGGCGTCACCCTCGGCTAATCCGGCATATTTAGCAGGATCTAAGCGTGCATCCATACAAGTAAGAATTGCAAAATTACGGCCTGGAGGCATGGGTAATTCGCCTTTATCACCAAAATCTTCGACATAGTCTCTATTAGCACTTAAAACATCATTTAAAATATCACTCATTATTAAGCCTCTTTAATATATTACAGGGTAACACAAATCTAAATTATATAAGTTATGTATAATTAAGTATAAATAATTAACATTTAAAGAGTATAAACTTAAAGTTTACTATTTAGGTTAATTAGCTCGGCGGTTTTAATCCACATACTATCGCCACTAAGTGACGAACAAGGTTGAGGTTTGCTTTAAAACGCTCCAACCGCGAGGCAGCCATCGTCCGGGGGTCCTCGGGGTCTCAGATGCTTTTATGGCCCCCGCCACGCCATTAATACGGCGCCAAAAACCAAGCCTACCGGCTATACTGCCTGTACCCGTAGCAACAATTAGTCTTGGCGCTAAGTGCTGTAATTAATCGGTTATTACGGTTCATCGCCAAAACTGCCGTAATATCTCCGCCTTGACGCTGGAACAACAATCGCGTCTTCTGGAGGTGAATTGGAGCCACACAAACACTAAGCCTTATGCGGCTTCCAATTATCATTACAGCAAGCAGCAACGATCATTTGCTTAATAATATTATGCAATTTTTTTTAACCCAAAAAGTACATATTTCAAATGTCACTTTGCATACTGCTTCTGATGCAACTGCAACGTTACTGTTATCAGTTCATATTACCGATATCCAACAACTTGAATCACTCTTAGAGAAAGCCCTTCATCTCACGGGTATCATCAATGCTACTCGAAAAAAATAAAGTTACCATAACTGTAACCCCCCATAACAACGTTATGCCGACAAGACTGTTACCACCGCATCCGTGAGCGTTTCAAGATCAGCTTCACTAATAATATAAGGCGGCATTAATCTGAGGATGATTGTAGCCATGAATCGCGCTCCACCACGATGACATCCCATCGATCAATTCAGAGCCGTCTATCAACTTCAACCGGACACCCGCAGCGGACGCAACCGGATAAAGAGGCGCCTCGGTTCCAATGGCACTGTAGGGGTGCCAAAGTACTTGGC
>JYMV01011147.1_pt1 | contig 14552 bp, 13 predicted proteins | sample 338911 | NCBI WGS metagenome assembly JYMV01 (sample SAMN03354496, study PRJNA234377) | hydrothermal vent metagenome | biome: Deep sea; feature: Hydrothermal plumes at the Eastern Lau Spreading Center, Western Pacific Ocean; material: Seawater | place: Tonga | collected 2009 | depth 2000 m m
ATAACAAACTCCTCGCGGAGGCGCTGGCTGAACTCGGCAGGTGGAAGATTTTCATTCATCAAACTCAAAAAAGATGTAAGAGTTTGTTTTAACCATCCGTTTGTTACCATGAGGTCGCCCAAACGTTCTACTTTTGCTGGGTCGGTAAATTCCATTGGTTTTAATTGATTTAGAATCACCTTTCTGAGAGATGTTTGATCCAGGTCATCAATAAAAATTTCAGGTGCTTTGAAAAAATTTTTGGAAAGAAGAGACTGGGCGTGGTTGGAGTGGAATTCGGATGATTTTGATTCAGGAACTACTGCCTTAGGAGCTATCCGTTTTTCTCGGTACCAAAAAGGAGGATTTTTGCTGGATGGCCATTGTCTTGAGAGATCAGGTTTTTTTGCTCGCTGGGATTTGTAGATTTGTTCTATGTTTCCTCTTGCCGAGTTATCTGGTTTTGGCTTAAATATAGAGCAGGAAGTGAAAACCAGGGGAACTGCCAACACGGTTATTAAGAGAATTCTTTTACTTATTGACCACTCAGGGGGAAGCCTTTGTGTTTGGTTAAAACGAATTAGCATTTCTGATTACCTAATTAAACTTGGCCTTAGACAATATCAAACTGTTACGTAATGATTTTATTTATTCAAATTTAATTACATTTTAAGCAAACACATTTAGACTTTAGCTATTCATTTTATCCACAGCCATGTTGGCCAGGAGATCGCAACGTTCGTTTTCTGCATGTCCTTGGTGACCCCGAACCCATTTCCAGGAAATTTTATGTATTTTACTTAGCCGTTCAAGTTCTATCCAGATGTCTTTATTTTTTACGGGCTGCTTAGCTGAAGTGATCCAATTTTTTTTTATCCACCCTTTGATCCATTGAGTCATTCCCTTTACCAAATATTGTGAATCGGAGGTCAAGACCACTTTAGAGGGTTCCGTCAATTGCTTCAAGGCAACGACCGCTGCGGTGAGTTCCATGATATTGTTGGTCGTGTGTTCTGCCGAGCCACTAAACTCATTTTCTTGTCCGTTGGTTCTAATAATAGAACCATAACCCCCAGGCCCAGGGTTTCCTCTGCAGGCCCCATCAGTGAATATTTCGACTTTTTGCATGGTTAATTGATGGAATAAATCTTCATAACTGGTATGTTAATTTTTTGATGCTAAACGGAAGAAATTATAACATATTATTTTTATTGAACATATTTGTATAAAACTTTCTTCGCAGAGTTTTGAAAATGAGTTCATTTTTTCTGGAGATTAGGTTAACTTTTGATGTGGATTACTCGGGATAAAGGCTAGTGCATTAAAATTAGAGGCTTAGTGATATAGAAACCACTTCTAAAAAACTTCCCAATTCATTTCGGTGTATCGGTGCGTTAGCTGTTAGATTGAGTATAAAAAAAATAAGGATTTATTCATAATGATAAAGATGCAACATCGGCTGTTGATCCCCGTTTTAGGGCTATTGTTTTGCGTCTGGCGTATGAAGAAAGCAAAAGAACATATATAGTTTCTCCAGAATAAGGCTCGCTTTCTCCAGCCTACCTTGAGAAAAAAGGCGACAACCCAAGAAAGTAGGACTGAAAGTTTTATAAAAAATAGAATTGCTGGAAAGATATTTCCTGTTTTTGGAGATGATGAGAACGAAGATCAAATAGTTTAAAGTGATGTTGAAGCACTTAAAATTGGGATTGATGCCTAAATGAGATCCATTGAGGTGTTGAACTGGTTGATGTTCGATGAGAAAAAAATGGACGTTCGTATGATTTTCAACGATCTGCTAGCAGAAGAAAAAAACACTTATCGGCTTTAGGGGAGATCAAAAAAGACCTAGGGCAGGATTGAACATAGAATTTAAGGCCTTAGGTCAGATAGCTTTTTTACTAGTATCTAAACAACCAAGAATTGAAAATTGGGGTGTAGTTATGATGTTTTGATTTTCTCGTATACAAGCATGCCCCTATTTTAAATCCAGTAAAATAAGGAACAGAGGCCTTTAAATCTTAATAAATACAATCTTTTTGGGTGGGCTGAAATTATAACATGGGTTCACTGGTAGTACAGTTTTGACCTAAACTAAGGGCAAGCGCCTTTAGTTAAAATGGTTTGACACCTTTTCCAAGGAAGTGGTATAGTTCTCCGTTCCAAACAAAGGTAATGCAACTTTTCACGTAAATCAAAGGGATTAACAGGATGAGTGACTATAAGGTTTTGGCTGGTCCAGAGGCGTTTCTTCCGCCTTCGGCAGCTTCAATGGGCATTGTTTTACCAGACCCCGGAGAAGCACATATAGAAGGTACAATAGTTCCAGAAGAAGAGGCATACGAGCATTGTGCCAAGAAGATTTTAGAAGCTAAAGTTCCAACAATTTTCCCAGGGCCGCTGGTTCTATGGAAATGGAATGACCACGTTGCCGAAAAGGCTGTCGCAATTAAGGAATTAGCCGATGAAGCTCCTATGCGGTTGATTCCCATGGCAGATTACCGTCCAAAATATCCTAAAATCGAGTATGAGGTAGAAATCAACCCGAATCATCCTAATTTAACCATCTGGCATAATAAGATTGATGCGTGTATTTTTGTTGGAGTTCATTGCCATCAAGCTAATTTAGCACTTAAAATTATACGTGGGGGCACAAATTGTTATACAATGGCTATGTGTGCTCAGGCAGGACACGAAGATGCTTGCTTGTCGTTTCGAGATGCAAGTGCGGAGAAAATTAAAAAGATTACAGAAGCAGTTAAGAAATTAAAATCTCAAGGAGTTAAGTCACAAGCTGCAACATTTACACAGTTTAAGATGGACAGGAACGGCTTGGTTGCCTCGGCTGCGGTGATTGAAGAATACGAAAATGCTAGGTAAATAGTTTTACCGTTTTGTTTAAAAGTGTTTTTAATTTTAACTTAATTTACATATGCTCTTTTATCTAGGAGTAAATTTATGAATAAGCCAGTCAGTACAGAAAAAAGAATCATCGCGTCGGAACATGTAAAGCTAGGCCAACAGAATGCAAAGGGTCAGACTTACACGGATATTAACGACATTTTTTACAACTCAGAACAAAAACCAGTTTTCTTTACGGGTAGTGAGGTCATAAAAGAAGCTATTAGGCGCTCAAGCGTTGGTACCTCTGTGGCTTATCCGATTACTCCTCAAAGTGAGGCAGCTGCACTGATTGGTGAGCTCTATGCAGAAGGATACTTGGATGAATATTTTCGTGGAGAGAGTGAGTTTGCGGTAATGGGACAATGTGCGGGAGCTGCGTTTGGTGGACATCGCGTATTTACGACAACCGCCGGCCCTGGAACTTTGCGAGCTATGGAAAATTTTCCAATGTGGGCGGGTTCCCGTTTACCGATCCAAGTTTGTGTAACCTGTCGTGGCGTAAACTCCCCCTTGAGTATTCAGCCCGATACATTGGAGATGCATTACCTGTTAGAGACCGGAATGCTGGTCTGGCATGCTGAAACAGCACAGGATCTGTTTGATTTTATTTTGAAGGGCTTTATTGTTGCCGAACAACCTGATGTTCATGTTCCGATAGCAACCTGCTGCGATGGTTTTTTTGTAACTCACACGAAGGACACGGTGCAATTGCCTTCAGAGGATTTGTGTTTGCCTCCATACGATCCATATAAATCACCGGTTACGGTTATGGATATGGAAAGCGCACCGATTCGAATGATGCGTGATCCTTTTGTTATGAAATCTAATTACATCAGTTATGCTACCCACGCTTCCTGGCAACAAGAAGTACACGCTGCGGTTGAGCGCTCCCGCAAGCACACTATTCCTTTGCTTGGCGGCTTGATAGATGAAATTAATACAGATCGGGAGATCTTAGTTGTTTCTTCTGGTACTGCTGTTTCGCAGAGTCGTGAAGCGATACGACTTCTGGAAGCAGAAGGAATCAAGGTGGGTCTGGTTAAAATTAAAACCATCCGTCCGTTCCCAACAGAAGAGATTCGTCAGGCAACCAAGAATGCCAAACATATATTTGTTCCAGAGTTTAATGTGTCTGGCTGGTTGGCACGTGAGATCAAGGCTATCATACCCGATAACGATAGAGTTTATGTAGGACCTCATGTTGCCGGTGGAATGACTATGCCATCCGAGGTTATTAGAGATGAGATCAAAACACACCTTGGAATGAAAGTTGATACCTTCCAGAGTCGCGGAAGCTAGGTTTTTTTAAACTTTAACAGTTATTTATATTCCCGATTCGGGATTTTAATTTAAAGGGGTTTTCTGATGAGCAAAGAAAAAATTCAACTCTGTGATGAATTTGCCGATATTATGCCTCCTGAGTATCAGGAGCTAGTTGAAAGTGCAACTTATGGCAAGCAGGATAGAGGCTGGAAGGACATTGGTTCCTCTAAAGAATTAATTGAGCAGCATTCCTTATGTGCCGGTTGTCCGGAGTCTATTGCTTTCCGGTATATTCTAGCCAGCTTACCCGCTCCTGAGGATACGGTGTTTGTTGGATCCACCGGTTGCACCAGTCTGGTGTTCCCGCATGTAGCGGTCCAGAACATTCACTCGCTTTTTGGAAATCAGAATGCGATTGCTTCTGGTTTAAAGCGTACTTTGAAGGCACGTTTCCCAGACGTAGAAAAAGATGTAGTGGTTTTGGCTGGTGATGGAGCGACGGTTGATATTGGTCTAGATATGACAATGCAGTCTTGGTTTCGCCAGGAAAAGTTCACCACAATTTGTTTTGATAACGAGCTTTATGCTAATACAGGTGGCCAGGAAAGCGGTCTGATGCAGAAAGGCTTTGTTGCTAAGATGGCCCCAAAAGGTAAAAGTTTCGATAAGGTTCGACTTCCCGAAATTGCGAGAGAAGCAGGCTGTGCTTATATTGCTATGTTGACGGTAAGTAAGCCTAATCGAGTTGAAGAAGCTATCAAAAATGCCGTATACGTGGCGCGAGAAATTGGGCCGACATTTGTTCAGCTTTATACTCCTTGTATTCTTGAAATTGGAAAACAGAGTATGGAGGGGTTGGATGAGATGAAGGACTCAGAGACTATAGGTGGTCGATTTGTTCAGAAGGAGTATGTTACTGAAGAAGCCCAGAAGCTTATCGATTCTATTAAGGCTGAGACTAAGGCTAGAAAAAAAGCTGCTAAGGAAGCTGCTAAAGCAGCAAAAGTTGGTTAACTCATAATAGAGAGATAGGAGTAGAAGCTATGGCAAGGATGAATATCCGTATTTCTGGTTTGGGGGGTCAAGGAGCAGTAACTGCTGCGCATCTTTTGGCTATGGCAGCCAATCGGGACGGCAAGTTCTCTATTTCGAATCCATTCTTTGGAGCAGAAAAGAGAATGGCACCCGCTGAGAGTTATTGTAGAGTTGGCACAGAACGCATTTATGACCGCGGTGAATTAGTATATCCGGATGTCATTATGATATTTCATCCTCAGGTTATCACCATGCAGAAAAGCTATACCGCGCCTTTTTATTCAGGGATCCAACAGAACGGTATGATTATTATCAACACACCCGCTGACCTGTTAAATGATGAAGATCATGAAACTTTAGCTGACCTAAATGTTAAGGTGTTCAACCATGATGCGACTAAGCTTGCCTTGGATATTGGTAAGACGGAACTTTCTACCAATATGGCCATGGTTGGTGCTTGTGCCGGAGTGACGAAAATAGTGAGCTTGAAATCTTTGGATGGTGCTCTTCAAGAACGATTTGGGAAGAAGTTCGTAGCTTCCGGTGGTACCGCCTCACTTGATGAAGCCATCAAGAAGAAATATAAGAAAAAGAATGATCTTATTAAGGCTAATATGGATTGCATTACAGAGTCGTATAGTCTGTCTCAAGAATGGGCAGCGAAACAAGAAAACCTGCAGTTAGTGGAAGTCTAGTAATTTTGGGAATTAACACCCGGTTCTAAGGTTTAATCATTTACTGGTGAGGAGAATTTTTGCGTGTATAACATAGCGTGGGTAGATAATGATAAGTGTATCGCGGATAAGGGTTGCCGACTGTGCATTATGTACTGTCCTGAGGCAGACACTATAATGATGGATGAAAGCACTAATAAGGCCATAGTCATTGAGCCACGCTGTAAGGGCTGTGATTTGTGTAAAGTGGTTTGTAGTACACACAATGCGATTACCATGTTTCCTGTTGATGCGACAACTGGCAAGGTAATCATGGGCGCTGAAGAGGCAGAAACTGCTGGCCTTGGACAAGCTTACTCTGGATAAATGGATTAATGTAAATACAGCCCATGGCATATATGCCATGGGCATTTTTTTTTTAAATTACCTTGCTGATCAATTTTTCTGAATTGACAGAATGTGTATTAGATAAGATTTGAATATTATCTTTTTTAAATCAAAAAATAGAGAGTTCCCCCATGACGGAAACTACCACTCGTGAAGTTAATTGCGTGCTATGTAAGGAAACTTATGCTCCTGTATTAGGTCCGGAGGAGGGAGAAAAAAGCTACCGGATCTATTGCTCATCCTGTGTCAACTGGGTTGCGGTGGGTAGAACAAATCCTCTTCGTCTTGGCTTACGAATAGTTTTAGGGCTTAGAGGCGAAGCACTTTCTTTGGCCATACAAACTTGTCTTTCTTCGTGTAGTTGTGGTTCTAAGTTTAGTTGTGATGCAGGGGGTCGTTGTCAAACGTGTATTGAAAAAATAGAAAGAGAAACAAAAAGCCCAACTTCGGGCAATAAGGATTTCACGAATCCCTGGGATAAGGATGAAATGAAAAAACTGCAGCCTAAATTTTTGGAGTACATCCTCGGTAGTGAAGAAGCTAATGAGAAGGTTAATTTAAACCAACTCATTGAAAAATTTGAAGCGGGTGAAATGGGTGCGGAAGAATATATGGAGGCAGTTGAGTCGCTTCAATTTCGGGAATCTAACCAGGTTTCTGTCGTTCAGGCGTGGGCTATGACGATGGATCCTAATGATTTGTTTACCGCGGTCGAGGATTATGATCTAGTAGAACGCTATGGATCGCGCATAATTGTCAGTATTGCCTCGGCATTGGAAAGTAGTATAGGAAGGCCGGTTTTGACAACCTTGAACAACGAGATGGACCAGTTTGATCAAGTTACTCAGCAGGAGTTGAGGACATTTATGCGCAAAATAGGAGGAGGTTTTTAGTCACTTACTTAAATTTTAATAATTATTTTTTTTTCAATCTAAAAACCCTCTCACGATCCGGTCCGCCTGTTCAAGATAAGACCCACCAAACAAATTATAATGATTTAGAAGATGATAGAGGTTATATAGATCTTTGCGTTCGGTGTACCCTGGTTGTGTAGGAAAAACTTCATGGTAAGCACTGTAGAACTCTTCCGGTAGTCTTCCAAACATTTCGGTCATTGCAAGGTCCGCTTCCCTTAATCCAAAATAAACAGCGGGATCAAAAATGTAAGGTACTTGATCGTGGCTAGCGAAATGATTTCCTGACCACAAGTCACCGTGGAGCAAGGCTGGTTTTTCATCTTTCAAGTTGAGCAGGGTTTCAAGCTTTTCGCAAAACAGATCTAAACGTTTATCTATAGACGTTGGCAATCCTCTCGTTTTTCTTGCTAACTCCTGTTGAAAGCGAATGCGGTGTTCGCGAAAAAAAACCAAACCATCTGATTCTAGATTATTTTTTTGAACGGTTTTTCCTATAAAGTTGTCATAATCAAGGCCGTATTGCTCTTGAGTTTCCCTATGCATTTCAGCAAGCGCTTGTCCAAAACGACTGGCGAATCCATGCTTTGGGGCAGATGATTCAATATATTCAAGGAGTAAGAGTTGTGGGTTGGATTCGGGAGAAATACCAAGGGGACGAGGAACACTAGGACCATTTTTTGATTGTTCTAATAATCGAAGCCCTTTAGCTTCAGAGCTAAAAAAATTTTTTGGAGCAGAAGGATTAGATTTTAAAAATACTCGTTCTCCATTAGACAAATGAAGAACTATCGTTTCGTTTATGCAACCACCGCTAATGATTTTAGAACCTTTGATTTTGATGGAATTTCCATAAATGGACTCTAGCAGTCGGAGAAGATTTTTTTTCATCTAGAGATTCAAAAAGCGTGACTTTATATATTCCAAGAGTGAAGGACAGCTACGTTCAACCATATAATAGACTTCCTCAAATCCCTTTGCTCCCCCGTAATAAGGGTCCGGGACATCTTGGTCACCGTTGCATTCAGGATCAAAAGAACGAAAAAGCATCAGTTTTTCTGGAGGGAGGTTGCTTGGAGCAATTTCTTCAAGCCTGGCTAGGTTACTATGATCCATTGCCAGTACCAGATTGAACCTGTTAAAGTCCGCGCTTTGGAATTGCCGAGCACGACTTTCAAGGTGAATTCCCTTTGACTGAGCTGTTCGACGCATCCTTTCATCAGGTAGATCACCGATATGCCAACCACCTGTTCCGGCTGAAGTAACTATAATCTTTTGGTCTAATTTTTCTTGGTTGACCAAATACTCCTTGAGCCAGCGGTGACCTACATATGTTGCCAAGACATACAAAGCTAATTTCTACGACTTTACTCATCTCTGAGATTGATTTAAAGGTGGATAATGTTTAATATAGCCAATCTTGATTGACCAGCGCCATCATTTTAGGTTCAATCAGCTGACCATTCAACTCAAACCTAACTAAAGTTAAAAAACAGGAGTCTTCCTTGATCCCTAGATATTCCCTTCCCGAACTAGCCAAAATCTGGGAACCAGAGAACAAATTTAACATCTGGCTCAAGATTGAAATTTTGGTGTGTGAGGCTTTGGCAAAAAGGCGTGAAATTCCAGCGTCAGCAGTGGTCGAGATTAAAAAGAAGGCCAAATTTGATATCAAACGAATTGACGAAATTGAAAAAGAAGTAAAACATGATGTCATTGCTTTTCTAACGTGTGTTTCAGAAAATGTGGGAGAAGCTAATCGCTATATGCACCTAGGCCTTACCTCCTCGGATATTCTCGATACAACACTTGCCGTTCAATTGAAGGACTCAGCAAAGTTAATACTCAAGGAGTTAGAGTTTTTTCGAGATGCGGTAAAGGAGCAAGCTTTTCTCCATAAAGATTTGCCTATTATTGGTCGATCGCATGGGATTCATGCAGAGCCTCTTACTTTTGGGCTAAAGCTCGCGGTATGGTATGAGGAAACCTGTCGGAACATAGAAAGATTGAAACGAGCACAGGAGCAGATCGCATATGGTCAAATCTCAGGTGCAGTGGGGACTTTTTCGAATATTGATCCGACAGTTGAAGAATACGTGTGCAAGAAATTGGGGTTAAAACCAGCTCCTGTTTCTACTCAAATAATACAACGGGACAGGCACGCGGAATTTTTTACGACTCTTGCGATTATTGCAGGATCAATCGACAAGTTTGCCACGGAGGTTAGGCACCTGCAACGAACAGAGGTGTTAGAGGCAGAGGAATTTTTTTCTAAGGGGCAAAAAGGGTCTTCTGCAATGCCGCATAAACGAAACCCAATAATCTCTGAGCAAATGTGTGGTTTAGCGCGAGTGGTTCGAGCTAACTCAATCGCAGCGATGGAGAATGTTGCCTTATGGCATGAGAGAGATATTAGTCATTCTTCTGTGGAGCGCGTGATAGGTCCTGATAGCACCATTCTTTTACACTATATGTTGAGAAAAATGACCGGGCTAGTGAATAAGATAGTCGTTTATCCAAAGAGTATGAGAAAAAATATGGAAATTACGGGCGGGCTTTATTATTCCCAGTCAGTATTGCTTGCTTTGGTTCGCAAGGGTTTATCTCGGGAGGATGCATATAGTCTCGTTCAGAGGAATGCCATGAAAGCTTGGGAAGGCAAAGGTGCTTTTATATCTCTTTTAAAGAAAGATGGTCAGATTAAAAAATATCTTTCAGGAAGAGAGTTGGACAAGGTGTGTAACATGAAAGACCAGTTGAGAAATATAGATAAAATTTTTAAAAGGGTTTTTAAAAATAAAAAATGAAAATAAAACGACTCGAAAAGATTTATGAGGGGAAGGCTAAGATACTCTATGCCACAGAAGATCCCAGTTTGATGATTCAGTATTTTAAAGACGATGCTAGTGCTTTTGATGGTATTAAAAAGGGAACCATTGTTGATAAGGGAGTCATCAATAATGAAGTGTCGAATTGTATATACCAATACTTGGAGCAGAAGGGAGTCAAGACACATTTTGTGGAGCAACTCAATGATAGAGAAACCCTTGTTAAGAGATTAGATATCATTCCAGTGGAGGTAGTTCTTCGTAACGTAGCTGCAGGAAGTTTATGCAAACGTTTAGGGATTGAAGAAGGGAAGCAATTTAATCCCCCGATTCTTGAGTTTTTTTACAAAAACGATGACCTGCACGACCCTTTAATCAACGATTGTCATGCAGTTACTTTTGGATGGGCGAATCAGGAAGAACTTGATACGCTGAGAAAATATGGATATAGCATCAATGATTTGATGGTGGAATATTTCAAGGAAAGGAAGATCAGACTGGTGGATTTTAAACTTGAGTTTGGGAGACATAAAGGAGAGATTCTTTTAGGAGACGAAATCAGTCCTGATGGATGCCGTCTGTGGCATTCAGAGACCGGTGAAAAGATGGACAAAGATCGTTTTCGATTTAGTATGGGAAGTGTCGAAGAAAAGTATCGCGAAGTTTATAACCTTGTCTGTTCAAATAAGGAGTAAAAATATTCAGAAGGCAAACCGCAGGTGAAGTTGCTGATGTTCACTAAATATCTTTACACTGAACTTTTACAGGTTGGGTCATTGAACAGTCTATGGATTCTGTTCTCCCGTTAGTTACGGCAGCACAAGCGGTGCTCATGCCTGTCATTATAGTATCTTGCTTAGCCATACCCTCTACCTCTTGGCAGGATCTTACTCCATTGTACTCAACACAAATTTCACATTGAAACTTGCTGCCAGACCATATCATGGTAAAGGATAGGTATCCGATGAACATTAGAAACGATAAGGTGATGATACTTCCTTTGCTCATGGTATTTTTCCCTGAGTTAAAAGCTCTTTTGGGGTGGTTAAACCACTAGGGACAAAGTATTCCTTGCGGTAAAATATGAGCTCATTCAGCGACTCCCTAATATCGGTCAACGCCATGTGACTTTCGCTTTTTTTGGGAAGTTTGGGCCCATCCGGATACCAACGTCTAACTAATTCCTTAACTGACGTTACATCAACGCTTCGATAATGCAAATAGTTATGAAGTTTTTTCATATACTTTTCAAGAAATTTACGGTCTTGTGCAATTGAGTTTCCGCAAAGGGGGGAAGTGTTTTCCGGGCAATATTGCTGAATAAATTCCAGGGTTTGTCGCGAGGCCTCATCATGAGTAATTTTTGATTTTCGTACGCGCTCTACCAGCCTAGAGGCATTATGATGTTTCTGATTCCAAGTATCCATGCGACTAAGAATTTCATCACTTTGATGAATAGCTAAACAAGGTCCTTCGGCTAATACATTTAGATCATAATCGGTCACTAAAGTAGCAATCTCTATAATTACTTCTAGCTCAGGGTCTAGTCCTGTCATTTCAAGGTCTATCCAGACCAAATTAAGCGCAGATTGTTTTTTCATAAGTCTCTGGAAGTTAAAAACTTGATGATGTAAAAAATTATTCCCAATTAGATACTATGTATTCATTAAATAAGTTTCCTAAATTATAAAAAATTGGGTTTGATTTCAATGTCAACATAAATTTAGTAAGGAGACAAATGAGAAGAAGTTCAATTATCATTCGGGTGAAAATGGAACCTAGTTAAAGTAATTCCACTCCACGAAAACTATTACTTTTCAATGGTTTATTTTTAATGGGTTGGCGTTTGAAAATTCGAAACCAGTTTACTATAAAACTTAAACAATTGCTCTGATTTCGAATTATCTTTTTAGCGCGTGGGATAAAAAGTAGGGGAACGGTTTACTCTTAGAGAGGGCCCCGTTCCCCTACTAACAAGAGGAGGTCTGAAAGAAGAAAATGGCATAAACCACATTCTACTCAGAAAGGAGGAGAAACTCCCAAGGACAAATGTACTAGAAAAAATATTAATAAATGATTAACTTTAGATTAAAAATTTTTAATGGTTGTTTTTGAGGGAGTTTTGAACTAAGTGGTCATTAGTTAAGAAAGTTGTTACCAGGGATCCAGAAAATTGCGCAAAAGTTTAATTGTTTTATTTAATAGGAAAGTTGTTTTTTTCATGCATAGAAATTGAGGAGAGGTAATATTTAGAGTTAAACACAGTCTTTTCGTAAGTATCGTGAATAAGTTTTAGGTTGTTAGCAAGCCACAGATTTGAAAAGTGAGGGGGAAACTTTGCAAAGTGTTTTATTTGTGCGATCATGACTCGAGTGTCTCGATACCAAGAAATATTTTTCTTTTCCTTAAACAATTTATTGGCTTTCAAAAGCGTATTGATCGCGTTTTTTGAGTCACCATTCCCAAATAGGGATAATCCAAGTCCCACATAGCTCAATCCCTCCCTTGGTTTTAGGGTGATGGTTTTTTGATAGGCTTTGATGGCGTCGGGGAAATTTTTAAATGCACTTAAAGAGTTAGCAAGACTAAAATGAGCATCAAAACTATCTGGGTGTGACATTGTGGTTATCTTTAATATGTCAATTGATTTTTCGAATTGTTTAAGTTTTAGATAGGTGGTGCCCAGTTTCAACTGAGCATAAATAACAAAATTGAGATTATTTTCTACCGCTCTGAGTTTTTCCCATGATTTTGTAGCTTCTTCCAAAAAACCATCATCTTCCAAGGTCTGCGCTTTTTTAAACAACTCTTCAGGACTTATTGCAAGCGCATCGGTTGCTACTAAGGTATTAAAGAAAAATAAAAAAGATAATAATCGCAAGAAAAACATGGCTAGGTCCACACTAGACAGCAAAACTTGGTTTTTCGGGAATAGTTGAAGTGGATGATTCTTTGAGAAGAATTTCTTTTGAATCAACCAATTCCTGTAGAGCCTGTTTAAGGGTGCTCAGAAAATGGTCCTTGTTTTCTGTGATGTAGCGGACATCTTTTGGCCTCACATAAAAAATATTTGAAGCTACTCCTTCCCGCGAGTCTAAGACAGCTCGTTGTACTTCCATATTAAACTGCGAAAAAATTCCTGTCAGGGTCATAAATGTTCCGTGTAGGTCGTGTGTTTCCACTTTGATTGAACGGCCGATTAGCTTCACTTTGAGTTTGATATTTTGTCCTATGGTTTGTTCATGAGAAGCGGGAAACGACCGATTTTTAAAGATCTGGGACAGGGGTTCCTGGTCAACACAAACCCGTCTTAAATCATCCTTAATCTGATTTTGAAGGGTAAAAATATCAGCATAATCAATGGGAGTGCCTGTTGATTTGATGATTTTAAACACATCAAAAAACGTAGAGTGTGGATACTGGCCTCTACAATATTCAGTTTGTTAAAGGCGAGGACTGCTGAAAAACTATAAAGCAAGTTTGCGCGATCTTTTGAGCAAATAACCAATTCTGAGTTTTGTGCTGGCTTGAAGAGGAGTTCACAGGCAAATGCTTCATTTGACCGGCAGAATTCATTATAAACTTCGAGATGAAACTGCATGTCTCTAGGGAGTCGAACCATTTTAAGAAAGTCCGCCTTAACTGACCCTGTAACAGCCTGTCGTTTTTTATGGTGCAGCGTGTGTTGGTAAAACATTTTTAACTGTTCAATTTGGGAAAGTGACATCTTCATTTTTGTGCCTCCCCTATCTGAATAAGTAAGTAGAAGAAGCATTTTTAGGAGCTCTATATCATGGTTGACTAGGTCCCAGATCATATCATAGGTATCGTCTTCTTCTGGGTCGAGAAGGAGGAGGTCATGCATCATCAAATGTTTTTCGACCAAAAATGACACATCATTCACGCGACGACTATCTTTACTGTACCCTAGATTTTCCAAAATTGGTGGGACAAGACGGGCGCCTAATAGTTCTTCGTTTTGGCCTGGTAAACGAACTCCCTTGCCGATGTCATGAAGAAGTACAGAAAGTTTGAGAGTTGTTTTGTCTCGAATTGAATGATAAAGACTTCTTAAAAAAGGATCAGTATTTTCGTCTGTTTCTAACCCATTTAAAATATCCAAAGCGGAGAGAACATGTATGTCAGTTGGGAAATGATGGACATAGATATCTTGCAGAAGGCCACAGATATTTTTAAATTCTGGAATATAAAAGTTCTCCAGTAGTCCAAACTCATGTAAAAGTCTTAATGATTTTGAAAAATATTTTCCATTAATGACACGCTTGAAACATAGTTGAACCTCCTTGCGGTCATCTTTGCCTATGAAGATCGGGCACATTTGGTCGACATGGTGCTCGATGGATCGAACAATAGAATACGATAAATAATAATTTTTCTCTGATACCCATGCGAATATTTTAAAAATTCTAATAGGCTCTTGGGAGAATAGAGCGGCGGGATCTTTTTCTAAAATGATTTGATGTTGAAAATTTACGGAAAAATTTTTGGAAAGACTTTTTACCTTTCGAGTATCTGGCGTCATACTTTCCCAGAAAATATTACGGCTA
>JYMV01001181.1_pt1 | contig 14550 bp, 7 predicted proteins | sample 338911 | NCBI WGS metagenome assembly JYMV01 (sample SAMN03354496, study PRJNA234377) | hydrothermal vent metagenome | biome: Deep sea; feature: Hydrothermal plumes at the Eastern Lau Spreading Center, Western Pacific Ocean; material: Seawater | place: Tonga | collected 2009 | depth 2000 m m
AAACTTACATCAAGAGTCTCATTTCCTCAATGTGAATGTTTATTAAATCTGTGTATCTTGTTATTGATGTATTTATTAATTTTTTATTAAAATTTAATGTTAAAAGTTGGAGGATACAGGATCATGAAAACAAAATTATTCATTGCCTTATTATTTGGGGTCTCCATGTTATTTTCCGGCGACACCGGTAAAATTGTCGGACAAATCACCGATTCAGAGACCGGTGAAGCATTGTTTGGTGTCAATATCCTTTTAAAAGGCACCACCATGGGTAGTGCATCAGCAATGGAAGGCAACTACATTATCCTGAATGTACCAGCCGCGTCATATACCATTAGTGCATCTTATATAGGCTATAAAACGATTACAATTACAGATCTTCGTGTTAACGCGGACCGTACCACTACTGTGAATTTCAAGATGGAGATCTCTGCCGTTGAAGGAGAGGAAGTTATCGTGGAAGCAAAAAGACCGGCAATTGTACGGGATCAAACTGCCAGTACTACCACGATTGAAGATGATGATATTGTGAATATGCCAGTGAACTCCTTTAATGAAATAATGACAACAATGGCCGGCGTAGTGGAAAATGAAAATGCCAATAGCGGTATTCACCTAAGGGGCGGTCGTACTGGTGAAATTTCATATCTGGTTGATGGTTTCCTTATAGAGAATGCTCTCTACGGCGGTATGAGTTTGGATATTGCCAAGGATGCGATCTCAGAACTATCTTTGATTACTGGCGCATTCAATGCTGAATACGGCAAAGCTATGAGCGGCATTGTTAATATTGTAACCAAGGAAGGTACTCCTAATTATCATGGCGGGCTAACTATGGCCTCAGACCAATTTGGTGGTAACAATAATAACTGGGGAACTAGCAGAAATATTTTCAATCTTAGTGGACCTATATTCCCCGGATTGGGTGCAATTGCAAATTTTAATATTACAGCAGATTTTAATAATTGCCGCGGGATGTCCTAACTGTAGATCTAGATAATGATGGGGAATATGATGAAGGTGAAGATACCTATGCTATGGCCGATATTACAGCGAATGGACAACAAGATACGGTTGAATTAAAAAAAGGTGCCTGGGAAGAGACGGGCACTTTTGAAAATTACCAGCGCATTACTGGGAAACTGGTTATAAAGCCAATAAAAAACGCAAAACTGACGCTCGGCGGCAATTACTACCAGTCTGAAGGTAAGGGCTTTAGTATGAGCTATAGGCAATTGCCCGATCGTTATTCTACTTACTACGGCACAACAATGCAATCCCATTTCAAACTAAACTACGCCATCACAGAAAACATGTTTTTTACCTTTAAAGGGCAAAATTATTCCCGCGACCGCCACAATGGTTATAAACCGTTATTAAATAACAAGCATGAACTATGGGGCAAAGAGGTGTTAATTCCCGCTGAATGGGATAGCTATATTCCAGGAACCGTGACTGCTGGAGAAAAAATGAACTGGTTTAGTTATTATGCTGAACCATATGCCGATTATAATGGTGATGGGCAATACAGCCCATTCGGTGCCGCAGAATACTGGAAGGACAGTAATGGCAATGGCACCTGGGATGAAGGAGAATATTATAATGATTGGGATGGCGATGGTAGCTGGACAATTATTCTTGATGCCAATGGCGATGGTATTCCAGATCAAGAACTTTATGAAGATGTAGATGGTAATGGCGAATATAGTGTAGGTGTGGACCCTAGATTAAGAGAAGGTGACGCTTATGATGGTACATCAAACTATGAATTTTACGGTAGTTACCCTGTTGTAAACTTTTATGGTGACACGATTCGGAATGGATATTCAACTTATCATGATTATCAGTGGTATGGCACAAGTTATAGCGAATATGGTGCCGAACTAACCTGGCAGTTGAATGATGTGCACCAGGTCAAGGCAGGATTTGATAAAAAAAATCATAAAATCGAAAATTTTGCTGGATGGGCAATTGGTGCAGATGCAAGCTGGATAATGTATGCATTCGAACCTGAGGAGGCATCCTTTTATATACAGGATAAAATGGAGTACAAAGAATTCATCATTAATGTAGGCCTGCGTTATGATGCCCTTGATCCCAATTCACGTTATCCTGATCCAAGTCGAAAATTATTGTATGAATATGGTGGCCAAGCTTATGAGCCGTCAGATCTCAGCCAACTGAGTGAAGACCAAATGGAAGGGGCTGACTGGGGCTATGCTGCCCTTGATGACGACGGAAACCCTGATGTAGATGATGATGGCAATTATGTTTTCGAAGCTGCAAAATGGGCCAGCCATAAGAAAAAATGGAGTCCCAGAATAGGGTTCGGTTATCCTATCACTGATAACATTGCCTTCCATGCCAGTTACGGACATTTTTTCGACTATCCAGATCTCAGCAGTGCTTATGCATTTACTAATACAAATGGTGCGGGCGGTCTGGCACCAGGGTTAACTGGAATTAATATAGATGAATTTAATTTTGGGAATACTTATGCACCATTCCCTGTTAATACGGCTGATTGGTATATACCTGCAATTGGCAGTCCTAACGTAAAACCTGAAAAAACTGTACAGTATGAATTTGGTTTCCGTGCCTATCTTGTAGAAACTTATATACTTAGTCTTACAGTATATTATAAAGATATCTATGATCTGATTTCAGCTACAATTTATGATGCTAGTCCGGCGCAGTATTCATTGTACGAAAACCATGATTATGCAAACTCTCGGGGATTTGAATTAGAATTAAGGAAAAATTTTAAGAATAATCTGGCCTGGTATATGAATTACACTCTTTCCAGAGCGGAAGGAAGTGCACCAAATGATTTTTTTCATTGGGATGTAGCTTATTTGGCATCGGTATACGGCTGGCATGACTATAATCGCACCTTTAATATGTCCTGGGATCAAACCCATGTAATTAACTATGGTGTTGATTACAGACACCCTAAAGGTTTTGGGTTGAACATTATCGGTAATTACGGTAGTGGCTTACCCTATACTCCAACAGATGCCAGGGGTCGCCCCATTGATGACCCGTACTCCGCAAGAATGCCCAGTACTGCAATAGTGAATATGCGGGCCTATTATGATCTACCACTCAAATTAGCCAACGTCAGGCTTTACGCAGATATTGATAATTTACTGGATAATTCAAATGTCAATAATGTTTTCACTGACACAGGTACACCAACAGAATCAACCAATCCAAATACATCTCCCATGTGGATGTATCGTCCCTATTACTGGAAAGCACCAATACATATTGAACTTGGCATTACGGTGAGACTCTAATTATGAATAAGATAAAACTGATTACATTTATTACTTTAATTTTTTGTTGTGCTATCAATTCAGGCGAGATTCCCAATATTTCAAAAGCTGATTACTACGATTATTACGTAGCCCCAGCAAAAGGCAGAATACCAGATCGCCTTAATAGGTCAATGGGTTACGCAGACCGTAAACTATCCGTATTTGATAAGGGCAACATGGTCTTGCGGATGTCTAACGCAGCAATTTATGGTTACGATCGCTGGGGACTGAATCATGAATTCCCAGCGGGCAGTATGGCAAAAACAGGCTGCTGCACTTATTACTGGACTCAATCACCGATGGTCGGTGCCTTAATCAATGGCTTACCATCCGTATCGGTTGGCGTCCGTGGCAGTGTAAGAGATCATGAAGAAGAATTTGAGCCCCTACCCGGTTATGACGCCGGTTATACAGATACAGATGCCAATATTGGTATTGCATTCAGTGATATACCGGAATCATGGCCTGCACTCTGGGCACGTGAAAAAGATCCCACAGGCACTTTTGAGTCAGTTATATATAATGCTGATGGCAGCTCTGATACGTTGTATTTCCCAGGTATTGAGCCAGAGCTCGGGCCGGATGGTTTTCCTGACGCACCATGTGGATTGGGAGTTCAGGCGGATCGTGAAGCCTACTTTGTAGTAACAGATAACGATCCTCAGGAAGGAAATACATTTGCTAGCAACCAGGGTGTTGGACCATTGAACGTACGATTTGATATCTGGGTATTGAACTATTCGAGTACCTTTGGGAATGATGGCTTGATCTTCATTCAAAAAATGACGAATGTTGGTAAAGATACACTGAAGGACCTCTATATGGGGATTGCAGGAGATCCAGACGCGCCGGAACAGGGCGGTGCTGAATGGACCGATGATATGGCACTATTGATCACTGAGAACGATCCTCATATAGCAGAAAAACTGGTCGATACATCTGACGCCCATCTGCTGGAAAATTTCGCCATTGTATATGATCGAGATGATGCGGCTGAGGGTTATCTTACGTCAGGCGTAGGCTGGGTTGGCGCTAAATTTCTTGATCTGACAAAATTCAATAGTGATGGTACTGATTCAACCTATGGCATAAGTACTTTTTATACATTTGAATATAGCATGGATTCGCAAAGCGATGCCCAAGCTTACAATGAGCAAATGACCCATGGGATACAGACTCCGCACCATATTGAACCGTATGAATATGATAATTACCAAAAACCATACAGTTATGGACCAGATATTACCTGGGTAATCGCTGGTGGACCCATGGATGTGGCGCCAGGCGAACAGGTAATATTTACCTTTGCTGACTTTGTTGGTATCAATGAAACTGATCTAACTAGAAACGCAAAATTATTTCAATCACTTTATGATAACAATTGTGCTACCCCTAAACCGCCTGATCAGCCAGTTGTACAAGCAGCGGTAGATGAGAGCAAAGTTGTTCTTATGTGGGATGATCGCAGTGAATTTTCATTGGACCCAGTTACCGGTAAGAATGCCTTCCAGGGATACCGCGTATATAGGAGCACAGACAGAGGGAATACCTGGGGTACCGTTATTACGGATGTAAATGGTGACCCCACTGATTTTTTCAAACCATTAGCTATTTATGACTATGACGATAATGTTAGCGGTGCCCACGCTATGACTGATCCGCGCATCTATTATAATCTCGGTTCGAATACCGGTTTAAAGTATTCTTTTGTAGATAATAATATTATAAATGGTTATGAGTACTGGTACGCCGTATCAGCTTATGACGGTGTTGATGACTGGGCGGGGGCACCTGTAGACCCAATGGAGAACTCCAAGGCAAAGAATGCATTCTACAGTGATGATGATAATACGATAGCAATCGTTGCGCAAAGTAAAGCAGCTGGATTTACTAAAGGAACTGAACGTGAAGCGGCACATACATCAGGAGAATCGGACGCCGTCTTGAATTTGGTTGAGGCAGATGCCTTCGAACTTGTTTTTCTTGGTGATTCATTATCACCCCAAGATTTTGAAAGTAAAGGTTATAGTTACAAAGTAACCTTTAATCAAACAACAGTTGGTGATACTGCAACGGTAAATTCCTGGAACATGATTAATACATCGACAGGTGACACTGTTGTAGCAAATGATACTGATGTTGAATCTGGTAGCTTCAAACATGTGGTCACCAGTTTTGACTCAGCAAAGCAAACTGTTAATCAGGACACAGCAGGCGCTATTTTATTCAGTGGCATTAATTCAAATTCCAATGATGGTACCTGGGCTGGATTCGTTGAAAATACACCGTTGGATCCTCAACCGTCAGACAGGCCTGATAGTGATTTACTGCAAAAGGATATTGAGTTCAGATTTACAAATGATGGTTCTATTGCTACCTATTTCAATGCAACTCTAAGTGTCATAGAGACAATAGATATACCCTTTGAGGTCTGGTCCGTTGAAGATAATAAAGAAATCAATGCCGTGATCTATATGGCAGCTGGATCAAAGCCTATCTACGAAGAGGACGCTGAAAATCCAAGCCATTACAAATTCACCAAAAACTTCTTTGTAATGCCTGTGTATGAAGATTACACAGGCGTTGGCATGGCAGATTACTATACCAATACTAATATTGGATGGATGTTCCAATTCAACAAGGCTGAAACCCTTTTTCAGCCTGGGGATGTATTTAATGTATATTTTCGAAATCCTCTATTACCTGGGGATGTCTACGACATAACAACCGAGGCTGATGTTTATACGGTTACTAAAGGGGATTTAGATGAAATAGTTGTCGTTCCAAATCCATATAATGCTACGTCTGTTTACGAGCATATTGCATTCATACGGGAGGTTCAATTTATAGGTCTACCAGAACAATGCTTAATTCGAATTTTCAATACAGCTGGAGAATTAGTACAAGTTATAAAACATGATATGAATAGTCCAGGTTACAGAGGTCCCAGTATTGAAGCCTGGGATTTACGTACATATAATAACCAGGAAGTATCGTTTGGGGTATACGTTTTCCACGTTATCTCAAATAATCAGGAATTCACAGGAAAACTTGCGGTGATAAAATGAAGAAAAATATGATCATAGCTGTTATTTCTATTAACTGTTGTTTGTTTGCACAGTTTGATAACACAGGTACATCCGCCGCTAATTTTTTAAAGATCGGTGTAGGCAGCAGAGCCATGGCACTCGGTGGTGCCTTTACAGCTAGCGTAAGCGATGCTTCTGCCCTGCACTGGAATCCTGCTGGCATTGCCCATGCCACGGATATACAGATTTTACTGACCCAGTATAATTGGATCGCAGATATGAAACACAGTTATTTCGGGCTGGTTATACCAGTGGGCTCGATCGGCAATCTTGGTATAAGTCTGAATAACTTGGATATGGGAGAAATGAAAAAGACTACTGAGCTTGACCAAGATAGCAAAGTCGTTTTCCGCGCATCTGATGTGGCGCTAGGCTTAGGATTTGGCCGAAAAATTTCGGATCGGTTCACAGTCGGTATACATGGGAAAATAATTCGAGAAACTATTTCCTTTTCCAGTGCTACCGCTTTTGGTTTCGATGTTGGTTCGCAATACCAAACGGGTTTTTCCGGGTTAATAATTGGTATGGCAATTTCAAATTTTGGAACGAAAATGCAACTCAAAGGCACCGATTTAAAAGTTGACACAGATGCCTATGAAGATCAAGATGCTAACCCGGATGTGATTGCACAACTTCAAACGGAAGAATGGTCCTTACCCATGACTTATCGCGCTGGGTTCGCAATAACGCCTGTTGGGCCGAATGCTATTGTGAAAAATGATGCACTTGAAGCCACTGTTAGTATTGACTATTACGACCCAAGAGATTATAACCCATATTATGCTGGTGGTGTTGAAGTTAAAGTAATGGGCGGACTTTATCTGCGCGCTGGGTTAGAAAACAAATTTATTCAGTTTAATGATGATAATGATGACAGTATTAAATCTGACGATTTGTCTGATATGCTTGACAAAGATAATGCGCATGGATATAGCAATAAAGCAGCCTATGGTTTTGGCCTTTCATCAGCTATGTTCCCGCTTATCCCTTATAACTTTAGCGTAGATTATTCTGTATCTGATATGGGTGTCTTAGGGCAAGTCAATAGACTAACATTTTCGATCGGGCTTTAGTAGTCTTGTATTATTTGAAAAGGGCCTTCAATTAGAAGGCCTTTTTTTTTTAATTTAAAAAACATATTAATATACATTAGATGAATAACCCGCAATCAACCCATTCTCAATACCTTGAACGCCTATTTGATACTCAACCTACAGCTAATGATCTTTTTGCAAAAGCGAGTCAGATAAAAGATTCAAACCCTAATCAGAAGGAACTACACGATTTTCTAGAATTAGGGCATTTATCGATCGTAAATAAAACTATTTCCGAAGCAAATAAAATTGAAGAATGGTTCGAGATAATTCACGAATTAATACTTGAATCTAAATTAACAGTCGGCCATTTGATCAACCAGCGAGTGCGATATTATGGGGATAAAACATGTTTCCAGGTAATTGATGGAAATCAATTACGCAAATTCACTTACCAGGGAATATGGAACCAAATCATTCAAATTGGTCAGGCACTTTGCGCTATAGAATCAATATCAGATAAAAATACAACGATTGGTATATTTACAGAGAATTCGATTCGTGGTGCGCTGATTGACTTAGCTTGCCTTTCATTTCATATACCGATAGTGCCGATACCAGTTACAACTACTCCAGATCATCTGGCATTCATTATTGAGAATTCAACCATTACTCAATTATTTATTGGTGAACTATCGGTGCAGGCTATTCTTAGAGAATCAAATGTTGAACAAAAATCGTTGGATATATATCACCTCGATGACCCTGCAGAAGCTATTATCTTTGCTAAATCCTGGGAAAGTTTCATCTCACAAGCGGTTGATTTTGATGATATAAATGTGCTAAAACGTATCAACCAGTGCACTATGAATGATCTTGCCACAGTGATGTATACCTCAGGCACAACTGATGAACCAAAAGGAATTATTTTCACCCAAGAAAACATAGTAACCAAACGTTTTGCCCGTGCCTTGGCACTCCCCGATTTTTCATGTGACGATATATTCCTTTGCTTTCTACCATTATACCATACATTTGGCAGATACTTTGAGCTATTGGGGTCTATTTTTTGGGGCGCAACCTATACATTCGCTGAATCTCCATATTTTAAATCACTATTAAAGGACTTTCAGCTGACAAAACCTACCATTTTTATTAGTGTACCAAAAAGATGGATACAATTGATGGAACACACAGATTCAATTAAATCTGTTGGTCATGGAGAAGATCAAGAAATCAAAAATATCGTGAACCAAATTACGGGCGGAAACTTGAAATATGGACTTTCGGCTGCTGGTTATTTGGACCCTGATGTATTTCATTTTTTTCAGGGCAACGGAATCAACCTTTTAAGTGGCTATGGTATGACCGAAGCAACTGGTGGTATCACGATGACGCCTACCAATGATTACCAGCCTGATTCCGTAGGTGTACCATTACCCGGAATAAAACTTGCTTTAGGTGATGATGGAGAATTACTTATCAATGGGCCGTATGTATCATCGTCATATTTTGGAAAACAAAACTACTCTAGTCTAGTCAATGGTTGGTTTCACACTGGAGACATATTTAATAAAAAACATGATCATTATTATATAATTGACCGTAAAAAAGAAATCTACAAAAATAGTCGCGGTCAAACCATCTCACCGCAAAAAATTGAAAACATGTTTCAAGATTTTGATGGAATAAAATCAGCATTCCTCGTGGGGGATGGTTTAGAATTCAATACTTTGCTTATTCATCCAGACTCAGACAGCCTGCCTATGGATATTTCCAATGCAAGCTTAGTTACAATTCGCGAATACTATAGTTCTCTGATTCAATCGGTGAATAGTTTCCTTACGCCATTTGAACGCGTGATCAATTATGCAATAATTAAACGTGATTTTAATTCAGATGAAGAACTGACACAAAAGGGAACGTATAAACGAAAACAGATTTTGAAGAATTTCCACGAGATAATTAATCCCATGTACCAGAAAAATCATATCACCTTATCATATAAAAATTATCAGGTCCATATCCCAAATTGGCTCCTGCGTGAAAAAGGTGTCAGTAGAAATGATGTAAAATGGAATGGTTCGAAAATATCCATTAAAAATAATAAGATCAGTCTAAAGTTATCATGGGAGAATTCCAGGCTGGTAATTGGTGATTTTACTTATCATACGCGGGAAGACAGTCTCGACCTCCAGGAATTACTCCTGAGTCCAGAATTATGGTTAGGCAACAACACGTTCGCAGACTTCATAGGCAAGAGTGCATTTCGATTAACAAAATTTGAACCAATAAAAAATCTGCAGCTGGCATTTCCATCAATGATCGTCAATGCTGATAAAGATATACAAAATATTGTGGATTCAGTCAGTTTGCCTGATCTTGGCGATCTGCATAAAGCAACCAGACAATTATATGCTGGGCATTTAAGCGGTTTTATACCATTTAACTATTTACTGGCATCTAATTATGGTGACCTCACTAGAATTGCATTCAATATTTTATTAAGCTTTAGAAATCATTCTGATCCATCTTTTCGTATGAAAGCTATGGAAGCGATGCTACCGGAATTATCAGGAGAACTATTTTTTGAATTGTTATCTGGGGCTCACCAGCGGCATTATGAAGACAAATCAAAAAATGGATTCACAGTAAACGTAGAATTATTAAAAGACAATCATTTTGAGGCCATTTTGTCGAAACTTGATCAATTCAGGAAGGATATTGACAGTATCATAAAAGAGCAATTCTCCTTCATCCAGATATTATTACCAATTGTTGCGAACTATGGCCTTCAACACCCCACAAAATATATCTGGGCTCGATCAGAATTATATTGGTGGCAAATTTCAGATTGCCCAAAAAGAATCATTTCATACGCTCAAAAAGCACAATATAACCTGGTAAACGGTTTTCGATCCTGGATCGGACCAAACCGAAAGTTGGCCATCAACCGTGAAAATAGTACTGAATATACTTGGAAAGATGTAATTGTATTTGACGAACTGGTAAAACCTGAATTACGAGAAATGATAGTATCAGCGGTAACCAATACAGCTGTTATCAGAGAATCAATATTTCTTTTCTATGATCATCGTTTAATAGAATTAAACGATATACAACCAGATGGTGTATGGATCACCTTCCTAGGGAAAAACCATGGTAAAAGCGTATTACGTATTTTGGTTCAAACCAGAGATGATGAAGCGTATAATTTTGCCATCAATATAAATGAAGAACATGAAAAAAAATTCATGGAAGAGGAGATTAAATGGCTGGTAATAATGGGATCATCTATTCATGGACAAAAATTTGTTGAAGAATTTGGCGGTTATTGGCCCGAATATAATCTATATACCGAAGAATATATTCCCGGAGAAACTCTCCACCAATATCTCGAACGAAATAGAAATGAAATCGAGGAAAATTCGGCTCCAGATCGCTGGCAAATGCGTTGGCTTCATTTTATATGGAGTGGTGCAGCTGCTTACATCAATTTCTGGTGGCGTTCTGATAAAAAGGTTAGAATTGGTGATCCTTCTCCAAAAAACTTGATTATTCCTGAACACGATTATGCATCCGGAACAAGGTTGATTTCGATTTCTAATCGAAAAAATACAACGGGAATTGCAAATCTACTTTTTAGTATCTATGGAGAATTTATTGAAGACACAGAAAATCATTACCCCGGTTTAAAACGAATGGCTGATTGGGAATTAATCTTCTCGGTAATATTACAAGTAGCAAAAGTCAAATATGGAATACCTATAATTGCACAGTTTAAAGAAGAATTAAACAAAGACAAGACCAAACACAGGAAAGCCAAGGAATATGGTTTAACTAATGATCGAATTGATGATTTTGTCCATGAAGTGAATAATGATGGAGTACTGACTAAACGAATGGTTTTCGCCGCATTGCGATACGAGCGCTGGCTAGATCTAAACCAAAACGCAACATTACAAGCACGGACAACTATATTGCAGGAATTGTACCAGGATTATAACCTTGGTGACCTGTTATTAGAATATCCTGAAACTCGGGTAAGATTTTTTCTTATGACCTGTTTGAAAGATTCACGCCCGGAATTAAAGGATTTATTATGGGAATTACTGCGTGACTTGCGCGCCAGAAAAGTAACCGAAGATAATTTACAGAATAGACTTCATCACATCCATGAAAATTTAAAAGTGAACGATGAAGAACAATATTTTCTTACTCACCTGGTGTTTAAGCATCTGGCGGCTGCAGATTTTATTGAGCTAGTAACAATGGATGAAGGAGAACGTGGCCGTATTGATCTGGTTATGTTGTGTGAAGATAATGAAGGCAATGGTTATAGAATACGGCCACCTTTTCACCCCAAGGAGATCGCCCGTTTCCATTCCTTATTAATTAAATCAAACCTTGAGCCTGTATTTCAGGGAAATCATGAATTCCTGCTGATATTCGACATGAAAGATCGACTAGTTGGAGGCGTATATTGGAAAGAATCAGAAAAAACTAATATTGTTCATTTTGAGTGGATTGTTATTCGCTCAAAATATAGAAATAAACATTTAAGTAACCAGCTTATGGATGAACTAATGAGCAGGTTAAGGAATAAAGGTGTTCAATACGTTATAGTTGGATTCTTCCAAGAAGAATTTTTCTATAAACACGGTTTTAAAATAGATAAAAATTTTGGTGGTTTGGTTAAAGATATTCAGCTGGGCGTTCAAGCAACATCACCAGTATAACATAAAATAAATTATCACCCCGGTCACAGAAACATAAAGCCATAGGGGTAAAGTGATCCTGGCAATTTTTCTATGTTTACCAATATTATTATTCCATCCGCGATATAAGGTGATAAGTGCTAACGGCACAATAATAGCTGCTAATAGAATATGGGAAATTAAAATGAAGTAATATAATGTTGTCCAATCACCTGTATACAACTTTGGACCACTTTTAAACCAATGGTAAATAACGTAACTAATTAAAAATGCGGTTGATGTACCAAAAGCTGACAACATAACATTTTTATGCTGCTGTCGCTTCTTTTGTCTAATTAAACTATATCCAACAATTAATAGAACAGTCGTTACGCCATTTAAAGTTGCATTTAGGATTGGCAGAAAGGATACATCCAGAGATCCTTCAATTCCTACTGGTCTTGGACCAAGAATTAGAAACGCTACTGCACCTGATATTATAACAGAAACTATATATATTATTCTCAGCCAGAACCTATCAGTGTTGGCTGTCAACATATTAAGGTATATCATTTATTAAAGATTGAATATCACGCGTCAAAATTTCATGTTCTGCTGGCTCTGTGCCAGAATAATAACCACGAAGATTCCCTTCATGATCAACCAAAGCAAAACGTGTACTATGAAAAACAATTTCCTCTACATCACCCATTTTAAAACCTTCCACAATTAATTCCTGAATTTGTTCATATTTTCCAGTCACAAAAGACCAGGAACCAACATCTGCATCGAATCGTTGCGCATATTTTTTTAGTATCTCCGGCGTATCATAATCCGGATTAACAGTAAAGGAAACAAATTTTAATTTATCAATATCGTGTAAATCATGTTGAACCATACCCATTCGTTCTGTCATAATTGGACAAGGACCAGAACATGTCGTAAAAATAAAATCCGCTAACCATACATTACCTTTTACATTATCGAGAGTAAACCGGTCACCATCTTGATCAACGAGGCTGAATGCTGGTATTTCACCAATAACTGGGAGCTGTTCCCCTTCCGTCTCAGGTTGCATAACCGCAATCAAAGCTATAATCACAATCAAAGTCAATACATATACCCATGGTCTGAAAAACATGCTCAAATTCCTTTATCAATGATAATGATCACCATCAATAATGGTAAATAAAGAACAGACGCCTTAAGTATTCGGGAAGCATTCTTGGACGATTTTTCCTTTAGCATTGGAATGGCAGATAAAAAATACAATAATGTTAATATTGTTGTACCAAATAGATAAATATTACCACTCATACCTATGATAAATGGTAAGAAACATACTGGAAATAAGAGGCTAAGGTGCAAAAATATCTGACGGATCGTTCGTGAACCATTAGGTTCAATTACCGGTAACATTTTAAAACCTGCTTTTTGATAATCATCTTTACACATCCAAGCGATCGCAAAGAAATGTGGATGCTGCCATAAGTAAAGAATGGCAAATAGAATCCAGGCACCAGAATCAACATTACCTGTCGCAGCTGTCCAGCCCCCTAGCGGCGGCAGTGCACCTGGGATTGATCCTAATGATGTATTCAACCAAGTTAATTTTTTCATAGGCGTGTAGATTAATACATACATAAAAGCGGTTAATAATGATAGAAATCCTGTTAGGGTATTTATCTTCATAACTAGAATTATACTTCCCATAATTACAGCGGATACACCAAATAATAACGCATTCTGAGGTTGTATGATGCCAGCCGGTATGGGCCGATTACATGTGCGCTCCATCAGTTTATCTTGGTTGCGCTCTAAATATTGGTTTAGTGCACCAGCGCCGCCTGCTGATAAGCCTGTTCCCAATAATGTCCAGATCAGCCTGATCCATGACATTGCACCCTCATTGCCCAAATAATAACCTAAAAGAGTGGTAATGAGTACCATAATCAAAATACTCGGTTTCATAAGCTCTATATAAGCCCGAGTTATTAATAAAATATTGTTAAAGCCCTTATTCATCAAATTAAATCTACCATGATACTTTTGCTGGTGACACCCGTAAAATCAGCAGAGTACTTACGCCAAGAATTACTGCACCGTTAAAAACATGGATGCTGGTTATAAATGGTTCCTTGACTGACCAAATTGTAAAGGCACCTAATGTGATTTGAATAATTAGAAGTGTGATTAAAAATCCTGCTAATCGATATATTCTTTCATTACTGATCTTCGATTGAATAATTTTCCATGTTAGCCACCCAATTGATATCGCCACCGCTAACGCACCAATACGATGAAAATAATGAATAATAATCTGACTCAATGTAACAAATGGTAATCCTGACTCAAATTGCATCGATTGAATTGTATTTAGCATTTCTTGGTTAAAAGTTGGGATTATATA
>JYMV01023596.1_pt1 | contig 14545 bp, 7 predicted proteins | sample 338911 | NCBI WGS metagenome assembly JYMV01 (sample SAMN03354496, study PRJNA234377) | hydrothermal vent metagenome | biome: Deep sea; feature: Hydrothermal plumes at the Eastern Lau Spreading Center, Western Pacific Ocean; material: Seawater | place: Tonga | collected 2009 | depth 2000 m m
CGGTTTAATTTGTTCGTTTTTTCAACCGTGGCCGACAGGATAAAATTTATTAGTGAACTTGAATTTGAACATGGCGTGGAGGAAATTGCCCTCGAAACAGCTTTGCTCGATTTTGAATTTCATACGGCCATCAATCTGCGAGGTGGAATTTTATTGGCACCCATTGGGCGGTTCAACCAAAACCACGACAGCCCCAAATGGGAATTCATCAACCGGCCTTTAATCAGTACAACGGTTATTCCGGCTACGCTTTCGGAAGTGGGTTTCGGGCTTCACGGTAAAGTTCCGATTGGCCTGCAAAACGTCTTCAGCTACGAGGCTTACATCGTGAATGGATTGGGCGATGGCATTGTTTCAAATGAGGAAGGAAGAACCTGGTTGCCTGCAGGAAAACACGAAGAAATGTTTGGTGAAGACAACAATGGTACACCTTCATACACGGGACGATTGGCTTTCAAGAACCGAAAAATCGGGGAGTTGGGTGTTTCGTATTATGGCGGTGTCTATAATACGTTCACTGACGATGATCTGGAACTGGATCAAAAACGTTCTCTCCACCTTTTTGCCGTTGATGTTGATCTTGACATCAAAGACCTTAACATTGCGGGTGAGTGGGCGATATCTAATATTGATGTTCCCGAAGCGATGGGCCAGGGATTCGGTTCCATGCAAAGCGGTTTTCATGTAGATCTGGTTTACCCGTTTCTGGAAAAGGATTTTCCACAATGGAAAGATGTGGTTTTAAACCTCAATTTCCGTTATGAAATGGTGGATTATAATTTGGGTGAATTCGATGAAACCAGTGACAATATTTTTGATCACATCGTGGCGATGGTGCCGGGCGTGAGTGCCCGATTTGGGGGAAACACCGTCCTTAAGGCCAATTATCGTTATCACTGGGAGCGCGATATTTTGGGCAATCCTGCAGCCCGGACGGCTGGTTTTCAGTTTGGGTTGGCTAGTTATTTTTGATGAAAGGTGTGTAATGGAACACGGATTTTTCGGATAGACGCTGATTAATTATCTGTGATTATCCGATAATTCCTTGTCATCTGTGTTCTATTTCAGGCTTGTATCAAAAATAAAATTACCTCTCAGTATATTCGTGCTGCTAATCACCTGTCATGCACAAAAACATCAAACTCCTTCTCCTCGCTTCTATCCTGATCCATTCGGGCACCAATTTGCTTGCCCCTATTTATGCGATCTTCATTTCTGATATCGGTGGAAACCTTTTAGATGCCGGTGTGGCTGTTGGGATTTATGCTTTGCTGAAGGGCATTTTATATTTCGTTTTCGACAAGATGGACGAAACCCGCTTCAACAAACGGTTGATGATGTTCAGCGGTTATACGATTATGGGGGTGGCTTATGTGCTGTACATTTTTGCGACCATTCCATTGCATGTGTTTCTTATACAAGCTTTGCTCGCTGTTGGTGAAACCGTAATCAATCCTTCCTGGAGTGCCGTGATTGCCATGTCGCTGCAGCAAGGAAAGGAAAGACATATTTACTCCCACTTCTACGGATACCGCTCATTGTTTGAAGGTGTTGCAGCCATTGCAGGCGGACTGTTTGCCATGAAATTCGGTTTCGACCTGGTGTTTGGGGTGATGGCTGCTTTTGCGTTTTCTTCAGGGTTGTTGGTCTGGATGGTTGATGAGAATTTGGAACCTCATCGTCAATAACTCTTTCCTAGTGTGGCAAAACCACCAATCGCTTTACCAGCATTCCACTCTCCCATTTTAGAACAACCTGGTACATGCCTTTCTCATGAGTAGAAAGATCCAGTATTCGTGACCCTTTACTTCCTACAATAAAGGATCTTACTAATACACCTTGAATGTTATACATCTGTAAATCAGAAAAATCACCATCGGGAACTTCCCATGATAATGAGACTCTCTCTGTTGATGGGTTTGGGAAAACGGAAATACGTGCCATTCTATCATTTTCGGAAATACTTCCTTCATATTCATTCCCTAGTCGTTGAAGAGAGGCGGTTGTAAAAGAAATCAGGGGCATCCAGGAAGATTTAGCAATTCCGGAAGTATTACACCAGGTTCGTATCGACCATTCATATTGTGTGGATGGCATCAGGCTATGAACAGTTTTGTTTGTAGTATTGGCATTACCGATCAAAATTGTGGCCCATCCCGAAGTGCCGGAGTTCCTTCCACGTATTTCATAACCAGCAACTCCAATCACTTTCGACCAATTTAATGTAGCCGAATTCGAACCAACATTCGTAGTCCATGAACTATTGGGTTCAAAACAACCTGTGGTAAAAACGTTGCTGGTTGTCCAGGATGAACCGTTGAACCCGCCTTGATCGCAAACACTCTTTATCTGCCATTCGTAAGTTCGATTGTTGTACAACCCGTTAACATTCTTGAAATTCGGAAGACTATAGCCATGCATGAGATACACCCATCCGGTAGCATTTACTTCGCGGCCTCTTATCCGGTAATGATGGACCCCGGGTACTGTATCCCAATGTAATCGAACGGAATGGGTGGTCACCTTCGAGACAGAAAGGTTCCCTGGCATCTGGCATGGAGGCGGTTGATTGACTGTGTCCGAAGCGCTTACCTGGCAACCATCCTGGTCGGTAATTGAGAGGAAATAGTTACCTGCTGTAACGTTTATTAGGTTAGCGCTTGTAGCACCATTGCTCCACAGATAAGAATAAGGTAGCCTTCCTCCCGAAACCATGCTGCTCACCAAACCATTGGCGCATCCGTTGCAAAGCGCATCGCTCGCAGTGAGCGAGAGTGAAAGGTTTTGCGGTTGGTTGATTGTTGCTATTGTAGTTGCAGTGTTGCCGTTGGCATCGGTGACTATGACGGAATAATTCCCCCCTGCAAGATTTGAAGGATCTTCTATAGTAGCACCATTGCTCCAGGAAAAACTAAAAGGTGAAACCCCACCTGCAACGGTGAGATCGATGGATCCAATTGCGGCACAGGCAATCGCATTACTTATGGCGTAACTTAAAGACATTGGAGGAAAGAAATACAAATACAATTGATCCATCGAAACCGTCACATTGGTGAGTGACCCGACAATCACAAACTGCCGGTAATTGAATTCAGTTCCCGGTGCGATGTTATTTTCGCGGAAAACGCAATTCCATTTCACCACTTGTTGGGCAGTGAAATTCCACCTTCCATAACCATTTCCCGTTACCTGTGGCTGATCTGGCGACCAAATGCCCATAGCATGTAATTGATTGGGGGTAGAAAAGATGATAGGTTTTCCTTGCTCACCAGGACCGACACTTAGTGGTGTGAGTGTTTGGGTCACAGGTTCATACGTGTAAAAATCTGAGAAAGCCGGGGGCATGTATCCTGTAAGGGCTTCGAAAACTCCGTGATAAAAAGATTCATTCAGTGGAATAATGAAAGTAACATTGTACTCAATCACATGCGCGAAACCCTGGAAACCTATGGTTACTTCTTTTCTATGGATGATGTTTGATAAATCCTGGGTGTTCACTGCTGGTCCACACCCGGGGGCGCTTCCTCCGGCAGCCGTCCAGAAAGCCATTTGGGTTTGGGTATTCAGTTTGTTGCCCGATACGCTGAGGGCTTGCAAAAAACTGGTACTCGTAGAGCCTGTCCCATCAGCGCTTGAACCTGCTTCGGTTGGATTGTAGCACTCACCATGCCCATCGAAATGACAAGCCGACTGCAACTGGCGACCATGATCGTAGCTGTTTATGAACTCCTGCCCTAGCCAAGTGAGAGAATGAATGGCCCCGGCCAATCGCGAAGTAGTGGTAAGGACAATAGATGAAGGCCCTGCCACATTACTGATCTGCGAATCAGGGTTAGGCAGCATACCAAAAGTTCGAGGTGAATTGGAAAGTTGAGGGTTCGGGTCACCGGTAGCATCTATGCCATAAGCATAAATTTTTCGGTAGCCTTTTCTGAAGAAAGCAGGAACAGTCCACTTAAAACCATGATCGCCAGGATAGCCGGTAACAACATTTACATCAGGGCGGGGAAAGTTGGCGGTTGCTGAACCGGCAAATTGCCCTTGCCCGGCAGGACCGTCAATATAAAAATGCACATCGAGGGATTGGGTCGAAAGATCAGGATCGATGGTCCAGCCAGTGCAGCCGTTGGAGAGGGTATCGGCAGTGTCGAAGAAGCCGATCGGTTGAGTTTGGGGGGAAGTGGTTTTGGCTAAGATCAGCAGAGAAATGAAGATAATAATTGGATTTTTCACTTGGGTGGTTTGTGGATGAAGTTAGGGAATTTGGGGAGAAATGACTTTTCTCACTGTAATGGAATCCGAAAGATTCTGTAACTTGGTATCCATAAACCTGAAAAGCAATGAAAAAATTACTTTCTCTCTTGATGATCGTTCCTTTAGTCACTTTTGCCGGTGAGTCAAAAAAAGGATGTTCCCATCCATGTCCTCTTCCGTCCGATTTTTTCAACCTAAACATCAGTGTTTCACCGCAGTATTCAACTGCCTATTTCGAGAATCTCTCTTGGGATGAAAACAATTCCCTGCTTTCCGAAAGCACCGAAAGCCAATTAGGTTATCGGTTGGGGTTCGACTTAGGGTTGCGTGTCTACAAACATATCACAATCAAAAAAGGCCTATACTTTGTGGATTTCAGGTACAGACACATCATCACAGATAGAGCGAAGTTGGGGAACCAATTTGATGGAGATGGATATAACCCAAATATTTCTGGTTCTGGTTCGTCTACTTCAACCTTCAACAATCGCTACACTTATTTAGAATTGCCGTTATTCGTTCAAGTGGATGGTAAGTTGAGTGATAAAGTTAATTTCCTGTTCTCTTTGGGAGGGTCGGCTTCAAAGCTTATAAAGTCTGAAGAAGATGCTTCCGTTTTTTATGGTGAAGATATTTGGAAGATCAAAAACTGGTTACAATCCAATTCTGAAGATTTTTATATGAGCGGTTACATAGCTAGTGGCATCTCTTATTCCCTGACGCCTAAGGTGTCTCTGACCATTGACCCGACTTTCAACATTTCTTTAAAAAAGCAAGAGCTGGGCTTGAACAATACCATGGTACGGCCTTATTCCTTTGGAATTAAAACCGGCTTTACAATAACTCCATAGTTGCTGTCAACGTAGAGAAATTCACAAAACCGGAAATTTTAGAATTTATTATCATACTATATTTCTGGTAATAGTCTCATCTCACCTTCAACTTATTTCGGAAGGTTTGTAGACCATCGTACCCGGTATGTCAACGAAAACACATCAACCTGCTGTCCCCTCGGTCGTAAACAATCTTCATCAATCCATTTTCCTTGAGAGCGCACCTCAAAAGTACTTTCCATCTCCGAATCATCATGTGACACAAAAACGTTCACATGACCGATATGATCATCCCAGCATTCACGGAAGCCGACTATGGTACCGCCCCAAAGGATTTTATGCAATGCTTGCAATGTCTGTTCGTCACAGGGAGAAGCGGGATCGAGTAAATGCCCAAATCCACGACTGATGCCATCGGCCTCGAAACCACCTACATGAACACGAAAAGAATCATGTGGTAGAACGTGAACCCTAAACCTGGTATTCAGAACAAATCGTTTTTTCCACGTGCGACCTATTCCTCCGCGCAACTGATCGTTGCCCTTCGTTAAGTCGTTCAGGAATAGCCAATCACTTCCCACATTAAAAAAAATCCGGTACTCCTCACGAGTCAGAAATTCCTTCGATTGGAGGAAACGCAATTCTTCCAATCTTACTTCGCAGGTACGCACTTTGTCTTCGTTGATGACGGTTGCAGGGTCCCAATAGAGATAATAAGTTCGTGCCAGGTGGTGAGAATCCGGCAGCGATCTCCACGGAATCGAAATCGTAGCGAATGAATCATCAATCTGCACCTGGGGACTACCCGGGAAATCATCTCCTGGACGAATCAAACTTTCAACCTTTAATACAGCGTCTGTTGTAGATTTGGGGAGGATCGTTTTTACTTTAACTATATAGTCTTTGGCACTCATGCGTACCGGTTGCACAAAATCGGGCATGCCCTCGCGGTTATTTAGCAAAGCACCTCCATCACCACTGGCAAAAAGGTCAATTCGTGTAGCCCATCGATCACCTTGTTCAGAATGTATGATTTCTGGCAAATGCCTGCGAATCGCTATGAAACGGGCAGGATGGATCTCCGTTCTTGCAGGCGGATGCCCACGATCCCAAATCCAAGCACCTTCCACATGCACCCAATCACCTAATGTGGGCCAATTCCAGATCACATCTCCTTTCTCATGCCCATGTGAAAAAAAACCGCAACTCTTGCCTTTGCGATTAAAAGAGCTGCAAGGGTTTCCCGGGTTGTGTGCAGCAAGTCCACTTTCCCATTCGATGTGCAGGTATTTTTGATCAATAGTATCAATCGGTCGACCCAAGGAGTCGTAATAAACCCTACGTGCCAGCAAATTGGTGTAGCGGTTATCAAATGTAGGGTCAGGAAGAAGATTGAAGGTAAAATCGTGCGTGAAATGGTAGGGAGGAAAATCGATGGCACTAATTTCACATCCCAGTTCTTCTTGAGAGCGGGCAATTACTGTACCTTCCACCTCGGCTACATAATCGTAATCGATTACAGGAAGCCACTCCGGAAATATCCGGCTTAGATCATAAGTGCGCTTGAAAAACAGAAATCCAATTGAATCAACACAGGGGCCGTAACCAACTTCGGCAGCAATACTATAAGGCCGGTACTGAGGAGGCTGGGCTGCTATAAACAAGCAAGCACAAGTCATCAATATTATACAACATAAGGTTTTTAACGAATATAAGTTGATGGGAATTAAGATTACTTCACTTTGTCGAGGTGATTATAAAGATACAAATGATGAATTGCTTCGCGGTCATTTTCAAGTTCTCGGAATTTTCCGCTGTAGGGTCATTCCATTGTAATTATGTAATAAAGAACCACTGAATGAACATGAAACGACCACAGAATAAACATTGTTGAATCATTCAACCACCAACTTCCGGATTAAAAACTCCCCATCTGCTTCCATCTTAATAAAATAAACTCCATGAGCCAGGGGGGAAAGGTTGATGGCTTGTTGCGCATCACCGATTTCCATAGCATGGATCAGCTTTCCTGTCACATCGTAGATGGTCATCTTTGCTTCTTCCTGACCAGGGATTTTCCAGTGGACTTTAAATTGACCATCGTTGGGGTTGGGAAGAATATTTAGAAAAAACGATTCTTCGTGTTCAAATGAAGGTCCTTGATGTTCCCCGGCCGACAACCTGGTTGCAGCAGAGGTAACAAATATGTTTAAGGGTGTCCAATCTGATTTAGGTATTCCTGAAATATCACACCATGCACGAACCACCCATTCATATTGGGTGCCTGGAGCCAGACCAAACACATCTTTCAAAATAGTATTGGCTCCTCCAATCAAAATTGTAATCCAGCTACCTGACCCTGATCTTCGTCCCCTTATTTCGTAACCTGCAGAGCCGTTTACTTTTGTCCAGTTCAATCTGGCAGAGGTAGAACCAACTGGACTGGTATAAGATGTATCAGGAGCAAAACAACCTGTAGTAAAAGTATCAGCAACCGACCAATCTGCAAAGTCAGTATTTGCGGCATCGCAATATGTTCTGACTTGCCAGAGGTAGCTGGTATTGTTCATCAAGCCAAAGACATCCTTAAAATCGGGAGCGCCATTGGCTATATTGATGAACTGCCAGTTGGATCCCCCAACAATTTTCCCGCGAATCATATAGTGATCCGCTTCTGGAAGGCCTGTCCAAAGGAGTCTCGCTGAACTAATAGTAACTTTGTCATTCCAGAGCGTTTGCACTTGTGGGCATATGCAGGTATCCACGATCGTCACTGTGTCGGTCATCACACAACCACTGGCATCGGTAATGATCACATAATAATCTCCTCCCGGAATTCCCGAATTTGCAGAAGATGAAACACCATTGCTCCACAAGATGGAATAAGGCGGTGTGCCTCCGGTTGGGGCAACAGAGGCCGTTCCACTGGAGTCGAGACAAGTTTCAGTTGATGCAGAATTGGATTCAATTGGAGCGGGTTCCTGAACGAAAAGTTGCACAGTATCGATGCAAAAATTAGCATCAACCACTGCAAAGGAAAGCGTTTCAGCAGAAGCTGAATTATTGGTGGAAGTAGTTGTTTCATCACTCCAATAGTAAGAATAAGGCGGTGTTCCGCCAGATGCCCCTCCTATTACTATCCCATCATTGCCGCCTGCGCAACTTACATGTTGGGAAACTGATGCATTAGCAATTAATGACGATGGCGAGGTAATGGTGACAACTGCCACAGTACTACAAGACTGGTCGTAAACTGTTACACTGTGCGAACCGGGATTAAGCGCAAATGCCGTATCGATCGCTTCACCATCATCCCATTCGAAAGCGTACGGTGGGTTTCCGCCTGAAACATTGGCAATTGCCATACCATTACTGGAATAAGTACAACTGGCGGGATTTAATTGTAAGGCGGATGCTGTTAAAACCGTAGGTTCCAAAATGGAAACCGAACCTATATCGATACAACCCATGGCGTCAATCACTGAAACTGTATACAGGCCGGAGCTAAGAGACGTTGCCACCGAAGCACTTTGTCCATCGGACCATTGGTAAGTATAAGGAGGAATTCCACCTGTAGCCGCTACAACCGAGCTGCCATCAGAACTGCCATTACAACTTGCATCACTTACAAATTGTACGATCACGTTTAAAGCATCAGGTTCAGTTATCTCAACGCTTGCCGATATGGTGCAGCCATTTGCATCTGTGGCGGTCACACTGTGTCCGCCTGACGCCAGAGAAGTGTTTGTATTTTGACTTCCACCACTGTTCCAATTATAGGTAAAGGGAGGCGTCCCTCCTGTGATGGTCAAATTCGCAGAACCATCCGACCCACCAAAACATGAAACATTTTGATTAACCACGATTGAATCTTCAAATTCTGCAGGTTCTGAAATAACAACATCAACAAAACCAAAACACCCATTATTATCGAATACCAAACAAGTGAAGGTGTCAGCAGGCAGATTAAATGCTAAGGCATTGGTCTGGCCTAGCGGATCGGTCCAGAAATAGAGATACGGGGATTCTCCACCAGTCACGACAACAGAAGCCCATCCGTCACTCGCGCCATTACAACTGACATCCGCTTGCGCAAAAGGTGTGACCAGGACAGGGGCAGTTTCTGAAACCGTAAAACTTCTGGTGATCGAACAAACGTTGTTGTCGATGATTGAAACAGTATAATTTCCAGCCAGCAAATGCTCTATTGATTGTGTGGTTACGCCATTACTCCACGAAAAAGAATAGGGTGGCGTTCCTCCCGAAACAGCTAATTCAATTTTTCCAGTTGAGTCGCTAGCACATGTAACGTTGATGATTACGGTTCCGGTGTCATTCAACGGTTCAGGCTCGATCAAGTCGAATGCAAGGCTGATGATCTGACAACCCCCGCTGTCGCTACAATCCATCATATAAATGCCGGGTTGAAGGCTTGCAATATTTTGATCGAAAGAAGAAAATCCGCCAGGACCGCTCCAGGTGAAAGTGTAGGGTGGTACTCCTCCGAATGGAAGAATATCTATGGTACCATCGATGTATCCAGGGCAGCTTACGTTGTTTAGTGTCCCTGTTGCATTTAAGGAATCAGATTCGGTTACAATCATCTGTATACTGGTGTCGGGCAATATGAACCCATGAACCTGAATCGAGACCATGAAAGCCATTAAGGAAAACGCCAAACTCATAAAAAGCGCTTTAAAAAGCCTATTTCGAATGGAGTTTTTCATATTATTCAATTTATATGAATTCAGTACTTTCTTATTCATCTTTTTCTATTTGAGCATCCCATAGTTGAGAAATGCCGGTTAAGAAATCGACTGGATCCTGATCGTGAATCATCAATGGATCATCAAATATTCTCGTCAGGTTTCCTTGTTTTATACAATTGATGATCTGCAAGGCATCTTTGGTGGCTTCTTGAAACATATTAAGTTCCGCATACAACTGTGCCCTTTCATACAGCAGGTATCCATCCTGAGGATTCGCTTCTATCAATTTATTCAGAATCGGTAGTCCTTCTCGCTGTATTTCAATACTGCCTGAATTCCTTGTCAGCCTGTAATTATAAAACGCCACGTTTTGAGAATCGATTTTCGATTTAATTGATTTGACCTGAAAAGATATCTTACGCAACAAAGAAGTTCCAGAAGGAAATGCAGGGTCGTTGGTAGTTTCTGTTGAAGCAGCCAACAATTGCCAATTTAGTTCTGAAGTGTTGATCCTGAGATAAAAATTCCAAGATCCTTCAATAAAGTTGTCATCCCCCGGCCCACCAATTTCGAATAACAGCACACAGTTATTTTCATTTGGGAAAAAGATTGTGTTAGGCATTTCAGGTTCGAAATAAACTTTCAGTGGTGGCAGTTCATCAGCTGTAAACCATTTTCGATTTCCAGATTGGTCCCAAACCTGGGCGCCTGCTACTTCAACAATGTGCGTAATGTCTGTTTTCTTGGTTCGTACTGGAAACCGTTCTTCGATTTCGTTGTCATTGGCGTTTAGAATAATTTGCCCACGTAAGAGCATCGATTCACGATAAATGATTTTGTTTACGTGAGGATTCCATCCTGGAAATGCTTGAACCGCATAAACCGGAGCTCCAAATCGCCAGTTTTCATAAATCCCTGCATTCACTTTCAATACCGACCCAGTTTTCTGAGCAGCAATGCTTATCACTGTTAAAGTTATCAGCAGAATTGATATGTTTAGTCTGATCATCATTTAATTAACTACAATTTCGTTATGGATGCTTTTGATGCAATCTCACTTGTCTTGTATCCTTAGTATCCATTTGCGGATTTACAGGTGCATTTCCGGCCACATTCCAGGCAGTAGTGCTCGTCTGGCTCATCAACGAGCCGTTGATAGTATGTCCTGCTGCCGGGGCATAGACCCGGGTTCCAACAGCGCAGAAACGAGGCGGTGCCCTAGGTGGAATTGTTGTGGCGTTATAATGTGCCAGGTGCATACAATGGCCTATTTCATGGCCCGCAGTACGCATAATTAAATTTTGACGAGCGGTTTGAGCGGCAACACCACTAGCCACTCCGCAATCTACAGATGTATAGCAACATGTTGGTGGCGGTCCGAGAGCATTGATAGTTAATAAGTTGTTTATCCTATTATAAGCTGTTGTCGCTACATAAGCCACTACCGCATCGTTCGGATCGGAATTAGCATCGGTAGTATCGTTGGAATTCGAGGCCACATCGTCCCCTCCTGCAGCAACATCCAATACATCATCAATGGCAAATTCGTCTGTTCCGTCACGATCATCGGGGTCCACGCAATAAGCAAATGGCGTTCCGTTACCGGCAGTTACGATTACCTGAACATCATCACTTCCGACTTGTGGGTTAGTATTGCGAATGCCATCAGGACCTGTGTCAATGGTTCTTGTAACTGGTACATAGGAATCATCAGCTACGGCAGGCACACCACCCGAACCTGCAATCATGGCGCTCGCATTGTTTACGGCAGGGTCGAGATAACCATTAAGCCCTCCATCAACATGTCCTATCACAAAATCTGTTGTGCCGCCTGCAGGACGACTTTGTAAGTTATTATCAGGGCCTTCTTCAATAGTTCCCTTTACAACATCATTGGTGTTTGCCGGTCGGCTATTCAGAACTTGATCAGCGCCTTCTCTTATTTCACCGCGGATCAGGTCGTTTCCTGCTAAATTTGCCGCGCTTTGTAGTAGGTTGTCAGTTCCAGGAACGATGTTTCCTCCCAAAACCACATCATTAGTATCTACAGCGGTCTGTAGTCCGTCTCCGTTTGGTTCGATTCTCAGCTGTGAATGGTCGTCATTACCGCCACCGCTTGTTACGGTGTTCTTTTCTATTTTATTGTCAGCACCTTCAATGATGATACCCCTCAGTACGTCTGCTGTGTTAATGACTGTAACCGTAATATGCGACAAATTACCTCCAACACCCTGTACACTACCCCGTACACGGTCATCGCCTAAAGGGGATAAAGTATGGAGGTGATTATCAGCTGTATTGGATACGATCCGCACGTTGGCGGCATCGAACCGGTCACTCGCTGCTACAGGTGGGTCTATCCAGCCATTGGTGCCGGCAGCAATAGCAGTGACATTGGCAAGACCCTGATTAGGTGGAATGACCTGGAAATCCAGTCTGACAGCAGGTAGACCCTGGTTAGGCACAGTGGTGTTACAAACCCCATTCGGTCCCGTGTTGATTCCCCCTCTTGCCACACCAGTATCGCCAAATCCCGGTGGTGCAGGTGATGTAGCGTAGATGGCTCTTTGCAAAGTAGCCCCGGCAATACCAATTCTGTTGAAGTTTATCTCCCGCGTGGCCGTACCAGTCCATTCTGCATTATTTATTCTATGTATATGTATATTTGCCGCAATTCCCTGAGCTCCTCCTCCTGGGGGTAGCAAGTAACCCAGGCCCATATCAGTTGCTAGTGCATTTACATCGACAACATTGCTAAAGACAAACACGTCTTTATTATGCGTGGAAGTGCGGTGATGCCGATGTGAATTCGGGGTGTTTGCAGCATTGCCATAATAAAATCCCCTGTACTCTTCGAAGGCTATCAAACCATCACCTGTACGGCCATTAACCGGAAGGAGTGTTGAAGCGGGGTTTTGCGTTTCACGGTCCCATTGTGCAGATGGCATTGCTGCTATGCCAGGCAAAGCAGCAGTTTTTGGGTTTTGCGGATTGAAAACCGCTACCGCTGCCCGATTAGGGTCATTTGCCTGAGCTAATTCAAAGAAATCAGGTAATGTATCCCGGTCTATATCGAGTGGCAGGCGCATTTCGCAGGTTGTAATAACTGTCGAACCTCTTCTGATCTCGGCCTTCACTATGGTGTAACCACCATAATCCTTACAATAAAACTCTTGCACTGCCCGGGCATTGGCAGAAATAGCAGTTACCGCATTTTCCAGGTCCGAACCATTGGCATCAAATGAATAATCTTTATCAGATTGATTACCCATGTTGCTGCATACTCCATAAAAATTTGAACAACTATCCAGCTTGTAAACAACACTGGTTGCTAAGTTTTTTTCTCCGTTTCCTAAATTCATCGGGGCAACAAACAACTCCATGTGCTGTCTCCAATTATTGGCTGCCGTTATTACCGGGTTGCCGCCACCCAAAGGATAGCCAGGTTGGAAGTTGGGATTGTCATGTGTAAATGCTGAATTTCTGTCAACATCTAAGAACAGATCCACAACGGTGTATTTGACTTGATCATCACACAATGGATTAGCATCCGCTGGATCTGCCCTATAGCTGAGCTTTATCTCTACATTTTTAACAATATTTGACCGAGAAATACCTTCTACGTAAAAGTGATTGTCAGCTAATAGGTTTGCAAACTCCTGGGCAGTCCAATTTTTAACTGGATTGGCTTGTGAAAGAATCAGCTTGTTATTCTTTTCTTTATGATGCCAAACCTTAATATTTGAATTACCCGAAGTTATTTCGAAACGTACCTGCCCTGTAGTGATACCTGCCAGTTGGGCCGTTAAAGTCACTTTCTTAAGATCATTTTCATTCTTGACTTTGGTTTGAATCAAATCTGACTGATAATTCAGTGCAAGAGGGTTCGCTTTGAAATCATCATTATCACTGTTGAGGCATACTACGCCACCTTTACTCCATTCATACTGATCGAGCACATCGCTAACAACAATGTTGGCATTGATGATTGTAACACGTAAAGCGTCAGTACACTGGAATCCAGGAGTGCCTGATGAGCCGTTATGGTCAATTTCTATTTTAATTTGTTGATCAGCAGAGGTTGAACTGTGGCTGACAGCTTCAACAAACAATGTTACCGTATCATTGTTCACCAAAAGTGATGCATCATACTCGGTGCCGGTTTTAATGAAATCTCCACCATTTGCGATATCCGCTTTTTTGCGATCGGCATTACCTTTTTTCTTCCATATCCGCAAATGCCCAGTTCCAGGTTGATAAACATAAGGACTTTCAGCTGTACCCGATCCGGTTCGTTGGATCTGATCCGGATCTGAAGCAGAATAGGTAAACTTGATCTTCGCATTTGAAGGATCAATAGGATCCGGAATTTTAAGCTTTAGGGGAACAAACTTACCGCCCTTGTTTGCGCCTGAGTTTCCGTGTTTATCGATTCCGTCAGCGTAATTGGGAACCGAGTTGGTATCTATATCGGCATCATTAACACAAATGACCTTTCCTGGCCAATCTGTACTACCGGAACGGTCTTCAATGTGATCTTCCTCAGTGGATTGGTCCGGATTGTTAAAGGCATTATCATTATCACTGTCTATATCTAAATCAATATCCAGTACGGTTACCTTAACGAGGTCACTACAGATATATCCTGGAACACCATCATCGCCATTAGGATCTATTTCGGCATTTATAGAAAGATCTGCCCAACATCTCGGTTTTCAGGGTAGGAAAGCTACGTTGTACGTAGAGGCT
>JYMV01030084.1_pt1 | contig 14533 bp, 3 predicted proteins | sample 338911 | NCBI WGS metagenome assembly JYMV01 (sample SAMN03354496, study PRJNA234377) | hydrothermal vent metagenome | biome: Deep sea; feature: Hydrothermal plumes at the Eastern Lau Spreading Center, Western Pacific Ocean; material: Seawater | place: Tonga | collected 2009 | depth 2000 m m
GATTATATTGAAGGATAGCAAGCCCTATACCAATAGGCCCAATGCCCACCTTGAGCCGGTGAATCTGGATGCAGAGTTTGAAGAGTTCCTGCAAAAATTCCAACCACAATTTGATAGAGAGCTGGTGTTCACAGATTTCTTGTCATTCAAGCTATATCCTAAGGTTTATGAAGAGGCGTGGAACAAACACCTGGAATATGGCGACATAGCTAAGATACCCACAAGAAATTTCTTCTTTGGCATGAAGCTCAACGAAGAAACAATCATCGAGATCGGTCCTGGTAAGAATATCATTGTGAAGTTGCTTTCTGTTGGCCCTCCTAATGAATATGGTGCGAGAACGGTATTTTTCAAGGTCAATGGCCAAACCAGGAATATTGAGGTCATAGACCGCTCACTGGAGGTGGAGAAAGCGGAAAACCCCAAAGCTGAATCTAATAATCCAAAACAGATTGGTGCTCCCCTCCAGGGACTTCTTTCTAAAATAATGGTAAAGAAAGATCAGAGGGTTAAAAAGAACCAACCCCTCTTTGTAATTGAGGCGATGAAGATGGAAACAACCATTACGGCTACGAAAGGTGTAAAAATCAAAGCTTTAAACTTAAAGGAGGGAACGATGGTGAATGCCGAAGATCTCGTAATTACGGTGAACTAGTTCTGACAGTGTTCGTTCATTTCATCAATGGCAGGCCTGAATTCCATCTTCTTGGCAATCTTTAAGTCTTTACAGCCACCATCAGTGTCTCCCATAAAGATTTTGCATCTGCCACGACCGAAGTACGCTTCTGCGTATTCGTCATTCATTTGGATGGTTTTGTTGTAGTCTAATCTCGCATGTGCGTAGTCTTCTTGCTCAAATTTGGCATTGCCTCTATTGAAATAAGCATAGTCTGCATTTTCATCCATTTCAATAGCTTTGTTGTAAGCTTCAATGGCCGCATCGTAGTTCTTTTTGAACAACTGTTTGTTGCCCTCAAAATACCACGCGAAGGATGAGTTTTGCGAAAAAGCAGAAATTGTTGCGAACATAAATACTAGCGTTAAAACAGATTTCATACGTCTATATCTTCTTAGATTTAACAGTGGCGAAAGTACAATTTTTAGCTATAAATTACGAATTCTGTTTATCTTTGGTAGTATAATACCATCTAGTAATTAGACGATAGTTTTTGGAAACATCAAATAAATATACCTTTCAAACTGGCGAGCTCGTTCATCACAAGAAGTATGGCTATAGGGGTGTAATAGTATCAATGGATCCCGTTTGTACCGCTGATGAGGCATGGTATCAAAATAACAATAGCCAACCTGACAGAAACCAGCCATGGTACCATGTTTTGGTGGATAAAACAGATAATTCCACTTACGTTGCTGAGGAGAACCTCGAACATGCTAAAAGCAAGTCACCCATCCAGCACCCGCAGATCGAAGAAATATTTGTGGTATTTCACAAAGGGAAATACCACCGCTTTTCGTTGAACTAGGCAGTTATCTAGCGGACTAATTTAAACGTAGCCTGGTTACCGGAATCCTCAACCACTTTTATTAAATACGCTCCTTCAGCTCTATTTGCTAAATCGATTGATTCCACACTTTTTGTAGATGAGAAGGGCCCGAACTCTGCAATTCGCTGGCCGAGTGAGTTGTAGACTTGAATTGATATCTCAGTGTTCCTTGTGTAATTGAACTCGAGGATGACCTGCCAATCGGATAGGTATACGCGCACTTCATCTTCGCTATCGAGCTCATAAATTGCCAAAGGATCCGTTGTTATGAGCACATTACCATATATATTGTCCGTGCAAACTCCATTTATCGCTGTTAATACAACACTATATGTCCCTTTTGCCGGATAGGTGTGTACCGGATTATGATCTGTGGACGTATCACCATCTCCAAAAGCCCATAAATAGGAAACGGCTGCAACTGATAGATTCGTAAATTGAACCTCAGCGGGAGCTGCAGTCATAGAAGTACTAAAACCTGCAATTACTTGTATTCCTTCAGCAATGTTTAGTCCGCCGGCTGTAATTGTACAATTGCTGTAGTCTGTTACTTGAATTATATAAATTCCAGCTTGCAGGCCGAATAGATCTTCTTCCATCTCTCCATTGTTCCATAAGAAATCATAGGGAGCATTTCCTCCTGTAGTAGCTATTTCGATTGCCCCATCATCAGCTCCAAAGCACGAGATATCGGATAGCGCGATGATGGTGACAATTTCAGGCGGCTCTATAAGCGTGTATGAATTTGTATATGAACAATTATTTGCGTCTGTGATGGTCACCATATGAGGACCAGCCAGAATGGAAAAATTATCATGTGTGTTATTTCCATTTGTCCATTCGGCGCTGTATGGAGGCGTTCCACCATCTATTGCCAGATTGATATTGCCGTCACTTTTGCCGAAGCAGCTTACATCTTCTAATATCCCTTGCGCGCTAATTACTTCTGGCTCCTCTATACTGAATTCTTTAAAAGAAGTTGCACAAGACAAGATGGAACTTGAGGTATAAACGGTATAGGTTCCTGCAGTCAGCCCAATGAGACTGTCAGAACCGTTAATAGTATTTGGACCAGATACCGTGTCGCCTTGTTGGTTAAGCCATGTGTAAACCCAGGGCCCGGTTCCCTGGCCAGAAGATATAGCGATGCCATCAGCTGCTCCGAAACAGCTTATTGAATTTATATTTAAGACAGATTGTGCGCCTATATGCAACATGAAGTGGGGTGGTAAATTTTGGGCTTGTGTCATGGTAAAGGTGACAAAGGTATCCTGCCGGAGATCGGTGATGTTGTAAGGAGGCCAAAGATCTTCTAAAAGAACGCAGGAGTTTGCTGGCATATCCTCAAGGTCCACACTGATCGTATATGTTTGAGATCCCCCGGGGTTTCCATTAATATCCAGATCACTTGGCCATGTAATTCTAACAGGGATACTTATATTTTGAGATAAGTCTGGCACAGAGTTAATACTTAATTCTTCGGTTGGGCCACTGGTGGTCTTAGTAGATAAATTAGGTGTATAATTAGTGAGGCTTCTTAGATGGAATGCATCGAATTGCCAATCATAAGCATCTGTAGCATCCGGATTAAATCTCACCTCAGTACTCATGTCACATCCAACGCCGCTCAAATTTATATGCAAATGTGGATTTGGGTTTCCACCAGTTTTCAAAAAGTTATTTCCATCAGCTGCTTTGTCGCTTTCGTCAATTGTTACTGTTTCGGAATGTGTACCCATGCCACCTTCAGCAACCTTTACCCACAGAGCTTGGTGTGAGGATATAGTTTGTCCGGAGCTTTGATCAAAACTTATATATGCCGGGGGAGACGCATTGGGATCCCAGATATATCCGAATGGGGTAATGGTGCCACTCAGCGCCACCAAATCCCAGCTAATATCAGAAGGGTAGGGGTTTCCTATGAGATTCCAGCCATCTTCTGTGTCTCCAGCGCTTACCGTGTGATTTACGGTTATTGGTGCATAGTTCTTATTGGCAGGACCTCTGGAGTCAAGGGTATATGCTGTGCTTGTGAGAGGACCGGTACCTGTGTAAACCCAATAGCCCTGACCTTCGATGATTGCATCAGTTACGCTGCTCAGGGAATCGTAACCTAGGGATGAGAGCCCTGCGGTCGGCTCATTGTAGAATTTAACAGAAAGCCAACAAGAACCAGAGCATCCATTATTGCCATCTGGAATACTCAATACCATCTCCTGATCCCAGTCGTTTAGGGTGATGCCACTAACTGGCGTGGAAAGAAAATGATAGCCTGTATTCCCCGCCGCAATAAAACGTTGCATAATAATATTCCCTGTAATGTCCCCGCCAGTAATCTCTGCGATATTGGCCGTGCCCGTTGCAGTAGAGACCAGCGTAAAGTTCTGACCGTTCGTATTGAATGTTCCTAAAGTAAGGGTTAATGTGCCTGTCAGGTTTTGGGCAGAACTTAAGCTAACGCCGCCAGAGGTATTGCTGAGTATCATATTATGGAAAGAAGTCGTACTGCTACCGCTAATAGTTTGTGCCGCTCCTCCATTAAAGTTTACAAAACCAGCTTGCGCATTGAAGGTCCCGTTATTTACCCAGTTGCCTGAAACGCCTAGGCTATCGTTTGTAGCTGCTGTTTGCACATTACTACCTGCTTCAAAAATTAGATTATGGAAGGTTTCCGTGGCAGAGCAGGTTAAAGTCTGGGCGCTGGAGCCATCAAAAGTGAAGGTGCCGTTTCGTTCAGTAAACGACCCCGTAATAGTACCGTTTCCGGCGAGGTTGATGTTGAAGTTGCTTGCGGAAGCATCGAGCGTCACTCCTGTGACATTCAGGTTACCATTAATATCTACATTTCCCTGAAGGGTTTTTGTTCCAGCATTAGACAGTATCAGATGGTAGTAATTGCCGGAAGGCATTGTAACAGTTTGGTTTCCACCATTGTATTCCACGATATTTCCAGCGGCCGAAGCGTTAAAAATGGCATTGCTAAGCAGTAAAGATTCTGTTACTCGCAACACCGAGTTCATGGCATTAATCCATGTAGGAGTTCCTGTTACCCTATATATTCCACCATCAATACGCAATGTTCCATTATTCGTTATTGTAACACCGGTATATAAATTGATTTTTGTTTCTGTCAATGTTAAATTGGTAGAAGAGGAGAAGTTTCTATCCGTAAGAATTCTAATTTGCCCAAGGCTGTCCAGGGTACCAGTTCCACTTATGTCAGTTCCAGTCCCTTGCAAATGAACCCTGGCATTAGCCGTATTGTTACCTGTATGCCTGCCATTGAGCATATAATCTCCTTCCACGGTTAATATGAAATTGTCATTATCCAATGTGCTTCCAGCGTCAATCTCTATATCTATTATTGTTTCCGCAGCCGTCAACGTTACCAAATGTCCACTGGCAATACGGGCATTATCTGTTGCCGTTGGGGCAATACCTCCAGCCCAGGTAGTTCCCGCATCCCAGCTGCCATCTTGAGTTGATAGAATATACCCGCCCACTGAAACTGCTAAATTTATTGCGGCTACAGAACCACACCCGCCAGCACTGGCAATTACACTCACATCACCCGTGATTGGCCCCGGTCCGTTCCAGTCTACTGTGATGCTGTCTGTACCCTGACCGAAATCGACTGTTCCGCCCACTATGGTCCAGGTATAGGTGTATCCAGGTCTTCCCGTTACCTTATAAGTCTTATCCTGAGAGAATTCGGGTACATTTACGTCTCCAGCGATTGCAGTAGGGGCAATAGGATTTGAGTTCACCAACAATGTAACCGTATCTGCACTTGTGCAGCCATTCGCCTCCAGCACTTTTACGGATCCCTCCGTTCCCGTCGCTCCCCAGTCAACGTCGATGCTGCTGAGTCCCTGTCCAGAAATTATAGCTCCACCATCTACAACCCAAGTGTAAGTATTGGGTATATTGTTAGTAACGAAATAGGTATCCTGGTCATTGATGCAAACTGAATCAGGTCCAGTTATAGCAGAAGTTATTGGTGCATCACAGATTAGAATCTCGTCAATTGCCATATCACTTAGAAAGGTGGTGCCGGTAATTCCTTTGAACCTAAGGTTTACAAGACATTCGCCGGCATAAGCACTCAGGTCAACTTTAACCTGAACATATGCATCACCTTGCGCCACTTGCTGTTGTCCGGAAATGCTCCATTCAATAGTGCCGTTAACCTCTAAAAATAAACTACCCATTTCAGCTCCAAACATGTGGTAGTAGAAGGAGAATTGAGGAACGGTGAGGGCTGTGAAGTCGGCAGTTGCATCCAGAAACGTAACCATACTTGGGTTGTTGGGATCAGATGCTTCAGTGAATAAATAAAAACCACCACCGCCATTGTCATCTGTTGGGCCTGTTCCAGTTGAAGGAGTACCAGCGGAATTTCTGGTCCAGTCAAAGTCATCTCCAATCACATTACCCCATACGCCCAGGCTGGCATCAAAGTTTTCTGAATAGGGAAAAATATTGATGGTGCCCCCACCACCTCCAACATTCACGAAAACCGTATCAGAATAGGAGGTACATCCGCTCGTTACTGCACAGCGAAAGTAGTAGATCTGTGTCGGCGTTAACGTGGTGGTGGTATAATTTGCTGAGGTGGCTCCAGGAATGTCGGTATAGGAAAAATTATCGATAGACTGCTGCCATTGCAGGGTGGTGCCACCATCCTGACCGGTCAGCGAAAGATCTACAGTTCCCCCTACCGAGGCGCAAATCGCCTCAGGTGTTATTGCGGCAGTACCTGGAGTTAACGTACAGATGTAATTGCAAGAGATCTTGTCGACAGCCATATCGCTTTGCCAGCCGTTGCCAGTGACACCCCGAAATTCAACGGCTACATTGCACTGGTTGGCATATGCGCTTAAGTCTATCGTCGTTTCAACCCAGGGGTCAGCCTGAGCCGTTTGTTCAGCTCCGGTTTTACTCCATACCGTTGCACCATTCACCAATACCGACAACGTACCCATGTTGCCACCAAACATATGGTAGAAAAACGAGAGGGCTGGATTCGTGATTCCAGTAAAATCAAATGAAGCCTGTAAAAAAGCGGTTTGACTAGGGTAATTGGGGTCGGAAGCTTCTGTGTATGCATAAAAACTACCCTCATGAGCTACAAGAGGTCCGGTATCGTCCGAAGGCGTGCCTCCTGAGATTCTAGCCCAGTCAAAATTATCATTTCCAAGATTAACCCAATCCCCGAAACCCGTTTCGAAGCTTTCAGAATGGGGCGGCACGATAGTACCTCCACCGACTTCTACATTTACATTAACCGTATCAGAATACCTGGTGCATCCACTGGTTATAGCAGCTCTGAAATAATAGATATTGGTTGGAGCTAACGTTGCTGTTGTGTATGTGGCCGTTGTGGCACCTATAATATCAGCATAGGGTATTCCGCCAGTGGACTGCTGCCATTGAATGGATGATCCACCTGTATATCCTGAGACAGTAAGATCTACAGCTCCCCCTCCTGGAGTACAAATCGCACCAGTAGAGATTGTTGCTGTTCCGGCAACCACTGAGCAATCGTACAAGCTTACATCATCAATGGCCATATCGCTTTGCCATGATGCGCCGGTGACCCCTCGGAATCGGATAGTTACGTTACAGAGTCCCGCGTATTTGGATAAATCAAGAGCCGCATACGTAAATGGATCCACTTGCGCAGCTTGCTGCTGACCCGATATGCTCCATACTGAATTGTCGGTGTTCACATCGACATTCAAAGTCCCCATGGCGATGCCAAACATGTGGTAATAAAACGACAATTCTGGGTTGGTGATTCCGGTAAAATCAAATGTTAGCTCTAAAAAGGCACTCTGGCCAGGGTAATTTGCTCCCGAAGCCTCAGTGAAAACATAAAAACTGCCAGGTGTGTTATCATCAGTTGGACCTGTTTCAACAGAAGGGGTGCCACAGCAATCTCTTGTCCAATCAAAATTATCTCCACCTACATTATTCCACAAGCCCAGGCTTGCATTGAAATTCTCTACATAGGGATATGTATTTACGGTACCGTTACTCGCAGATACAATTACACTCACTGTATCGGAAAAGCTAACACAACCATTGGTTACTGCACATCTGAAATAGTATGCTTGAGTTGGAGTTAAGGTAGCGGTCGTATAATTAGCTAAAGTATCTCCAAGTATGTCAGTAAAGCTAATTCCGTCGGATGATTGTTGCCATTGTAGTGTAGTGCCGCCATCATGTCCAGATAAAGAGAGATCCACGGTTCCTCCGCCAGCATTGCAGATAACCGTCAAAGAGATCGTGGCATTTCCGGGGTTGACATTACAATTATCGATACAAGAGATATTATCAATTGCCATATCACTTTGCCAGGTGGTGCCGGTTATTCCTCTGAGCCGCACAATAATGTTATTCTGATTGCCGAATGCGGATAAATCAACAATCACCTTGCTCCATTCTGCAGTGCCACTTGTATGCTGTTGCCCTGAAATACTCCATACATCCAGATTCCAATTACCGTCATTGACATCCATGTGAAGGGAACCCATTGCAGCTCCGAACATATGGTAGAAAAAGGAGAATTCAGGGGCGGAAATGTTGGAGAAATCGAATGTAGCTTGAACATATGCTTCTTGGGCAGGGTTATTGCCAGCTGAGGCCTCGGTATACAGGTAAAAAGACCCATCATTAGCGGAGGAAGGACCCGTATTATCGGAAGGAGTGCCACAACAATCTCTAGTCCAGTCAAAATCGTCAACGGCCACATTGACCCAATCACCAAAATCTGTTTCAAAACTTTCGGAGTAGGGAAAGGATGCTACTTGAGCTTGGCCCTCAATGCATACCAATAGCAGTAGCGGAAAAAGTAGACGTACCTTTCCCACTTCAAAAAATCGCCTTTTGACTTTTTTCAATTTCAAACCATACAATTGCCAAAGAATTTGCGTATGTATATATCTATTCTCTAGCATATAATACAACATAATATAATAATATAATATAATATAATATATATATATACTATGTAGTAGGCATATTAACTTAGCTATTTATAGCCTTCACCACTATCATTCCATCTGGAATAAAGGTAGTAAATCGGTATTCAAACTAAATTACGCCGGATGGGCCTAGATTAATAACGAAAAATTTGCAGGTTTGGTTACCTGAATGGCCAGACTAAAATAATCAGGTTGCGCCAAAAATTTTAATGCTTTTACACAGATACCGCTCAAAACAACTTCTCAAGCGTAAATTTAATCCTTACCTGATTATTTTGAACGAAGATTCTTCACCAGATTGGTGGATTACTTTGACAAAATATATTCCTTCAGCATCTTTGCTTAGATCAAGTGTTTTTGTTCCATTTTGAACTGAAAATGATCCAATTTCTGAAATTTTTTGACCGAGTACATTGTAGAGTTCAATTGATATTACATAGCTCAATAGATAGTTGAATTCCAGAATTACCTGATCGCGAGACATGTAAACTTGAATCTGTTCATTTAGCTTATTCTCACCAATTCCCACCGGACTATCTGCTACCGATACCACGTCCAATCTGCTATCAGAGCAACTTCCATTCGTAACATTTAGCGATACAGAATAGTTACCCTTAGCGGAAAATTGATGAATTGGGTGTTCTGTTGTTGAATTTTCCCCATCGCCAAAATCCCAGAAATAGGAAAGGCCCCCAATTGACAGATTGGTAAATTGCAATTCGCCAGGAACTCCCGTTGCACCAGAGCCAAACCCAGCGGTAATCGATAATCCCTCATTTACGATTAACCCATTTTCGATTATGAGGCAATTGTTGTTGTCCGATATTTGAATTGAGTAAGTTCCTGCAGCCAGATTTGAAATATCCTCGCTGGTTGCTCCATTATTCCAAATGAAATTATAGGGCGGGCTTCCGCCAGAAACACTCAGGTCAATGGATCCATCATTATTTCCGATACACGATATGTCTTCAATATCTGAAATGGCAACTTGTTCCAACGGTTCAGTGACGGTAAATGAGTTGGTATAAATACAATTATTAGCATCAGTTGCTGTTACTGAATAAGAGCCAGCTGATATTGATAAATTGTCTTTCAGGTTGCCTCCATTAGACCAGAGGTAGGTAAAAGGAGGTGTTCCACCACTCAGCGTTAAATAAATATTTCCATTGGTTTCGCCGAAGCAGTTTACGTTTTCTTGTGTAGCTACAGCTGTTAGAAGTTGTGGCTCTTCTATTGTAAACTCCTCAAATGCGCTCTGGCAAATAGCGTTAGCTGCGGTGGTATATACCGTGTATGTGCCCGTTGCAAGATTTTCGATATCATCAGGTCCATTCACAGTGTTAGGGCCAGAAACTGTATCTCCTGCCTGATCCAACCAGGTGTATACCCATGGTCCGGTTCCCTGTCCGATGCATATAGCATAGCCGTTATTGGCACCATTACAGCTAATGGACTGTGCAGTTGATATGGCTTGAGCTCCGATATGCAACATAAAATGAGCAGGCATATTTTTGGCCTGTACCATTGAAAAAGTAATTGAAGAGTCCTGTCTTAAATCCGTCACCGTGTATGGGGGCCAGAGATCTTCCAACAGCACACAAGAACTTGCAGGGATCGACTCCATGTCTACACTTAGCGTGTAGGTATCAGATCCTCCTGCTTTGGTCCAGCTTATCCGAATTGGTATACTAACATTCTGCGATAAATCTTGAACGCTGTTAATACTCAGGTCTGTAGGTGCACCGCTTGTAGTTACCGTGGATAGATTTGGCGCATCTCCAACAAGGCTGTTTAAATGATATGCATCGTGTTGCCAATCATATGCATCTGTAGCGTCTTGGTTAAATCTCACTTCTGTGCTCATATCATATCCAGCTCCTACCAGGTTAATTTGTAGATGTGGATTTAAATTTCCAGAGGTTTTTAAGAAATTGTTTCCATCAGCTGTCTTAGAGTTTTCACCAAAAGTTACTGTTTCGTTATGTGTGCCGCTTCCGCCTTCAGCTACCTTAACCCATATCGCCTGATGTGACCCCAATATAAATCCAGCGTTCTGATCAAAACTGACGTGGCCACCTCCATTGGGGTCCCATATATACCCAAAAGGTGTTAGCGTGCCACTAAGTGACACTAAATTCCAATTAACATCGGAAGGGTAGGGGTTTCCTATGAGATTCCAGCCATCTTCGCTGTCGCCACCACTTACTGTATGGGTAACGGTTATGCCACCAAAGTTTTTGTTAGCAGGTCCCCTGGAATCCATGGTATACGCTGTACTGCTACTCAATCCAGTTCCAGTATAAACCCAATAACCCTGGCCGGCATTAATTCCGTTACCAACGCTACTCAAAGAGTCATATCCAACCGACGACAAACCAGGCATGGTTTCATCGTAGAATTTCAAAGAGTGCCAACAAGAACTACCAGCGCAACCATTATTGCCATCCGGAATACTCAATACCATTTCCTGATCCCAATCATTTAGCGAGATTCCACTAACCGGAGCAGCCATAAAATGATAACCCGTTGCCCCAGCAGCAATAAATCGTTGCATAATGATGGTTCCTGTAATATCTCCACCGGTAATCTCCGCAATGTTTGCAGTTCCTGAGGAGGTTGAAATCAGCGTAAAGTCCTGACCACCGGTGTTGAATATGCCAGATGTTAGCGTGAGTGTACCAGTAAGATTCGTTGCTGTATTTAGAGATACTCCTCCTGAGGTGTTCGTTAGTGTAATATCGTGAAAAGTGGTAGGAGAGCTGCCACCAATTCTCTGAGCATTGGCACCATTAAAATTCACCAATCCAGTCTGCGCATTGAAAGTTCCATTATTCGTCCAGTCACCGGCAACGCCGAGGATATCACTTGCACCTGTAGTTTGTACCGTACTTCCACTGGCAATGGTTAAGCTATGGAATATTTCTGCACTCATAGTGTTAATGGTCTGGGTGCCAGTTCCATCAAAGATCACTGTATTTGATCCTCCATTGTATGTGCCCCCTTCATTGATCCAATCTCCTCGAACGTTAACAGTGAAGCCTACAGCGTTAAAAGTGCTGGATGCACCAATTTTGAAATCCCCTTGAACAATCGTGTTCCTGGTTAGGGTGCTGGTACTAATCCCGGTAGATGATACGTGGTAGTAGTCTACAGGGTTTACAGTTTGTCCACCAGCTCCAACATAGTCAACCGTGTTGTTAGACGCAGTGGCTACTAGTGTGCCTTCAGTAGCTGGGGGTAGCAGCAATGCATCACCAATTGAAAGCTTTGAGTTAGCTGCATTAGTCCAGATAGCGGCAGCGTTGTTTGAAATAATGCTTCCCGCAATGGTTATATGGCCATTATTGGTGACTAACTGGCCCCCTCTCAACTCCACATTTCCCGGCGATTTGGTCAATATTGCCGAGCTGGCAATTATTGTATTCCCTTGATTAAAGCGCAAAACTCCAGATGTGGAAATCAGCCCAATGCCGTCTATAGTATTTCCCGTACCCTTGATAGTAAGCCTATTAGTTCCAGTGTATGTTCCATTTACAGTAAGGTCTCCGAAGACATCCATCCTTTTTCCATTGTCAAAAATAATTCCTGGGGGAGAGCCACCGTCTATCACCAGGTTTGCTATTTTTTCATTACCTGTTAGCGTAACGGTATGTCCTGCTAAAATTCGCACGTTATCAAAATCTCCGGGTACGCAATTACACAACCAAGTGGAAGGATTACTCCAATCGCCAATTCCATTGGACACAATGACCAGGTAAATGTTAACAGGTAAATCAACGGGAGTAGCGCTTGCACAATTTCCGCTATCTGCTACTACGCGAACATTGCCTGGTCCTGCACTTCCCCAATCCACATTAATGCTGTTATCAGTATCAGGTGATGGATTTTGCGTGCCTCCCGTAATAGTCCAGTTGTAGGTGTAACCAGGAGTTGCGATCACCGAATAAGGTTCACCCAGGGTACTTTCGGCTACATTTGCTTTACCGGTTATTATAGTTGGCGCAATGGTGTGAATCGTTACAGGTAAATCTACCGGGGCTCCATTGGTACAGCCATTGTTCTCAACAACTCTTACATTTCCTATCATGCCTGTCGCGCCCCAATTTACTGTAATGCTTGAATCCGTTAGAGGTGGTATTGGAGCTCCACCGGTAATTGTCCATGTATACAAAGAAGACGAAGCCGATGGAACAGAATAGGTGATCAATGTTTCTCCGCTACATACGGAGTTTTTACCAATAATTGCTGGAGTTATTGGAGCAACACAATCAGTGGTGTCGCCAAAGGCATAGTGCATCGGTAAAGTGGAGATAGAATTTCTTATAGCGGTTGAATTTCCAGCTCCTACATGTGATCCTTCCATAAGCGACCAGGCTTTGGCCACTCCCGGCCTCATGACTAAACGGGTATCTGAAATGATGGGAAAGGATGCAAAACCAGTTCCTGTACATTCAAGGTTATAATTGGAACTTATGAAACCTGTAGCAGCCATGAGTGACCAATATCCCTCAACAAACGTGTTATGAATACTGTCAACAGGAGACAAAGGAGCTTCACCTATGGGCATTCCATTCATGCCTGGAATGGACTCAACAAATTCTGCAATCACGGTACCACAGTTATCCAATACATTGATGGTCATTAAAGCTGGCCTTCCGGTACCTGTGATTCCCACAGGAAATTCAAAACTACTGGTATTACCTATCCACCTGACAAATTGCCCAATTATTGACCCCGCACCATAAATTAATGTGCCTTCGCTAGCACAACTTGTTCCTAGAGTTAAGCTGGCAGAAGTAGCATCGATGGTTCCGGCGTTACCACCTGGCATTGACAGATTCCCAGAGACGTTGTCATTTGTTGTTAGCGTCAACATTCCTCCTGCCTTATCAACAGTCATATTGAAGAATCTTTCAGGGAATGTATTCGTAATCGTTTGGTTACCTGAACCATCGAAAGTTACCGTGCCTAGTTGTTCAATAAATGCGCCTCCTGCATTAATCCAATCCCCACTTAGATTTATGCTAAAATCACTAGTGGTAACATCCAGCGTTGAATTGATCGTGAGATCTCCAAGAATTATAGTGTTTCCTTCCAGTGTTTTGACATTATTTCCACTCAATTGTAAGTTGTAATAGGAAGATCCAGATGGCAGTTTTATCACTTGCACGCCGTTTCGGTAATAATTGACCGTGTTGCCAACTGCTGACGCGATCAATGTGCCTGTATTGAGCAGGGCTCTCCCTGCATTCAGCGTTGCATTGGCTCCATTTATCCACGTAGTACCGGCATTTCCGATAATGTTAGCCTTTTGAGTTAGTGTTCCGTTATTCGTGAGGGTAATTCCTCCGTTGATCGTCAGCCTTCCTTTGGTAAAGCTCAAATCCGATCCGGCAAGTATGGTTTTATCTCCATTGCTGATGGTTACTCCGCCCATATTCGTTGTTGTACCAAATCCGGATATAGTTGAACCTGAACCGCCTGCCAGCATAACGGTTTTTCTTTTGTCCAATGTTCCGTCCAGCACTAAGTTGCCGTTAATCGTAAGCGTATTATTATTGTCTATCAGAGTTGCCGTTGGCCTGATAGTTAAATCATCGATGGTTGTATTTCCATTCAAGGTTATGACATCACCGGAGTCGATAATTGCGTGATCCAGTGGGTTAGGGACACAACCGCAGTCCCAATTGCCAGGAGTATTCCACAAACCTGTTGCAATGGAAGTTCTTGTGGTTTGGGAATTGGCCGAAATGGTAAATAGCAAAAGTGCGAAAAGCAGACATACCTCTCCCATCTTGAAATATTGCGTTATGACTTTTTGCGCTTTCAATTCAATTCAACTCAACTCCATAACCAGACATTTAACATACAGCCTGGCTTTCTATAGATTATATTATATATATAATTATATATAAATTATATTTAATGCATCATGTAAATACGATAAAGGCTTATTAAAAGTTACTAATAATCCTATCTGGTAATTAAGTAATAAACTGGCTCGATTGAATAAATTAGACGAAAGTTGAAAATAAATAG
>JYMV01051953.1_pt1 | contig 14532 bp, 13 predicted proteins | sample 338911 | NCBI WGS metagenome assembly JYMV01 (sample SAMN03354496, study PRJNA234377) | hydrothermal vent metagenome | biome: Deep sea; feature: Hydrothermal plumes at the Eastern Lau Spreading Center, Western Pacific Ocean; material: Seawater | place: Tonga | collected 2009 | depth 2000 m m
TTTAAGGAGCTGGCAGAAATAGATATTACTGAAGAGCCCATGGAAGTGGGTCCCACCCTGCATTATTTTATGGGTGGTATCCGGGTAAACAGCGACAGCCAGCAGACCAATGTCCCTGGGTTATTTGCCTGCGGCGAATGTGCCGGCGGCATGCATGGTGCTAACCGATTAGGAGGGAATTCGCTTTCCGATCTTCTGGTATTTGGCAAACTGGCAGGAGACGGTGCCGCCAATTATATAAACAGTCTTACAGATCAATTAGATTGCAGTAATGAAGATGTCAGCAAAATTTTAAAAGCTGCTACGGACATCCTGAACCGGGAGGAAGGTAAAAATCCTTACTTGGTACATGAAGAATTACAAAGCATTTTGCAAACATACGTTAGCATCGTCCGTACCGGAGAAGAATTGGCATCAGGTCTGGAAAAATTGCAGGCATTAAAAACAGACATAAATGAAGTTTTTGCCCATGCTTCTGCCCAATTTAATCCCGGCTGGAATGAAGCGCTGGATTTAAAAAACCTCATCATCACTGCCGAAGCCGTAACCCGGGCAGCCCTCATCCGAGAAGAAAGCAGGGGAGCTCATACCCGGCTGGATTTTACAGGTGAACGGGACGAGGGCTTAGAATATAATATTATAATAAAGAAGACAACTTCTGGCATGTCTGCAGAAAAAATCCAGCGGGATAGCCCGCCGAAGGAATTAGCTGATATTGCCTTTGCTTCATTGAAAGAACTGGAAGGAGATAACCTTGGAGCGTAATTTTAAAATCTGGCGGGGTGATAAAGAGCAGGGTGAATTTATAAATTATGCTGTAAAATTAGAACAAGGCATGGTAGTGCTGGATGCTATTCACAGAATTCAGGTGGAACATGCCAATGATTTGGCAGTCCGCTGGAACTGTAAAGCGGGCAAGTGCGGCTCCTGCAGTGTGGAAATTAACGGAAGGCCAAAATTGGCTTGCATGACCCGTATGAACGAGTATTCCCCGGATGAAGTGGTTACTGTTCAGCCCATGAAAACATTCCCCATTATTAAAGACCTGGTGACAGATGTTTCTTGGAATTATAAACAAAATAAAATGATTCCACCCTTCAAGCCCGGGAAAAAGAAAAACGGCAAGGACCATGTCATGTACCAGCAGGATGTTGAACGAATCCAGGAATTCCGCAAGTGTATTGAATGTTATCTCTGTCAGGATGTCTGCCACGTCCTCAGGGATCAGGATAAGAAGGAAAAGTTTGTGGGACCGCGCTTTATGATCCGCCTGGCTTCACTGGAAATGCACCCCTTAGATCAGGAGGACCGCATTCCTAAAATTAAAAATGAATTTGGCTCAGGAATGTGTAATATTACTCGTTGCTGTACGGATGTCTGTCCCGAACATATTCAGATTACGGATAATGGCATTATTCCATTAAAGGAAAGAGTGGTGGACCGCTTTTATGATCCGGTTATGTGGATTTATAATAAATTATTCGGCAACGGTGCCAAACAGGAATGAAGATTAAATGAGACGGCTAAATAGTGAAATTCTTATTTAACCCCTCACCCTACCTCTCCCCTAGGGAGACGAGAACTTAAGAATCAATCCAAATTTTGAAAATATCTGGTGAGGGGTCAGAGATAAGTCTTTATTCCAGGTTTTTAATGTGAGGTCAGTTCGAACTTCACCGGTACTGTCTGCCAGACACCTACCTTTTTATCCCGCTGCTGTGCAGGTTTCCATTTAGACTTTTTAACTGCAGATAAAGCAGCCTCATTCAATCCTGTATTGGGAATACCTTTTTGAACCCATGCTTCGGTTACATTACCCTTAGCATCAATAAAAAACTGGATATAAACCGTTCCCTCGATTCCCGCTTCCTGTGCAATTTCAGGATAAACCGGGCGAATAGGAATTTTCGGTTTTGGAGCTTTATCATAAGGAATAAATTTTACATTAGGTCCCTCAGATGGGGGAGGTGGCGGAGCATCCCAATCTTCAAAATCATCAAAGTCAGTATCTTCAATAGTAATATCTTCATCAAAAAATTCATCTTCTGATGCCACTGGAACTGAAGGTCTTGCTGGAGGCTCAGGTATTTTTATTTGTTCAGTTTGGGGAATATCAAATGTTTCAATTTCATCCACAAAAGAAAAGTTAGTGCGTTCTCCTTCACCTAAAAAACGTGGAAAAAAATAAAACATAAAAGTCAATAAAAGGATTACTCCAATGGTAACTTCACGTATTCGTACGGTATAATGAATCAATAATGGATCGGGTCTGAGAATCATTTATGGTGCCTTGGTGAGAGCAGAATAGCTGAGTTTTAAGGCATTTGCGGTTCTCAACTGACTATGAATATCTGTAATGAGTTTCATAGTTGTTTTTTCATCTGACTTTAATGAAACTGTAATTCTCGGGTCTTTGGCAATTTTGCTGTACATTATTCCTGACAAATTATTTATATTTATGATACGGTCATCTACTGAAACAAGCCCATCTTTTGTTGCCCATACATAAGAGGTGTGCCGCTTACTTTCTAATTTTTCAATCATTTTTGCACGAGGCATAATTATATCCAGCCCTTCATATTCCCGCATAACGGTTGTCACCATGAAAAATATCAGGAGCATAAAAATAATATCCGGCATGGATGATGTGGATATTTCTTTACTGGTATGCGTCTTTCTTTCTATTTTCATTTTAAATTAAAAAGCTGGGGGGTTAGCAATAGAAATTTTTGTAGCTTTTGCTTCTTTGAGTTGGTCCAAAATCTGTAAATAATTTTGATATTTAGTCCGCGGGTGTGTTTGCACAGAAAAAATAAGGTTTGGATTTCCAGAGAGCTTCCGTTCTACTATTCCCCTAATTGCATTTACTTTGGTAGGTTTGTCATCAATCAATACTTTCCCACTTTCATTCATTAGGATATTGACTATATTTTTTCGGTTTACTTCAAGCTCATTTCCTTCGGATGGGAGAACCAAACTAATACCCTTATCCATGGAAATTGTAGTTGTTACCAGAAAAAATACCAGTAATAAAAATGCAATATCCGCCATGGAAGATGAATTTATTTCCTCTAGGGGTCTTCTCTGTTTTTTTATCATACTCTGTAGAGAAAAAAACTAACTTGTAATACTATCTTTTATAGCATGAAGCAGGGCTGTGGTACTTTTTTGCAGGGTGACAATCTGGTTGTCAATAATATACAATACTGCATTTTGGAATATCTGCAGAACAACAGCAACAATCAAACCAAAAGCTGTAGTTAACAATGCAACAGAAATACCACCCGCTACAACTGCAGGAGAAATATCGTTTGCCATCTTGATATCGTTAAAGGCCTGAATCATACCCCAAACTGTTCCCAGAAATCCAATCATGGGGGCTGTGGCAATACAGAGGGAAATCCAGGTCATATTTTTTTCCATGGAGGCCATTTCAATACTTCCAGAATGATCCAGAGCATGCTCTGCCTCATCAGCACCACGATCAGCACGATCAAGGGCAGATAAACATAAATTAGCAACTGGTCCTACGGCTCCTTCGCACTGAGTTTTAGCAGAATCAATGCCGGATTGTTTCACCGTAGCAGCAATATCGTAGGCAAATTCTTCATTGCTAGATAGACCTTTAATCAAGTGATATAGCCTTTCGATCACAAATACAAAACCAATTATGAAAATAAATAAAATGGGCCACATGAACCCGCCACCATCAATAAATAATTGAACCATTATTTTTGTCCTTTTTTAATTACGAATTAATTGAATTTTTAATGTAGAAATTAGTCTGCAAAATTAGGGTTATTATTCCTTTTGGTAAAGAATATTTTCGCATTTATTCTGAAACAGGTACAGAGGGGGATAATGCCCCTATCAATTCCCTGGCTTCATGGAAATGCAAAAGAGCATCCTGAGCCTGCTTATCCGTATCCAACAATTTTTTGTATAAATATTCTTTTCCCCAAATGCTGCTTGCCACATTTCCGAGTATCCTGTTTTGGCAAGGGATTGGTACAACTTTTCCAGCCAATGAAAGAAATTTTCCATTCGTTTACCATTCAAATCATAGGATGTGGTAAAATCATCATAGTTTTCAAATTGCTCCTGAATTTCACTTTTTAATTCTCCTGCAAACTTAAAGGTAAGGCGGTCGGGGTGAGACAGAATTTCCCGAGTGCTTTTATTGAAATTTACATCTAATTCAGAAAATACGTCTGGAGTGATACCGCCACCGCCATAAACAGATCTACCATTCTTCGTAGTAAAGACAGGTTTCTGGGCTAAAGTGGAATCTGTGGCTTCTCGATTGTCTCTCCCTAAATCGGTGTAGTAATCTCCAATGTCTTCGTATGGTCGTTGGATGAGCCTCCCGGATGGTGTGTAATATCGGGCTATCGTAATGCGTGCTGCTGAGCCATCCCGAAGAGGATATTGGCGTTGTACCAATCCCTTGCCAAAACTGGTTTCACCTACTACAAGTCCCCTATCTAAATCTTGAAATGCACCGGATACAATTTCACTAGCACTGGCAGACCCCCTGTTTATGAGAACCACTACCGGGTAGTCTTTGTCGCGATTACTTTTGCGTGCACGATAAACTTCGCTTGAACCGGGGATTTTACCTTTTGTAAATAAAATAGTATCTCTGGAGGAGACAAACATATCCACAATGCTGATTGCCTGATCCATCATTCCACCGCCATTGTTTCTGAGATCCAGTAATAGCTGCTGCATACCCAAGCTTTCCAGCTTGGAAAGTGATTCATCTATTTCTTTGGCGGTGTTTCTGGAAAATCTGCTCACCTTAATATAGCCTGTTTCATCATCAATCATGAACGATGCCATTACGCTCACAATGGGTATTTTATCCCGGACAAGTGTTACCTCAAAATCTTCATCAAATCCCGGGCGGGAAATGGTGACATCAACGGGTGTCCCTTTTGGTCCTCGTAGTTTTTCCAACACATCTTTCTGGGTAATTTTGTAGGCCGATTCATCATTAATGCGTACAATTTTATCACCTGTTTGGAGACCTGCCCGGTCTGAGGGGGTTCCGGGGATGGGCGAAATGATGGTAATATATCCTTCTAAAATATTGAATTCAATGCCAATACCTTCAAAGGCACCATCAAATTGTTCATTAATAAGCTCAAATTGTTCTGACGAAATATAACTGGAATGGGGATCCAATTTATCCAGCATGCCAATAATGGCGCCCTCCAGAATTTCATTCATGTCCACCTCTTCCACATAATTTTCACTTACCAGGCGAATAATCTGTGTGAGGGTTTTCATTTTCTGAAATTGATCTTTGGCAGCATCTGACTTAAAGCCCCAAAGCATAACTGCGCCCAAAAGTATTAAAAATAAATATTTATTGAATTTCATAGACAAGAAATTTAGGGAGAATCAATCTTTGGATGAAATGATTGAATTAGGTGTAACAATAAAAACATGAAAGTATTTTATCCGTCTTATGGTCCAAAGAAAAGGTTATTGTTTTTAAAGGCAATTTTCATACAATCTTTCATTCTGATTGCATAATTGTATAATTAATTATCAAGTCCCTGCTGAATTAATTTTGTAAAACGTAAAAATAGGTGAGTCTGCATTACGCATTACGTTTTTGTTTGATTCCGAATTCGCAATTCCCCATTCCGAATTCCGCGAACCTATGAAACCGTCACACCTTTAAAAGAAATCCATGGAAATATACAGTAGCCAAAATCTATGCGGTCACTGGAGATTTCACCAATATTGTTAAACATTTCCTGAATATTGCCCGAAATCATGGTTTCACTTATGGGATATTGGATTTCTCCATTTTCAATATAGTAGCTATTTTTTGCTACACCAGAAAATTCACCATCAGCAGAAGGACGTCCACCTGAGAACCGCTCCAATAAAATACCCTTTTTAATAGTTTTAATGATTTCATCTTTGGGTTTTTCTCCGGCATCAACTACAAAAGCACCACCGCCATTTACAGCTCTTTGTCCACCGGTTTTATTGGCGCCGTATAAACTTAAGAGATGAGTTTTCAATACTCCTTTATCAATGATGGTGCTATTTTCTGCCACATAACCATCATCCGTAATAAAATATCCATCGGTTATCTCATCGGATACAGGCCTTGCATGCAGAGTAAACCGGGGGTCCGTTATCTGCTGGTTCAGTTTTTTTTTATAAATGGATGTCTTTGAAATGATTTTACCATCACTAATATCCCCGGTAATGAATCCAAGAAAATCACCCAGGCAATCAGGAGTTACTACAATTTCTCCCGTGAATTTTTCAGGTACAGGTTTTGTGCGTACTTGTTCTGTGGACTGCCTTAATAATCGTTTTGCCGACCCTGATTCAATAAATGGTGTGTCCAGGTTTAAGGCAGAAATGCCCATTCCATTAAAGGAGGATGTATCTTTCCCCTCTTTTGCTGTAAACATATTGGAGAATCCATACATACCTTCCCGCGAAGTGAACTCAACGCCATTTGAATTTCTGAAAACGGATGTTGATTGTGAAAAATCAACAATTGCAGCTTCCATATTGATGGTGGGATGAGTGGTTTTAACATAGTCCATAAATTCATCCAGGCGCTGATACATTTTATCCATATTGGGCTCTTCATCTCCTTTCGAAAAGGATTGTTGGGGCTGAGATGGAGAAATATCATTGGCATCATCAGGTTGGGATGATTTCGCCATATCCATCACTTTTTTCACAGCATCATCTATAGATTCCGTATCCGTTTTATTGATGGCAACACTTCCACTTTTCTGATCCACAATTACGGAGAGACCAATATTTGTATCAAAGGTGGTACGAAACAGCGACATCTCTCCGGTTTCCACATTCAGCTCTTTTTGCTCAGAAAAAGAAACAGCACATTGTGATTTATCTGCCCCGGCTTTCTTAAGCTGTTCAATACAATAATTTGCAATGTCCGACTGGTTCATTTATCTGCCTCCAATATTTACTTTGCATTTTATTGCGGGACCGCCCATTCCAACGGGGATCCATTGTTTCTTTCCACACATACCACCAGCAGACCAGGACATTTCTTCAGATATCATATCCACAGTTTTCAACACGTCAAAGGCGATTCCGGAAATGGTAGTTTCTTTAATGGCTCTGCCAATTTTCCCATTTTTAATTTCGTATCCCATGGCAATGCCAAACATGAATTCGCTGGTGGAATCTGCCTGTCCATTGCTGCTTTTTGTGAGATAATACCCATCATCAATAGAGGAGATCATTTCATCCAATGAGCTTGTCCCGGGTACAAAAGCGGTGTTGCGCATGCGGATAAGGGGCTCATCCGAAAATGCATAGGCTCGTGCATTACCATCCGGCTGGGTTTCGAAATGCTGGGCACTTTCCTTATTGTGCATAAAACTTTTCAACACCCCATCTTTTATAATCACAGTATCTTTTGAAGGTGTTCCTTCATCATCCACATAGACGGGTACCGGGCAGGTTTTACCAGCATACGTATTGGCATAATCAATGAGGGTAATTAATGGACTCACAACTTCCTGTCCCATTAAATCACCTGCAACCGAACCGCCAAGCACCAGGTCAGCTTCAGTAGTATGGCCAATGGCTTCATGTGCCAGGATCCCTGCCAGGTCTGCATCCAATATGACATTTTGCAATCCTGCTTTGGGGAATATACCATCCGCTTTCTGCTTGAGGCGTCCCACCAATTCATCCAATTTGGGGAAGTAATCAGAGGGCGACAATAAATTATCTTCCATCTGTCCCAATCCACCAAAAAATTCATACAGGTTAACCGGATTGCCATCTTTTTCAATTGCTACAGAAACAACCAGAAAACTGCGGGGAGTCAATGAATAGGATTTTGATCCATCAGAAGTTGAGAGAGATTTTTCCATATCGGTGCCTGCAACCACTACATTTCGTGAGAGCAGCTCGGGGAATTTCTTTTCCAAATAGCCATCTACTTCTCGGGCAAAATCCACCCAGTATTTCTGATTTTCACGAGGTTTTTTAGTGGAAAAATCCATTTCGTAATCAGCCATTGTATCCGGCAAAATCAATCCGCAGCGGCTGGTATCTTTTAAATTCATAAATCGGACATTTTCCGTAGATGATTTTACTACCCGTCCAACGCTGTGGTCATTAAATTCAGGCGCTGAGGAAAAGCCCCAGTTTCCATCTTTAAAAACCCGAGCAGAAACACCACTCTGGGCACTGGATACATTACCGGTGACATCTCCGTTGGTGAGTGAAATTCGGGCAACACGGTTTTCCTGCACACGAAGTTCGGTGTAATCCTTAAAATGGTGATTGTATTGGCTGATATCATGGGGTATATTCATTTTGTTTTCCTTTTCTTTTATTTCTATATAATTAATTTTTAATTGATGGTGATATCCTTCCCCTCATCTCAATCTTCTCCCCAAGGAGAAGAGGTTCTATTATAAATTCCCTATCCCAATTCATAAGTATTAGAATAATTACTAAATAACACTCCTCTCCCTGAGGGAGATGTAGGGTGAGGGATAAAAATTACAACGTCAATTCAAATGATTTGAGTAAAATCCCCGGGCAGGACACTCCACCCATTTCTCTGCCGCCATAGGTTTCAACTGCCGGATGTAAATGTGCCTTATCTGTAACCGCTTCCAGGTTTTCCCCAAAGAAATTGTAGATGCTGTCATCAAAACGCATATTTTCGATTGGGGCTATAACCTCTCCATTTTCTACCCAGAAACATGCATAACGGGTCATACCGGTTATTCGTCCGCCAGGGCGATCACTCCAATTGAGGTAATGCAGATTTGATAAATAAATTCCATTATCAATTTTTTGTACCACTTCATCTTCATTTAAATCACCGGGAGATAAAACAGGTGATCGTAAGGATTCTCCCTCTCCGGCAAAATTAGACTGCACACCATACTCCTTGGCGGTTCGACTACTCACCAAGGTATTTTGCAAACTGCCGGCAAGAATGAGATCAAGTTTTTCCGGCGCCAGTTCGCCATTACTGTTAAAGCGGGGTACAATGCCTGAAGTGAAATCTTCACTGAGGGTAAAACAGGGTGACATTTTTACATTATTCTGACGCATTTTGCAGAGGGAGCTATCCCCTTGCTGGATAGATGCTTCTCCTACACCGCCCCATGAAAACATGCCTACAATATCTGCCACTCCAGCTGGAGCAATATAGGTGCGGTAGACTCCCGGTTTAATTTTCTTCCCCGGTTTTTCCATCATTCGCAATTTGGCAATTGATTTTGCCATATTATTCTCATATTCGGATTGGTCCCAATGGCTACCGGCGAATGTGCCTTTTACCATGCGTTCATCAGGAGTGATGAGAGAATAATCTAAGGAGAATGTATCTGTGGCGAACCAATGTTTTTGTCCAGCGGAATTGGCATTACCGGTGAAAATTCTACCAGACGCCCAAATGCCTGCCAGGTCAACACCCTGCATTGCTGGACTCAGGGCAGAAACAGCCTCTTCTTCATTTAACAGGCTGCCATTATATTCTTCCCGGCTGGAGCCTGTATCTTCGGGCATGACAACAAAAGGATCTTTAGGGAGTGTTCCCACTTCATCCCGCAAACGATTCAGCTCTTCCATAGCTGTTTCTTCATCTGCAGTAATATTTCCCGTTAAGGTGAAACTGCCGCTGCAGGTACGCTCATTATTGATGAGCACAATGCTTAAGTTTGCATCATCCACCAAACCTGATTGTCGGACTTTGGACTGACTAAATCGCACAAATTGGCTGTTTTCACCTCCGATAGTTAGCTTTAAATCCTCACCATTTTGGAGATTGTTTAATAATGTTTCTGATAATTGATTGAATAGTTGTTCCATTGCTTTCTCCTTATTATACGCCGCCAAAAACTTCTACATTTTCAAATAGACATACCGGTGAGGCATGGCCCACCCGGATTGCCTGATTAGGCTCACCCTTTCCGCAGTATGGAGTTCCGTAAACCTCGAATGTATCTTGATTACCCAGCATTTTCAGGCTGTTCCAAAATGGATTTGAAATTGCACGGTAGTTTGGATTTTTTATTGTTTTGGTGAGTTTTCCATTTTCAATGAGCTTGCCGTATTCACAGCCAAACTGAAATTTATTGCGGTAATCATCAATGGACCATGAGCGGTTGGTTTCCATATAAACACCGTGGTCAACAGCTGCTATTATTTCATCAAAGGTGGATTCCCCCGGCTCAAGGTTTAAGTTTGCCATACGGTCAATGGGAGCACGGTTCCAGGAGGAGGCTCTGAAATTTGCTACGCCAGGCACACCTGAACGAAGCTGACTTTCTTTGCCGCCCAATCCTTTCACTAACAGCCCATCTTTAATGATGAAGTCCCGTTCGGCTTTTAAGCCTCCATCATCAAAACCATAACAGGCAAATTGATTATCCACCGTTGGGTCGAAAGTAATATTCATAATTTTTGAGCCGTACTGTAATTTACCAAAGTCGGCTTCCCGCACAAATGACCAGCCAGCATAATTGCGCTCATCACCCAGAATTCTGTCCACTTCTAAAGCATGACCAACGGATTCATGAATCTGCAGCATCATCTGGTCTGATGCTAAAACAAGATTGGTGGTTTCGGTGGGGCAATCTTCTGCATCTAAAAGCTCTAATGCCTGTTCCCCAACCCTTTGTGCCCGCGCTAAAACTAAATCTTCATCAAATTCTTCCATGCCAATCTGTAGGCAATGATTGTCCGTTCTACGCTGATATATATCATCTTTATGTGCCATGGCAGAATAATCGGATTGTACCATTAAAAAATTCTGCTGCACATCGCTGCCGTTTGAGCTCACAAAATTGCTCTCAGTTTCAATAATCATTGCCATGGCATGAGCGCTGACAATCTGGTCATTTACTTTCAATTGATTGTAGGCTTTCAGCATAATTTCATTTAATTTGCCAGCAGATAACTCCTCCACTGAATTCTTGTAGGGTGATTGATATCTGCCCCTGGTAATGGGCCGGGCTTCATCCGTAAAATTGAAAATGGGATTTTTAGCCGCTGCTTTTGCCTGCTGTAATGCCTTCTCAGCCGCATTTTGAATACTGTCATGGTCAAGATTATTACAGCCATAATAGCCAAACTGCCCGTCCGCCAATACCTCAACCATAACCCCATGGTCAATCCCTCGTGAATTGGCTTGGGGGTTCCCATCCCGGATGATACGGTAGGTAGTGGATTCCTTCACTTCTCTCAAGCCGACCCAGTCCGCCTGAATATCTATTGCCGATAATGCATCTTGTAAATTGAGCCTTGACATAAATCTCCCTGAATTCTATTCGTTTTTGGTTATATGGAAAAGGCGTAAATTTACGCCCTTTATCAGGGACAGAACAAAAAAGAATGAAAATATAATATAGATATTTAAGGATAAATTTATGGTCATACTTTTCACATTTTGGTATATTTTAGGTTGGCAATTCCCTACCTGGTTGTGGGTGCTTTCGGGAATATTCTTTTCACTCAAATTAAGAAAATCAACCAAACGAATAATTGCAGGTATTAGAGGGGAGTCAGTTAATAGTAGATCATCATCATACCCAGATACTTCTATGGGTTTACCACTATCATTAGCTTTGGGATTGGTTTTTGGCTCTCTCTCTGATGGCAGTTCAATTATAGCTGATGGGCAGGGGTGGACTATACTTCTCATCTTGATTGGTTCGGGTATATTAGCTGGCGGAGTAAGTTTTAATTCATCTACAAAATCAAAAAAGAAATCCACAGACATTAAAGTCTCAACCAATTTAGCTGAAGAATCAGCCCCAGACGAAGAGGGCGTTCCTGGGAGAAAACTCAAAATAAAAGTATTAAAAGATGGGAAAAAAACCACCAATATCACCCTGAGCCTGAAAATGGTTCGATTTTTTGGTAAGTTTGTACCGGCTAAAGCAAAAGCTGAAATGAACGAAAAAGGTATTGATTTTGATGCCATTATTGAGGAAGTGAAAGATGGTGCCGATGTAGGTGTAATAGCGGAAGTGCAGGATGGCGAAGATCATGTACTTATCTCCGTTGAATAATTAATAATAGTAAAGGAAAAATATGTCAATAGAAAATAATCCACTTGTAAAACAATCCCCCCATAAGTACGGGGCGGTATCATTTAATGAAATAAAACAGGAGCATTTTATTCCGGCTTTAGAATATGCCATCAAAGATGCAGAAAAAATATTGGATGAAGTTAAAACTAATACAGACACACCAACTTTTGAGAATACCGCTCTCCCAATGGAAACCTGTTCTGAACTCATGGGAACCATCGCTCACACCTATTTTAATCTCATGAGTGCCGAATCGGATAATGATTTCAAAGAATTAGCTCAGCAAATTTCACCTAAGTTGTCTGCTTTCAGTAATAATATACATTTAGATTCAAAACTATTCGAGAAGGTGAAGCATCTCTATGAAAATATGGATACCGAAAATCTGAATGCAGAGCAAAAACGTCTCGTTTCAGAAAGCTATAAGGGATTTACCCTCAACGGTGCATTGTTAAATGATGAAGATAAAGAGAAAGTGCGGAAAATTGATGAGGAACTCTCAAAATTATCTCCAAAGTTTTCTCAGAATACCCTGAATGCCACCAATGAATATACCTACTACACTGAGAATCAATTGGACCTATCGGGAATTCCTGAAATGGTAGTTGCCCAGGCGGCTGAGACTGCCCAGAAAAAAGATAAAAAATCCGGTTGGATGTTCACGCTTCAAATGCCCAGTTATATTCCGGTAATGCAATATGCTGAAAATCGAAAACTGAGGGAAACAATGAGCCGTGAGTTTGGCAAAATATCATTTGGCGGAAAATTTGATAATCAGGATATTATTAAAAAAATAGTAACACTTCGCTATGAAAAAGCCCAAATATTAGGATTTGACGATCATGCCGACTATACCCTCCAAAAACGAATGGCAGGAAAAACCGATATTGTGATGAACTTTTTAAATCGCTTGTATGATGTATATTATCCTTCTGCACAAAATGAGTTGGATGAAATGAGAGATCTAGCCAGAAAAGATGGCGTGGAAGAAATGCAATCTTGGGATTCTGCCTATTATTCAGAAAAACTAAAAAAACTAAAGTATGATTTTGACCAGGAAGAACTGCGCCCCTATTTTAAATCTGAAAATGTTATTGATGGAATTTTTAAAGTCGCCGGACTCATGTATGGTTTAAAATTTACAGAAACTACAGAGATGCCCGTGTATCATAAGGAAGTAAGGGTATTTGAGGTTCATGAAGAGAATGGTGATTTTCTGGCGCTTTTTTATATTGACCTTCATCCCCGTGAAACAAAAAATGGAGGGGCATGGATGACCAGTTGGCGACCACAGGGATTACATAATGGGAAAGTAGGGAGGCCTTTAATATCCATTGTATGCAATCTTACTCCTTCCACGGAAGACAAACCATCTCTCCTGACTTTCAGAGAAGTGGAAACCATCTTCCATGAATTTGGTCATGCACTGCACGGGATGCTTTCAAAAGTGACCTACGCTTCCCTTGCCAGCCCTGATGTATATTGGGATTTTGTAGAACTGCCATCCCAAATAATGGAAAACTGGCTGGGAGAAAAAGAAACCTTAAGTCTATTTGCCAAACATTATGAAACGGGTGAAATCATTCCTGATGATCTAATTGAGAAAATAAAGAAATCACAGTCTTTCAATGCGGGGACAATGGGTCTCAGGCAGCTTTCATTGGGAATGCTGGATATGGCCTGGCACACTGGTGACCCTTCAAATGTTGAAGATGTGGCAAAATTTGAAAATGAAGCCATTGAAAAAACGCGCTTATTACCCAAAATTGAAGGCTCGACAATTTCGTGTCAATTGGGGCATATTTTTGGTGGTGGGTATTCTGCGGGGTATTATTCGTATAAATGGGCAGAGTCATTGGATGCAGATGCCTTTGAATATTTCAAAGAAAATGGAATATTTAATAAAAAAATTGCAGATTCATTTAGAAAAAATATCCTCGAAAAAGGCAATACCGAACCCCCAATGGATATGTATGTAAAATTTCGTGGTAAGGCACCTGATCCAGATGCATTATTGAGAAGGGATAACCTTATTTAAACTTAATTCAAATTGGAGATGAAAATAATGAGTGAACCAATGAAACTCATAGAAGAAGAAAGAGAGAAATTGCAGAAAGCCAAAGATGAAAAAGCATGGTATGCTGTTTGTGATGAAATTAAAAATCGTAGAAATGGACAATATCCTGCCTATTTATCCAGGGAAATTTTAGAGATGTACCAGGAAAAATTTCCTCCTTCACTATCATAATGGGCTCTAACTGTGTCTGATATGAATATTCAGGTTGTTGATTTTCAGTCATCAATAGCGCCAGCTGAATTCACGCAGTCCCTGAAAAATACGGGGTTTGCGGTGCTCACGAATCACCCCATTAATTTTGACTTGGTAAATGCTGTTTATAAGGAATGGGAGGTTTTTTTCAGTTCAGACTCTAAACACGAGTACAAATTTAAT
>JYMV01038692.1_pt1 | contig 14530 bp, 11 predicted proteins | sample 338911 | NCBI WGS metagenome assembly JYMV01 (sample SAMN03354496, study PRJNA234377) | hydrothermal vent metagenome | biome: Deep sea; feature: Hydrothermal plumes at the Eastern Lau Spreading Center, Western Pacific Ocean; material: Seawater | place: Tonga | collected 2009 | depth 2000 m m
TAACTAATTATACCAGTTCCATTATATATTTTCCCTCTCAGCGCAGCCTCAGGGACATTAGTTCGAGGCGTGCGAATGAAAGAATACTGGTTGTCTTGTGAACTTCGCACAACAAAGAAATAATGTTCCTGAGGCGCGTCTACGATGGGGCTGAAAAGCATTTATATTGTGTTGGATGTTTTTGATTTAGGCCCACTAGACCGGCAAACATCCTCCTTGTCTAAATGCTTTTCATCACCCACTGAGGTGGGTAAATGTATAGTGGAACTGGTATTCTAATTTTCCAGCATAGCTGCAAGGTCGTAAGCCAGTGTAACTCTGGGTCTTTCAACAATTCGACCCAACTCGCTTTCCCCTTCACTCAGTATTATCGTTGGTGTGTACTTTAGCCTTTTGGCATCGGCTTTACCTGAGGGCTCCTGTTTGTTTCTGTCCACTGCCAACATGGTAAAGCTATTTAATTCAGCACCACTGACATCCAGAAGTTTAAGCAATCTTGGGATTTCCCTTTGACTGTCATGACACCAGGTGCCAAACATCACCAACAAGTCTTTTCCTGTCAATTTTTTGATGTGTTCTAAATCCAATGGCGAAGGCTGATATTTATCGTAGCCGGATTTAAAATCTGGATAAGTTGAAAGTATGCTTGCGGTTTCTACATAACCTACCGAGTCAGCAATTTCAGAATCACTTTTTGCAAGTGCGTTAAGCGTCATCAAACTCAACAACGCAACAAATGTGTAGTTGGCTATTCCCTTCATCGTTTTTATTCTCTTTGTTGTTTGGCTCAATTCAAGCAAGCAGCATAAATGTGACAACAGGCACTTGCAACAATCAGCTGTTCAGGGCTAAATTTACGGTTAAATATGTGCTCCGGGAAATCATGGAATAAAAATGGCTGAGGCTCCAGTAAAAAACAGAATACACATTACAGAACGGGTACTGCATTGGATTTCTGCCTGCCTCATCTTGTATATGCTTTTAAACATGGGAAGCATGATGCATATTTCCGACTATACGCAACTGGGCACCCATGAACATCGCAATCAAGCAATATCTCATCATGCCACGATAGGAACATTATTGGTGGTACTATTGCTCATTCGGATAGTGTGGTCTCACGTATTCCAGCGCCAAATTACCCGATTACAGATAAACAATAAGCTACACGCATGGTTTATTAAAGGAGCGCACTGGTTACTGTATGGTGCCTTATTCAGCCTGGCTGTCAGCGGCTTGTTGATGATCTTAAACAGTGACAATACTGTGAATCTCTTTGGGTTTGAGTACATCGGTACTTCTAATTACCACGGGCAAGAATACGGACAATTCCGTGACCTGCACCTGACCCTTATCAGTACTGTCTGGTGGCTTATCTTTTTTCACTTTTTTGGTGTTATGGCCGCCAGGAAATAGCTGTTTCTTAAAATAAAACCTATTCCCCTTTGCACCTCTAAACAGTGTATTTTGCTCCATATGCTTTGTAAATAACTTGTTAAGTTGACGAAAGTCGGACCTCTGACTAGTATCTTTCAGGACCCATTTGCAAAGGATAAAAGGACATGACTAAATTGACTTTGGTTTCGGCAGGACTGCTCTCTGCAAGCCTGCTGATAACGGGCTGCTCTTCAGACAGTAATAATCCGCCCGACAGCGTTGCCAACCCTCCATCTCCATCAATTGAGACACCAACAACCCCTACCCAACCCACTGTACCTACGCCACCAGATCCGGTTACACCGGTTCAAGCACCGGTTTTCGCTGAAGGAACCCTGACGGCAGATATTCGACGAACTAGTTTTGGCGTACCTCATATTACTGCAAACAGTTTGGAAGAACTGGCGTTTGGCAGTGGTTACACTCAGGCCGAAGATCACCTGTGCATCCTTGCTGATGTATTTGTTAAAGCCAATAGTCGACGCTCGGAATTCTTTGGACCCCACGCCAGCATAAATATTGCCACTGGTGAGATTTCGTCCGCTGATAATGGCAATTTAATTTCAGACTTCGGGTATCTTGCTACCGGGATCAGAGCCGCAGCAGAGGCTAATATTGACTCTCTGCCAGATCGCTCTCGCGCCATGCTCAACGGCTTTGCCCAAGGGTATAACAAGTATTTGGCGGAACTGGCTGATAACCCAACGCCAAATTTACCTTGTGCCGGACAGGCCTGGGTGATGCCGATTGAAGGGGTTGACCTGTTAACCTACATGTATTCCATTGCTTTGCTACCTGGCGCGGCGAACTTTTTTGATTTGATGTTTTTTGCCAACCCGGGTGACGGAGATGAATATCTTCCTCGTCTGGCGAGTGCCGATAAACCCTCGCAACAAACCACTGCGCTGTTGCAGGAAATCAGTAAAACTGCTGCACTGCAAAAGTCAGAATTAAAAGCACCGGACAGAAACGCTGCCGGCCTCGGCTCCAACGGCTGGGGTTTAGGTTCAGAAATGACCGAAAATGGTAAGGGTATAGTGTTAGCCAACCCTCACTTTCCTCATACCGGACAGATCCGCTTTTTCCAATCTCATCTGACGATTCCCGGAGTGATGGATGTCACCGGCGGCTCGTTGATTGGTATGCCGGGCGCGGTGAATATTGGCTTTAACCAAAATCTTGCTTGGACCCACACCTTCTCAACTGCAGAGCATTTTGTGGTGTACCAGCTGCAACTCAACGACAACAGAGAAACCTACGTCTTTGACGGCCAGGCTTTGCCAATAGAAATGCGTACAGAGCAAATTCTGGTGAATATTGGAACAGCCGTAGTACCATTTGAAAAAGATATCTATGTTACTGCCCGTGGCCCTATGATTGAAACACCGCCAACTGCAGCTCCTTTTGTGTGGGATGACAATCAAGCGTTCTACGTGCAGGACGCCAACATGTATAACAATGATGTTATTGAACACTGGGTTTCAATGAATCTGGCTCGTAATCTGGCAGAGTTTCAGCAGGCCTTTAAAGATTATGACGGGGTGATTTTTAACAACACCATGTACGCCGATGATCAGGGTAATGCCTGGTACATTGATGATTCAACCGTACCTAACTTATCGGTGAATGCCGAAACCGGTGTTGCTAACGACCCGACACTGGCTGGCTTTAGAGCGCAAGCGGGATTTACTGTACTGCCCGGCAGTTCCAGTATTTTTGGTTTTACCGACGCCGAACCCTATGAAAATGCGCCTAAACTGCTAACCAATACCTATGTGCAAAACTCCAACGATTCTTTCTGGTTGACCAACGCAGAAATGCCTATCAATAGCTATGTATCGCCGCTCTATGGCGACACCCATACTCCGCAAACTCTGCGCTCCAGAATGGGACAGAAGTTGATTAAGGATAGCAGTGGTGAAGACGGTAAATTCAGCGCAGCTGAAGTTGAAAGTGCGCTGTTCTCCAATCGCTCCTATTTTGCAGAGCTGCTTTTGGAACAAGTATTAGAAAGCTGTGAAGCAGATGACAATGGACAGATGAATGTGCAAATTGCCAATGGTGAAACGGTTGACGTTATCCCTGCCTGTACAACCCTTTCCGCCTGGAACGGAATGCAGAACACGGACAGCATTGGCGGCGCCCTATTGCGAGAATTTGCCTTTAGCATGTGCAGCAACAACACTTGTGTAAACGCGCTGAGCAATGACTTTGATAGCGAAAATGCCACTACAACACCTACGGCTCCGGGTAGCTCTGAAGAGGCGCTGATTGCCCTCGCCACCGCCTGGTATAATCTGGAGCAAGCCGGATTCAATCCAGCAGCGCCATTAGGAGCAATGCAATTTACCGAAAAAAGCCTGCCAGATGGTTCTGCTTCGGGTGGCGTCATTCCATGGCCTGGTGCTAATAATCGCGAAGGTGGCTTTAATGTCTTCGATTTTAACTACAGTCGCGGTCGTGACGGCACCTTGTTACCGCACCACAGTTATGAGCGAGTAAACTCAGCTGTTGATGGACAGCCATTGCCTTCCGGTTTAAGCAGCGCAGGATACCATGTGCGTTACGGCTCCAGCTGGATGATGGTGGTAGAGTTCACCGACGACGGCCCACAAGGCAGAGGCATTTTAACCTTTTCTCAGTCAAACAATGCCTTTTCACCTCATTGGAATGATCAATCAGCTTACTATGCACAATACAACGGCTTGCGCCCTATCCTGTTTACTGAGGATGACGTTGCCGCCAATACTATCAGCAGTATGACGCTGACGAACGAGTAACTCTGTCAAAGAGTGCCTCTTAAAAACAAAAAAACGCCTGTATGTCAGCATACAGGCGTTTTTCATTTACACTGCAAAGCTCATAATTATTGGGCCAGATTCTCTGCCAACAAGTGTTGATGCAATTCCTTAATGACTTCGGTACTGGCCTCTTCGTCCACTAAAAATGAGATGTTATGTGGATTGGCCCCATAGCTGATCATTCTGATTCGCACATTTTCCAGCACTTCAAAAATCTTTCCTGCCCCGCCCTGTTTAGCATGCAGTTTATTCCCGACAATGGTGATCAGATCGAGGTTTGGACTAACATCAACAATACAGATTTTTTCCAGCTCGGCTAATGCCCGACTTGAAGCCTGTGCCAGATTTGTTGCATGCCATGCGTTAAACGTCAGAGAAATAAAGGTTTCGGACGTAGTAATTAAATCAATGCTCAAGCCAAACTGGTCCAGAATATTGAAAACTTTACCTATGAATTGCGTGGTGCGCTCCATTTTTGGCGTATGCAGCGTAACCAGTTGTTGTTCTTTACGCCGGGTTATGGCGCGAAAAGTCGGCTCGAATTGGCAGTCTTTGACTATAGTAGTACCGCCTAACTCTGGGGCACGGGTACTGCCCACAAATACCGGAATATTTTGTCTCAGCGTGGGTGCCAGGGTAGCTGGATGCAAAACTTTTGCACCGAAGTTGGCCATTTCAGCGGCTTCATCATAGCTCAGCTCGGCAATAGGGTAAGCGCGCTCATCAATACGCGGATCGGTACTGAACACCCCGGCAACATCAGTCCAAATCTCACAGCGTTTAGCTGATAACGCTTCTGATAACAATGCAGCGGTATAATCAGAACCACCACGTCCAAGCGTTGTGGTATCTCCCCAAGCAGTTTTACCAATGAAGCCTTGGGTCACCAGGATCTGGCTGTCCAGCAAAGGCGCCATATCTTTTTCGGCCTTAATCGCCAATTGTTCAATATCTGGCGCAGCCGAACCAAAATTATCGTCGGTCAACATCACCTGTCTGACATCAAACTCTTGCGCCTTTACGCCGCTATCATTAAAGCAAGCCGTCAGAAGCAGAGACGCCAAGCGTTCGCCAAAGGACAACAACTCGTCCTGTAACATTGGGCTTTCATTGATACCGTCGGCATACACTACCTTTTGGATACCGGCGAACAAGCTATCCATTTTGGGCTTAACACCGTCTTTATCGCCAAGCTGTTCAAAAATATCGAAAATCTGCTGCTCAATGCGTTCCAGAATAACTTCTTTATCCTCTCCGGACATGGAAGTCTTACCCAGCTCTACAAGGTGATTAGTAATACCAGCAGGGGCGCTGGTAACCACCAGTTTACAATCGGGATTTTGCGAAACAATACGCACACAATTTTGCATAGCCTGATAATTAGCGACACTGGTGCCACCAAATTTTGCTATGACCAGGGAAGATTGATCCATTATGTTAAAAGCCTCAATTCTGTAACCGCTACAGTTTAATCATAGTTGAAGTATTTAGGGTAACAATTTATCTACTCAGAACCCAGTGGCGATCTAATACTTTAGGCTAAAATGCTCAATAGTGGGGTTCCAAAGCCGATACAACTTATGAGACGATGCGTCTCGAAACATGCCAACAAGACAATGCAGCCTCTTGTAAACTAGTGTGAGAAGTGGCCTGAATATTCGCCTTGATGGTATTGATTCCCTTCCGACGTTTTGGGCGGATGTGGTTAACTTAGCTAAATTGGCTAAGAAGCATCCGCCTGTTTTCCAAAGCTCTGCTGATACTCCTGTTTTGCAATGCCAAAATTACCTAGTTTCAGGTTGCCTGACTCAACGCTGAGAAAGCGATTTTGTTGCAATTGCTCACTGGTGCTTAACAAGTAAGCCTCGATATCCTTGTCCGGGGTGTCTTCATTTTTTAATGATTGCGCGTAGTCTCTGGCGGCCACCTGCTCACTCAGCTCCGAAAGCATCATGACTTTTTCCATGCGTTCACTTAGCCTTGAATCCCGATTCAGGTAATCCACCAGTTTGTTCAATGATTTATTATCGCTTTGCTCTGTAGTCAATTGCCATTTACCATCGGTGAGTTGCAAAGGCGGAATGTTGGGCAAGTTTTGCTCTTTTGTAACGGCTTTCAGTTCACTTTTGACCTGCTTGAAATAAAAATCCAGCATGTCATTGACTTTGTCGCCGGTAACGCTGCTTTCACCGCTGATGATTTGGTCCACCATATTGTCAATAGACTGTACATTCACCAGACTATTTTGAATTGCACCCACCTCCTGAGCGCCGTTCTTGGCCCCCAGGTTTTGCATATCACTGACAAATTGCGCGTTAGAGCGTTGATCGTCTATATATTGAAACAAAGAAGTAGCATGTGAAGCGGTTGTAGAAAGCATATAAAGTCAAAAATACGTTAATCCTCAACGATTCCAGCAATTAACGGACCAAGATAAATCATCGCGATAAAATTTCTGGAAATGGACCTCTCTGAAACCTTCTATTGGCCTTAATTACAGGCTCAAATCCACACCAAACCTGTCCAGACGGTCATAAACCATTGAAAGGTTTAATATTTTTGTAGCCATTTTGTCACACTCCCTATTTTTAATAGTGGACCTGATTTTCAGCCCAATAGTGCAAACTTAAACAGGATTAAACATGAAACGTACACTTCTATCTTTGGCTGTAATGGCTATTCTGGCCGGTTGTTCTGGTGATGACGGTGAAGATGGCGCAACAGGACCTCAGGGTCCACAAGGTGACACAGGAGCCACAGGTTCTGCTGGACAAGACGCTACATCAGGCGTGAGCATGAATATCGTGGGTCGTGCCCTGCTCAACCCAGAAGATCCAGAAGGGGCAGCGGAAATAGTGCAATATCACGCTGCGACTCAAACGGTTTACGCCATTAACAGTGCCGCCGAAATCCCAACGGTAGAAATGATTGATATTTCCGGCCTCAGCGCAGAGCCGTTGAGCAACCCAATGACCAGTACTAATCTCACCTCAAGTGCATTGGCACTGGAAACCAGCGCTAATGGTATTGATTTAGATGCGCCTAACAGTATTGCGGTACACGGAGACTGGATGGCTGTGGCAGTGGCCGCCGATGCCCACGCGGATAATGGCGTTGTACTTTTTTACAATGGGCTAAACAACAATGCCCCTGCTTTTGTTAAGGCCGTTACTGTCGGTAATCTACCGGACATGGTGACTTTTACCCCTGATGGCAGCAAAGTCATTGTAGCCAATGAAGGCGAGCCTTCAGGCGATTATTCAGTAGATCCAGAAGGCTCAATAGCAGTGATAACAATATCCGACAATATGCCTGCTGACACCGCCACCATTATTGACTTTAGCGCTTACAATGGCATGCAAGCAGAGCTGGAAGCTCAGGGAATGCATTTCCCCAATCCAAGCGGCCGCACCATCAATGGCAATACAATCGAAATAAGTGTTGCTCAGGATTTGGAGCCAGAATACATTGCCGCCACCAATGAAGTTGCCTATGTGGCTTTACAGGAAAACAATGGCCTGGCCATCGTTGATTTAACCGACAACAGCGTTGAAGTTGTTGGTTTAGGCTTCAAAGATTGGAGCAATTTAATGATTGATGGCATGGAAGATGGCACCGTTAGTTTCGGCACTTATGACAACCTGTATGGCATGTATCAACCCGATACGATTGCGACCTACACCTGGAACAACGCAAACTTTGTGGTGACCGCCAATGAAGGCGATGCGCGAGAGTACTTCTTCGACACTCTGGATGCCGAAGGTAATCAGAATGAGGATTTATGTGAAGCAGCTGGCGGGCAGGATTTCGATGAAGACGATGGCTGTCTGTCATACACCGACGAAACTCAGGGGCGTCGTCTGGAATTTGCTCCAGGTTCTTCACTGGCAATGAACGCAGGTGACGATCCGGAAGATTATGACTTTAGTGCATTCCCTATTGGTCGTTTGACAGTAACCGCTGAATTAGGCGATACCGACGAAGATGGCGTCTATGAAAATCTATATGCCTATGGCGCCCGCTCTTTTACGATTTGGGACAGCAATGGCCTGGTGGTGTTCGACTCAGGTGATGACTTTGAGCGCATTACGGCGTCTGTCCATGGCGACCAATTCAACAACAATGATGATGAAAATGAAGGTGACTCTCGCTCAGCGAATAAAGGTCCCGAGCCAGAAGCCTTAACCATTGGCACTGTGGGTGACCGAACTTATGCCTTTATTGGACTGGAACGTATGGGTGGTATTTTTGTTTACGACATCACCAACCCTTACAACACTCAGTTTGTAGAGTACGTGATTAATCGAGATATCACTGAAGGAGCAGACTTAATGGGTGATTCCGCACCAGAAGGAATGACTTTTATTTCCGCAGACAATAGCCCTTCAGGCAATGCCCTGGTTGTCATCGGTAATGAAATCAGTGGTACTGTTACCATTTGGCAGGTCACGCCAAACTAACCTTCTCTTCCAATACTTTGACAAGGCGCTGCGGCGCCTTTTTTATTGCTTCCTACGCAGAATAACTGCGCAACTGTGCATTGTTTAATCTGACAATCAATGAATCGTTTGACAAACCACCTGAAGCTGAGAATATAGAAGTATAATTAATTCTAAAAACGAGTAGTCATCGTACTTTTATATGGCAACAATCAAACAAGTTTCTGAGTTGGCAGGGGTATCATTAGCAACCGTATCCCGGGTAATTAACGACACCGATCAGGTTAAGCCAGCCACCCGGGCAAAAGTCGAAGATGCTATGAAAAAGCTTGGCTATCGTCCCAATTTTATTGCCCAATCTCTTGCCTCCAATAAAAGTAACACTGTGGGCTACGTTGTACCCGAACTGCACGGTTCATTTTTCGGTGACATGTTGTCCGGTTCGGAATTGTTGTTAAAGAAAGCCAAAAAACATTTATTTATCGCCGCTGGCCACAGTAATGAAGAAGATGAAATCAGTGCCATTGAATCACTGCTTGGACGAAGATGTGATGCATTGATTTTACATCTCGAAGCTGTCTCCAATGAATACTTAATTAACCTGGCCAACGACAATGTAGATTTTGTGGTCGTCAACCGCTACGTTCCGGAAATCGCAGACCGCTGCATAAGCCTGGATAATGTCAAAGGTGGCTATATCGCCACACAGACGTTGATCCGCTACGGCCATCGGGATATCGCTTATATTTCCGGTTCGCTATGGAAGTCAGATGCCGCTGACCGTCTGGCAGGCCACAAACAGGCTTTGCAGGATGCAGGTATTCCCTATAATCGCACGCGAGTTTTTGAAGGGAACTTTCAGGCCAGCTCTGGCTATGAAGGTATGTTGTCGTTTTTAAACTCAGGTAAAGCACCAACAGCAGTAGCCTGTGCTAACGATGAAATGGCCTATGGTGCTGCTGATGCAATTCGGGAACGGGGATTATCCATTCCTGAGGATATCTCACTGGTGGGCTTTGACAACATCGAGTTTTCGCGCTTCTCACATCCGAAACTGAGCACTGTGAATTATCCGACCCGCGCTATCGGAGAAACGGCGGCTAACTGGATATTGAGCCGCATCTATGGTCAGGGACCGTTTGATGCCACCCATATATTTGTGCCAGAAATGATCAGCCGAGACAGTATCGCTATGATAAAAAGCGATACCTAACAATCTAGGGGATAGCATGGATGCTCATTTTGTGACCACAACATCCGGAAACTAAATATTTCCATTTTAAGATGAAGCCAAATTAACTCTTATATGAATTTAGTTAGGTCAAAGTTTGTTCGGAGTGCTAACCCCTATTCCCCTTTACGCGCAATAAACTGCGACATCAGTTAAAACAGCGATGAGAGCTATCAGGGATGATAGCTCAATCAATGCCCAGCACAGGGATGTGCTGTCATTGATGGTCGTCGTTGTTCTGATGGCGAAGTTTATGCTTTTGCGCGTCAGGGGCTGCGGCGCAGCCCGGTCACCTTGAGGCGCAGTCGGCGCCCCGACAATGATTTCAATCAAATAATAGTGGTTGATTTAGACTGCCTCATCGAAAATAGTCTATCTAACATCAAACTCAACTGAGGAGCCTGAAGAGCGGTTGATAATCTCGTCTCAATATTGTTAGGCAAATCCAATTTAATTAGCTTTTGGCTTCCATTAGAGCAAGCTGCATTTGAATGCTGGTTAAAAAGCTGCCAGATTCTCCCCCGTTAAACCGCCCGGGTTAGATCCGGCAAATCGCGATGGATGTCATCCAGCTTTTGCTCGGTCAGGCGATAAAACTTCATCACCACCGCAACAGCGATAAAACTAATGGCAGGATATAAGGTGAAGGAAAGCAATATGCCCTGCCGGGCGGTTTCGGTTTGCTCGGTATCAGCCACATAGCCATAGGCCGCTAATAACCATCCGGCGATTGCCCCACCAATAGCCAACCCTAACTTGATAAAAAACACCACTGACGAATACACCAATCCATTTATTCTGATGCCACTTTTCCAGTGACCATAATCAACCACATCTGCCATTTTTGCCCATAGAAGCGGCGTGCCAATCTGTAAACTAAAGCACCATAAAAAATACAGGGCAAAGGCTAAAGCAACCTGCTCCTGTCCGACAAAAAATGCCGCTACAGAAAAACCGGCTGCGGTCAATTGCATGGCGATATACAGCTTAATTTTGCAAATGCGTTTCGCCAAAAAAGAAGAACTTGCGCAGCCCAAAATATTGCCAATCATACCCAGAGTCACAAACCAGGTGATCAAGTCTTCTCGCAGTAAATAGTACTTAACATAGTAAATAGCTAACGTAGAACGCATAACAATACCAGTTAACACAAATATCGCGGCCAGGCATAATATTCGCCACTGATCATTACGCCACAAAATGGCCAGCTCTTTTTTGAAATCAGATTTCTGTGTTGCGGGTGGATGTACTCGTTCTTTAGTACCGGCAAAACACAACAGGAAAAGCACCACCCCAAGAATACTCATGGCAGTAATCGTTAACTGATACCCTTTGGCTTTATCTCCCTGCCCTAATAAATCCACCAAAGGTATGGTTAAAGCGGTTACCAATAACCCGCCCAGCATGCCAAAAACAAATCGATAGGATTGTATTGAAACCCGCTCTCTGGGATCGGCAGTCAGCACACCGCCCAATGCCGAATAAGGAATATTAATAGCGGTATAAGCCATCATTAGCAGAGTATAGGTAACGAAGGCATAAATCATTTTGCCGTTTTCTGACAGTTCCGGGGTGGTAAATGCCAGTATGCTGATCACCGCAAAAGGTATCGCCAGCCAAAGTAAATAGGGGCGAAACTTTCCGTATTTAGTATTAGTGCGATCGGTCAATGCCCCCATTAGCGGATCAGTGATGGCATCAACGATTCTGACAGCTAAAAACAATACCCCGACAACCGCTGGAGATATGCCGAAAATGTCAGTATAAAAGAATGACAGAAACAACATGACCGTCTGAAAAATAATATTACTGGCGGTATCCCCTAATCCATACGCCACTTTTTCTCTAACTGATACCATTTAGCTGTACATCCCCAAAAGTTCTGTGCCGGTTTGTTATCGTCCCAACAAAAATTCTCGATACGCCAAACCACTTTGTTTAATAATTCTTTTTTGGCTTTGATAATCCACATAGACGATACCAAAACGCTTCAGGTAACCTTCTGCCCATTCAAAGTTGTCCATCAAACTCCAGGCAAAATAAGCGCGAATATCCACCCCCACTGCCATCGCATCTTCAACAGCATGAAGATGAGAGCGATAATAAGCCAAGCGGTCTTTATCTTTTACTGCCCCATCCACCAGTTTGTCCGGCATTGCTGCACCATTTTCAGTAATGTAAATGGGCGGCAACTGATATTGTTCGTGAAGTTGCACTAAAATATCGGTTAAGCCTTGTGGATATATTTCCCACCCCATATCCGTTAGCGCTAATGGTTTCTTGTCTGACGGCTTAAAACCATTTTCAGGATCGGCCACATACCTCTCTCGTGTATAGTAATTAATCCCGAGATAGTCCAGCTTTGCCGCGATAATTTCCAAATCGCCGGGAAGGATCTCTGGCTTTTCTTCTTCAGGTAATTGTTCAATTATCTTAGGGTATTCGCCGGTTAGCAGCGGACTGATATACCACTGATTAAAATGCTCATCAGCTAACCGCGCGGCAATTTGATCTTCTCGGCTTTCAGTTTCACCGTATCTTGGGCTGACATTAACTACTATGCCGCTTTCACTATTGGGGCAGTTCTTGCGCAGCTTATCCATTGCTAAACCATGAGCTAGCAGCAAATGATGAGCGGCTTTTTTGCCATATTCACGGCCGATTTTACCTGGCGCATGAATACCAACTTCATATCCGAGATAAGCACTGCAAAAGGGTTCATTCAGGGTGGCCCAGGAAAAAATGTAATCACCTAGTTCTTTACTGATAACGTCAGCATAATGTGCAAACTTATAAGCTGTTTCTCGATTAAGCCAACCGCCCTCATCTTCCAGGTATTGCGGCAAATCCCAGTGATAGAGTGTTACGTAGGCTTTGATGTTGAGCGATTTCAATCGCTTCAGAATATTGAGATAAAACTCCACACCTTGTGGTTTTATATTCCCCTCGGCATCCACTACCCGCCCCCATGAGATGGAAAAACGATAAGCGTCCACACCAAGATGCGCGATTAACTCCAGATCTTCTTGCCATAACTCATAGTGATTGCAGGCAATATCTCCGTTGGAGTTATCCCTGATAGCCCCATTTTTTGTACAAAAGGTATCCCAAATATTTCGGTCTCTGGTCTGACAGCCGCCTTCAATCTGAAAAGCAGCAGTAGCAACGCCAAAACAAAAGTTTTTCTTTCGCAACGGAGAGTGTGGAGCAATATCTAATTTCATAACAAAGTCTATCCGGAAGAAGTCAACAGCCAGAGCGGTTGCTGTCGCCAAAGTACATCTCGAACTGGCATTAATATAATATTATCAGCAAACACATTGTAAGCGCTTACATTTCAATTCAAAAAATTTTGCGAGAAATTAAATGTAAGCGCTTTCATTCATGTTAATGTGTTGTTACAATGCCGTCAAATATTTATTTCATGTATTGTGAAAAACCTGTAGCACTTACAAAAGGCGGACAAGTCTATGGCTGGAATTTCGGCGGGAAGTACAAACAATGTCTCACAGCAGAATGTACAAATAAACAATCGTTTTGCACTGATTTCGTTAACCTCATTGTTTTTCATCTGGGGATTGATCACATCGCTAAACGACATTCTGATACCACATCTCAAAGGCGTCTTTGATCTGACCTACACCCAGGCAATGCTGGTTCAGTTTTGTTTTTTTAGCGCCTATTTCCTGATTTCAGTTCCTGCCGGTCGCCTAATCCAGAAATCAGGCTATCAAATTGGCATCTTTATTGGTTTGGTTACCGCAGCCATTGGTTGTCTTATTTTTATTCCCTCTGCCAAAATTCCTGCTTATTGGATGTTCCTGGGGGCCCTTTTCATTTTAGCCTCCGGAATAACTATTTTGCAGGTGGCCGCAAACCCTCTGGTTACCCTAATGGGCAAACCTGAAACAGCGTCAGCCAGATTAAATATGACTCAGGCGTTTAATTCTCTGGGTGCCACCATGGGCCCTATCGTTGGTGGGATCTTAATCTTTGGTGGCGCACATGGTGAAAGCGTTGCTTCGGTAGATAAGGTCATAGTTCCTTATGTTGGATTGGCTATTATACTGGTCAGTCTGGGTATCTATTTTAAGATGATTCACATTCCAGACACCCATACCACCGAAGCCAGCGACGCAGAAGTACCTTCTGACGATAACATCTGGCAGCACAAACACCTTATTTTAGGCGCTATAGGCATCTTTACGTATGTAGGCGCAGAAGTATCGATCGGCAGTTTCTTAGTTAGCTATCTTGGCGAATCCAACATCGGCAATATGTCGGAAGCTCAGGCCGCGAATTATGTAGCTTATTTCTGGGGCGGAGCGTTAATTGGTCGTTTTGTTGGCGCAGCATTAATGAACTATATTGCCGCAAACAAGATTTTGGCTTTTAACAGTGCTATGTCCATCCTGCTGTCAGCCAGGACTCCCTGACAAAGAGGAATAACTGCGCCGCCAACAATTGCCAGGCACAGCAAACCTGATCCCTGACTGGTTAATGGCCCGAGTTTTTTTATGGCCAGACTAAAAATGGTGGGAAACATGATGGAGTTGCACAAGCCAACAGCTATGACAGACCACATGGCAATGTCACCATCAAAGGTGATGGTCAGGCTTAAC
>JYMV01007666.1_pt1 | contig 14528 bp, 21 predicted proteins | sample 338911 | NCBI WGS metagenome assembly JYMV01 (sample SAMN03354496, study PRJNA234377) | hydrothermal vent metagenome | biome: Deep sea; feature: Hydrothermal plumes at the Eastern Lau Spreading Center, Western Pacific Ocean; material: Seawater | place: Tonga | collected 2009 | depth 2000 m m
ACTCGAACCTCTGCACGACAAGCTCACACTGGTCTTCGGGGAAAAACTCCGTCTTCTCCAAAAAGCCCGCCTTCGTGTAGTCTGCGATGACCTTTCTCCAGAATGTCTGAGCCGGACGATTCTCCAGCATCTGTCTAACTTGCCACTTGCCACGGTATCTATTAAACATGGCGTGAGCTACCTGCTTGCCGAGGCTCTTTCCGCGGAATGAAGAACTCCCCGATATCGTTCAGATGGACATCTCCATTACTGTAGAACTGTACGAGGCAAAACCCGGCAATCTCGTTTCCCACCATTATCTTAAACCCTTTACCAGACCACCCGTCAGGCCACCTGTCTTCGGGGTCCTCTGGGATTCTGCCGAAGTAATAAGGCTGGTCGTCTGCGCCGCTAAAAAGCCCGTTTGGTGGACACTTCCACTCAGTGTATTGTGACATGTCATAGACGTAGAATCGAATTAGGTTCTGAATAAGCATGTAATCGTTTTCCTCGACTTCCAAAAGGGTGAATTCCAGCATGATTTTATCCTTCCTTACAACGTGCAAAGCCTCATTCTGATGGGCTTTGATTCAGGTACAGTATTTTTGACTCTTATTTATCAAAGGTAACGACTAAGGCACCATTAGTACCGATTTAGCTACCAATAGCAGGTCAGGTTCCCGTAACTTTGGCAACACCTCCTAACTCATCTCCACCACACCCAACCCAGACAACCATTATCAGTAACAAAATAACTGATCTCTGAGTCATTATATTCACCTTGTACTTAATTTTTAATTTAAATACAGGTTTTTCAGGTGAAGTATGAGTACAGAATACCATGGGAATACTAGGCACTTGTTTCTCTTGGCAAATAGATCTTATAAAAATTTCTTGGTAAACTCAATCTTCATCTTGATATCCTTAATAAGGCAGTTAATTTTTTTAGTAGTAAATAAGCATCATGCTTTAGAAAGCGCCAACTTAGTAAATCTAAGCTTGGCTATTTAATTAATAAGGGAAAAGTAGAAGCTATGGAAACAAAAACAGGTAATGTTAGTTAGGAGTTAACATCTGTATGAAAACAAGCAAGGTACTCAGAATCGTCGATCAAAAAAGTTATGACATCGTCGAAGAAGGCAATAAATATGCGATTACGCAACCCATTATCAAAAGCTATGATTCTGTTCAGTTATTGGTCAAGAGTAGTCGACAACCGATCAATTTAGGTGAGGAGATGATGCCCTATATGGATCTATCTGATCTGAGGGAGTTTATGGATCAACATCAAATCGCCAGAGCTGAGGATACACCTTTGGAAATTTACCTCTATAACTGGGTGGCAGAAGCTCAGGGACCAATGATCTTTCAAACGGGTTGCGTTGTGGATGAAATTGACCTGCTCCTTGTTGAACAAAACCAGTTTGAACTGATTCAGCTACCTCCGCTTAAGATGTCCAGTATCTTCTACATTGGTCCATTTCCATATCAGGAGCACAGTGGTTGGGGGCAAATTAACTGGGAGCAACGAGCAGCAGAAGCTGGATACGAATATACGGCCGTTTTGTATCGGGAACTTTATCATCGCTATGACTTTGATGGAGACAACCAACACATAACAGAAATCGAGATTTCAATTCGGTGACATTTCCAATCGAGACCAGACCAAGATCTGGAACTACAATTAGTACTATTTTCTCCTTGACCAAAGTTTACTTATCTCAGACCTATCTGCTTTTCTTGCGCATTACTTCTTTGCCGTAGATCAATTAACCAGTGTTAATGATAATTAATGTGTCGACCCAACACTACTTTTGAGATATAGCTTTACTCTTGGATATGCTATAGAGAAGCTATAATGGGTTTTTCTACACCAGAAATCAAATTGCTTGAGCAGTTTTTATCCCGTTATTGGGACGATCCAGTTGCCATAAATGGTAATGAAAACGACAAAAATTCCAGATGGTTGAATTGATTTAGGGATTATATGAATCACCTTTTTTAATTATTATATAGGATGCATTATGACGTCTATTAATGTAAATATGATTGATACCATTGAACGTGGCGACCATCTTCGGTTAGAAAAATTAATTAAGCTCGGTGCCGATATATTTTCTATTCAATCATTTCATCATAATGCTCAACCTCCCTATTGTTGGTATCCACCAGTTTACGTCGCTATTTCTTTCAATCAAAAAAAATGTGGGCAGATTTTAATTAACAATGGCACGCTTACACGTGCTTGCAATTGGGATGGATTGGATGAAGCAAAGAAAAGAGGTAGTGAATATTTTATCGAATTGATTGATATACGAAGAAAGATTGAGAATAAACTCATTAAAGCTATATGTGTTCAGGATCGAGAGTCGGCTATCTGGATGCTTAATCGTGATTCTTCTCTAGTCCATGCGAATGAAAATTGGCATGGTGGGGATCGAACACCTCTAATGTATGCCTGCCAGCATGGAAATGTAGAATTAGTAAAATGTCTGATTTCCAAAGGTGCTAATGTCTTTGCTCAAGCCCACGCTACATCGGTAAATGCAATGACTTTAGCACATTTTCATCAAAATCATGATATTGTTGAAGTTCTGTTGGAATATGGTGCAGAAAGTAAAGACATAACTAATTTTCTTTATGCTGCGGGTCAAGGTAAAATGGAATACCTAGTGCAAGCCATTGATAAAGGGATAAATATTAATGAGAAAGATGAGTGTAAACGACACGTGTTAGCTCAGGCTTTTATGACGGGTGATTATGATTTAATTAATTACTTATATGAAAACGGTGCGGATCCAAATCAAAGTCATGGATGGGAAGAATATATGTGGTTAGAACACCATATCAAGAAAGGTGAATTTGATGCGGTTCATTGGATGTTCCAGCATGGTTATGACCCAAATATAAAAAAACTGATGACCAAGCCACCTTAATGAAAGCAGCTGAAAAGTCGGGTTTACCTGAAATGATAGAGTTATTAATTTCATATGGAGTAAAGAGGCTAGATAAAATCTGATGGCTAATATGATAAACTCTCCTGCTACATATGCACTTTCGTGATTCCTGCTTCCCACTGGTGCTTCGGAATCCTGTTGTTGAAAGTCTGGTAGCAGAATGGGTGTTCGCAGCACAAGGTGGGTTGATTGGCAGGGAAATTTAATGAGCATAGATAATATGCTTAATTGTTCTATTCACTCCTGTACTCTAACTATCCCAAAGCTAAACATATCCATTCCAAAGAACATCTAATTCTATTACAGGCAAAAATTCAATTGGTTCATATCAACCAAATATGATTGTATCAAATAGCTGACATTTGGTGGAATACTTTGCTGATATTTACCTTTGTTATGATGTTCTTTGAAAGACTGGAGAAATTCAATTTATTATTTTAGGCACAATGAATCAACGGCGTAAAAAACAATTCCAGCGAATCAATGTTATTGGTACAAGCGGTAGTGGGAAATCAACCTTCAGTCGAAAACTATCAACTATCCTATCTATTGCCCACATTGAAATAGATGCCATTTTTTGGCAACCAAACTGGCAAGAACCTGACGAGGATATCTTCTTCACCAAATTATCTGCTGAAATTTCCTCTTTGTCCTGCTGGGTTTTAGATGGCAACTATGCTCGTACAATACCCATTAAATGGGAGAGAGTCCAAGTTGTCATTTGGTTGGATTATTCCTTCATTCGTACAGTCTTCCAGGCAATTAAGCGGGCAATTCCTGGTGCGTTCAGTCAAAAAGAATTATGGGCTGGTACAGGCAATAAAGAAACCTGGCGCCAACTTTTTTCTAAAGATTCTATAGTCCTGTATACCATCAAGACACATAACAAGGTTAGAAAGAAATACAAGTTGTTTATGTTGGATAAAAGCTATTCTCACATCGAGTTTGTTCGTCTCCGTTTGCCCAAAGAATCAGAACAATTCCTAAATCGGATCAAAGAATTATCTTAGTGCTTAGCCATCTTTACAATTCTCTTTCTTTAGGCTATAATACAAGATCTGTTTAGGCTTTTGACAAATATTAATTGGATTTCCACCAGATTATGTTATATCTAGCAGCAACCTCATCAACAACTTTCGGCTTGACCTTCTTAGGTTCATCCTCACCACACCCAACCAAGACAATCATCATCAACAGCATCACAACAACTGATCTCTGAACCATGATATTCACCTTTCGCATATGAGCGTTTGATATTGATCATGTGCCTAACCTGCTTAATCACTATATCATATATTTCATAAGCTGAGTGAATATTGTGCTCATACCTTTCCCCCAGCACTCTTCGTGTTATATCCATCCCACCTGTAGTTACCATCATTAATTACACCTCTAACTCCACCTGAAGCGTGACTCATTAACCCATAAACAATATTAACTAAAGGCAGATCTTGAATCTAGGTCTGCCTTTATGCCTAAAATTAGGAGGATATCTATGTTTACATCCGGCTGCAGTCTAGTGATAGATTTGGATGATGCACGATTATTCGCTCAACATTTTCAACTGGACGAAGACAGGCCAACGCTGAGATGTATAGCCAGAGCCAGTGCTCTATGTCATCACGATCTGGTTCAGTACCTGAATGCTTCCAGCTTCATTGTCCGATCACAGAACAACCCTGATGTGCAGTATCAGATGGTATCTGGCGAGGGCGGCTATGAAACACCTCAACCGATTCATTAAGGCCAAGAACCTCGATAAGCAGATGGTATTGGACTACCTGCGAGGTCAGGATCCACGTAGAACATATCCATTTTATCACTCACCTCTAGTACCTACCTTTGCCGGTGCTATCGATATCTTTGAGCTTTAAGCAGCTGGAGGAGATCAAGGTAGAGACTCAGCAGGTCAAGGAGGGCTGTATGTGGCGATTGTACAACTGTATGACAAGCGTACGCTCGGTAGAGCAGGTGCTTCCCAAAACAGAGACGAAGTGATAGCTGAGTGGCTGGCCTTCAGTAACGCTGTCAGGCAAATCACATTCTAACTAACAATCCAAGCCCCAGTTGTAACATCTATGGCTGGGGTCTTCTATATCTACAATTAAGGAGGAAAATCATGTCTCATTATGATAGAGCCGTCCATGCGGTAATTCAGTGCCAACAGTCGTTTCGCTCACCTTTGGCTCCTGGCCGTCAGATGTTCGGTTTTCTCTGGATTTTACCCATTTGTGACCAACATCGGCATCCGCCTACCAGTCTTGACTGCCAGGTTCAGTACCTGGTCAATGATACGCCCGGCTGCATTGGCTTGGAAGTAGGCAGCAACAATAATCAGCTTGCCTCTAGCCCGGGAAAGGCTAACATTGAGCAGATTTGGTGCATTGGAACGAGGAGAATCTCCAGCCAATAGAATGCCGGGGGACATAGGGGCTGTATCAACGGTATCGAATATTACCAGGTCTCTCTCGTTGCCCTGAAATCGGTGAACAGTCCGGCATTGAACCTGTTCCCCCGGAAATGGTCTCCTGTCCGAGATAGTTCGCCTCTCTTTCGCGTTTTTACCATGCTTCAACCTGCCGTGGTAAAATAACTGGCTAACCATTTCTCCAATCACCGGGTGCATACGATACTGAACCTCCAGCATAACTACCATATTGCTGGCTGTCCCTTCAGTCGCTTCAAAAATATTCCGTCCCATCGCTTGGTTGACATATTCCGAATTCGACTGGATAATCGGTGGTAACTGCCGTTTATCGCCAACCATAATAATCTTTGTTTGGGCCAAAGCTGCGCAATAAAACAGGGTGGGCAACACGGCCATCGCCGCTTCTTCAACTACAACCACGTCAAATCGCTCCCTGTTCAACAAAGGGCTGAGATATACATTGGCCATCGTTGATAGGATAACTTGTGCCTGCCGAACAACCACCATTTCCTGTCGATTGAGCTCAATTCCTAATCTATCAATTTCTTGTTGGCAGAGCAGACAGACTTTTTCCAGCCGTCCCTTTCGGCCTAACACCACTTCTTTCTACCTCTTAGTCGGCAAATTCAGCACATATTGAAGATAATTTTCTGAGAAAATGGGTCTCAAATCCTGGGATGTAAGTGTTTTCAACTCTACTCTATCGAAGAGATCCAGTTGCTGCGTATCGGCTTGTAACTTTTCTAATATCAGATCACACGGAGTGATTTGACCGTATCGTTCATTTTGCAGGGATCTCAATGCCTCTATTTTTTCTCTGGTCTCGGCATGAAGTCGATTTTTGACCTCATTGGTACTTGCACCGAAGGTGGGGGCCTCGGTCTGACCCACCCGAACGATTCGTCCACTCATAAGAGTTGGTTGGGCATCTCCCAACTCGGCCAAGTGGGCCAGGGCTTGGTCGATCGCTGCATTGGTGGTGGAAGTGACCAGCAGGCGTTTTCCCTGCTTCATTAATTCCGTCAGGATGTGACCTAGCGTCGTTGTTTTGCCTGTTCCAGGCGGCCCCCAGATAAAGGCCAGGTTGCTGTCACTGCACAACTGAACCGCCTCTCTTTGACGTGCGTTCAACTCAGCGTGAGGCAATTGTAGGGAAGTGGGTCGCCTGTCTGGAGGTATTTTGCCAAAGAGCCGTAGTGCTGTATCGACACAATAGCTGTCCTCCTCCAACAGAGATTCTAGGGCGGTTTGCAGTCGTTGATAGAGAAACCAGGGATAGATGATCAGCATGTATTCGGCCGCTTCCAGCGGGATCTCTATGGCCGATCGAATCGTAACCCTGTTTTTGTCGAGGTTGGTGGTCGTTACTAAGGTTTCGCTGTTATCAATGCGCAGCGTACATTCAGTATTCAGAGCCAGTTTATTACTCTGGGTAACGATTTGAAAGACATAAAAAAAATGCCTGCCATCGGAACTCTCTATCGCTTTGACCTGTCGTGGGCTAGCTAAAAGGAGCTCGAACGGCCCCATGCGCCGGCGCATGGCATCCATTTCTTCGGCGATCGCTTTTTGAAAACTACGGATAAAGCGGATGAGAAGTTAACGCATCAATACCACCTCGATACATCATCAGGTGCTGTTACATTTGTTCTGCATCTATCGTATCAATCTGGTATTGCTTTTTCAAATTGTAGTATGCCAGGTTTGCTTCTCCCGTTCCCGATTTCAGCTCAATGATACCTGCAAAAAATGGTCTTTAACTTTTCAGTATACACGCAATAACCCACGAACCCGACATAACCGTGTCCTATTCGGCAACACCGTTTGCTCTCAGCATCTCTATCACCCTTTGGCTCGGTCCACCTGAATATGGTGGATTCGGTTGGCGTCTCAATTCGAAGCCCAGAGGGGTCAGTTCCAATTGTTCGCCGTTTACCATAAATGTTCCTTTGACTGTCAAATCCGCCCCTTGCTCAATTAGAAAATTCAACAACTTCTCCGATGTTTGAATCCAGATCCGCAACAGATGGAAGATTGGAGTGTGTCCATCTGTCCCGTCGACAGATTTTGTGGTCCTAGCATTGATGTCCGCTCCTCGAGCCAGCAACTGTTTAGCATTCACCAGTGCATTTGGATACTCATTGTACTCAGCCACCAGATGTAGAAGTGTACCCCCATTCAATGGACAATAGGTATTATCGTTCGGCATTTCAAATCGCTGATGCACCAATTCCGGATTCGCATCCAACTGTTGTTGTAATAGGTCAACCCGTCCACGGTGAATGGCCATCATCGCATCATCCCTGTAATTAGCCCCGGCTTCAATCAGGCCTTCAATAATTTGATGTTTCCATTCACCATCCCATCGATTATAGGTTTTAAGTGCCATCATCAAGGGCGAACCTTCTACCCGACCGATACGCCCAAGTGCGTTTGGGTCAGCATTATTATTAAGCAAAAAGATGGCTGTCTTAGGCGAAATATCATAGCAAGCATGGTGGAGAGGGTGACTTTCTCGACTGGATGGATTAATCTGGGCACCATGTTGGAATAGCATTTCCGCTGCCTTGGCGCTGTTGCTCCAGGCGGCCTCAATTAAGGCGGCTTCATGGTCGGCGTGGACATCGGCACCCGCCATGATAAGTTGTTCCATCACCGCTGGCCTATTAAACATGGCGGCCAATGAGAGTGGAAGATGTTTCCCTCCATGTGTATAAAGGGGGCATCTCTGTCGAGAAAGCCCCGAATTCCGTCGACATCACCAGATACGATGGCTGAAACAACAGTTGGATCAGCACCACTTTGGACTAACAGGTGGTAAATCTCTTGTCTCGGTCGGTCGTTTTCCTGCCATACCCAAACGGGTGCTTCCGTCAATGCCTGGATCGGTGTTCGACCCATTTGATCCTTGTCTTCATTCAGTCTCGGATAGGCATTGAGAAATTCGGCTACCTTGGTTACGTTAGCATTGTTGATCGCCTCGAACAGTGCCTCTGTGACAGCCTGTTTACCTTGAGACGATCGGTTTTTATCAAGTACAGGTTGCAACATCCAACTACTCCCACCCACAGGGATATTTGGTCAAGTATCGGCCGCTGTATGATTCTGAGTTAACGCTATTGGACCTAGTAAAATAGCCAAAGTTGTCTTACCCAACCACGACTGAATCCACACACCGATTTGGCTAGCGGCTCAGTAAGGCGGATTCAGAACAGACGCAATGAGTCGGCCAAAAAATCCCTACGGTAACAGGGTATTACCCCGTCCACACGGGTCCGCTGGTACCTTCCTATAAATAGGGCTACCCAGCGTATTTTATGGTAACATGGTGCAATATAGGTGTCCAGATCGCCTTAGGTTTTAATTTTATTGTCCAACTGGGCTGTCCGTCTCTGGGCAATAAGGATCACTGACTGCAATGATTGAGGATATTTTACTACAGGAATTTGGATCCATAGATATCCAATACCAAGACATTAGAGATGGTGGTGGAACTTCCGTCTTTAAAGTTCAATTCGATGGACTGGACTACGTCTTGAGAATCCGTGGTGAAGAACCAAATCCGATTGTAAACAACTTCAGGAGTCTGAGGCATCTGACAAGTCTCGACATCGCACCTAAGGCAATTAGATGCAACCAATGGGACAATGTTTATTATTCAATTGAGACCTTCTTGCCTGGTGAGCATCAGCCAGTCTCCGACCAATGAGGTACCTGCACTACTTCAGGCAGCGACACAAATTCATCAAGTCAGCTCTAATAAATGTGGGCCACTGGTTGGATTGAACCGCTGCGGTTGGCTCGCTTACGTCCACGATTAGGTCACCGTCTATGAGCGTTATTTCTTAGAAAAAGTGCCTGACCGAAAATATATCCAATGCGTTCTGTTCATGTGTCCCGATGTCTCAACACTTTCGCTGCTACACAACGACCTCTGGTTTACCAACACTCTGTTTTATCAGGGCAAGATGTATCTGGTCGATTTTGAAAATGGAATGTTTGATGGCAAGGAGTACGACTTGGCTTCTACCTACTATTCTAAACCACTTCGCAAAGTTTTCTTTGCCGATGATAATCTACTGGCCTGCAGGATCAAGAGATTAGAGCAGATTTATCAGGAACTATCTGCCATCTAATCCTAATACACCAGATTATACCTGATTTATCCAAGTAGTATGACAGAAGTTACCCCTCATCCCTATAAGAAAGCATCTCTTCCAAATGATCTTCTTTGCCTTGATACCTTTCAACTCCTTAGCACTTCCAATAATGACTTCTTTGGCATCCTCAGCACGCACCAAACCTACCCAGACAATCATCGCCATCATCGCAATAACTGATCTCTTAGCCATGACATACACCTTGTATTTTAGTTTTTAACTTAAATACAGAATAGCCCCATTTATTTAGAGTTGCTGTGTCTTTCATCTCACATGGATTTCAAAACTTATTGAGACTTAGCCAACCGAAAACCTGTATTATCCCGTCTATGCTCTGGCGGACACCAGTAACGAGCCGCACATCGAGCCGCGCTGGCAGAATAACGCCATGAACCGCCACGCACTATCCGATGTTCACCTGAACTCGGGCCAGTCGGGTTTCGCCGTAGACTTGACGAATGAACCTCTTGATACCAATCGGAACACCATTCTGCTACATTACCAGCCATATCTATCAAACCATAGGCACTAGCGCCATCAGGATATTGATTAACCGGTGTCGTCATACCAGGGCCATCTTCACGAGTGTTACACTTACTGGCGTCGAAATCCATGCCCCAAGGATAAACTCGGCTGTCAGTACCTCGCGCTGCTTTTTCCCATTCAGCCTCAGTTGGGAGGCGGTAAGCAAGCTCGGTATGTTGACTGAGCCATGTTGTATAAGCCATCGCTTCATCCCAGATAATGTTGACAACCGGATTATTGATGCGATCAGTCGGCGGTGTACAACCATTCCAGTGCTGGGGAGCAGGTTGATTTGGATTGGCTTTCAGAAAAGCCTGGTACTGCTGGTTAGTTACAGGATATTTTGCGATTCCAAATCTATCCAAGTACACTTCATGGAATGGAGTATTAAATGGAGTCTCGTTAATAACACCGCCAGCAGTACCCATGGCAAAAGCCCCTTCGAGAATTTTAATCATTTCTGGCTCAAACATAGATTATCTTCCTTCCCAACTGGTGTTATACCTTGCGGAAAAGCCAGATAAAACCCGAGGCCATCTGGTTGATGATTACTGTCAATTCCATACTCTAAAGTCTACGATCCACTACTAGAATGTATAAGTAAGTCCCGCATAAAGAAGCATCGAGAATTACTTTAAAGCCACCACCCAACCACCTGCACCGTAAACTTGGACTGCCATCATCTGCCGCCTGATACCTTGTCATCAGCACTTTGCTAGGATCAGTGGCAGCTTCATGCACCATCTGCCAAGTGACAGTTCTTGGTTGTGGCTTAACATACTTTGGCCCGTCTCTGCCATGGCGTATCTTTTTGGCCTGCCGACTGACCAATGTTAATATAAAAGAATCGCTTAGAAGGTGTTCCCCGAGCAAAAGGACCAGTGAAGTTTGGTTTTTTAGTCCGTTGGTTGGGTTTGACAACAGCCTGAAATTCAAAAACAATATCATCTCCCGTAGACATAGTGGTAGAAACGAAACGTCCGTTATCATCCTGTAAGCAATAAAGCACGCCATTGGGAGGCTTGAGGAGAACAATGCGAAGTGTGACTTGATATTCCATTATTGAAGACTGTTAGAATAGTCCTTTAAAAAAGCACACGCAACGTAGCCACACTTGCGTATGCAAATCCGTGTTATATCAGACCTATATCCAGAGTTTAAAGGTACAGAAGCAAATGCTTCCATTATTCTACGACCAGCATCAGTACTACCATTCCAATAGATGGTTTCTATTAGCTAAAATATCTGTACGGACAGACAAATATAAATTATATCCCCTAACCCACACCTCACCATTTTAACAAGTCTGCATGGCGGTAGTAACATTTACAATGCACCGTACACCTGTTACATTACTGAATATGCGGGACTCGAACCCGCACGCGTGACCCCACGCGCTGCCAACGACAACTTAACCCAGTTGACGGGTCATGGCACGCCCTTGCTTCATGGCTGCCAACGATATGCATTATTCCAACAACTCAACACGCCAATTAGCTTCTTGTATTCTGGCATCCAGCTGGCGGTGTTCTTGGGCTAAACGACTGGCTACTCCTTGTATCTCTTTAACATCAACTGTGCTGTTAAACTTAACTTCAGATTTACTATGTCGAGTCTGGGTTACGGTTGCCGCCTGAGCAAGATTACGGTATATTCCATGCTTTAAGTGCAAAATATCCCTATTAGCCAAAGCATCAGAGAATGTTAGACCTTCATCGACCTGGTTGAGACTATTAGTCCTGTTAATACGCTTAATCAAAAGAAGAAGCTGTTCTGAGATGTCTTCCAATTCCAATCTCAATTGACTTGGGTCCTCAGCTGGTGTCTCCCCATCTTGAACCATGGCATTGTTTATCAGCCTTGTTTCCAGTTGCTGAATACGTTTTTGGCAATCTGCACGTAATATTAAATTCATAATTAGGCTCCTAATGGTTAAACCAACTCAGAGAGAATAAGATGCGGCGCTTCTATTACCATTCACAATGCGTATGGCTAGTGCATTCTATCACGACTGCCGCATCAGGGTAAAGCGGTGGGGACGCTGGGAGGGATTATTGGTTCTGGTAAGTTGACTAGTGACTGTGACCTGTCAGCCTCGGGCTACACCCTTCTGGATGGCGAGATGTAATGCGACGTTACGCCATCCTGAAACCTGTTCTTTTGCGCTGGAAAATTATCCGACGCTTTGTATGTACCGCCGTGGCAGTGTTTGCCACCTATTAGATGAACGCCACTCAAATAAAAACGGCTGTAAAAGGCCCCAACTTTCAGATCCATCAGCTAACAAATGAGGTACAACAACTGAAAGTACGCGTTAGTGAGTTGGAGGATGAATTGGCAAAATTGAAAAAGCTAGCCAGCTAATGCATCTCCTCAGTCGGATTGGAGACACGAACGATGCCACACCAAAACAGAACCTTAATCAGTAGGTAGGCCGGATCCAGTTCGAACGATTTGACCCCAAAATTAACTCGGTTAGGGTATTTGTGGTGGTTATTTTGAAACAGTTCTCCCATCATAAGGAAATCTACCGGTAAAGTATTTCTGGAATGGTCTTCGGTATCATAGAAATTGGTATAACCATAGCGGTGTCCACACCAATTTACAATCACGCCGTGAATAGGTCCCATGATATAGTGAACCGGGATCAGGAAATACATCCAAGGTGAGGCAAACTTTAAATAGAACAAGGTATAGCCAGTCCCACAACCAATCCGCCAAACCCAATGCCAAGGGGAATTGAAAAACCGGTCTACGGTTTCCCATTGGGGCAAGTCTTTGTCGAGATTCTCTGGTATCTCCATCTTCCCAAATAACACTTGTTGATAGAATATCCACATACCAATCATCATCTTGATTGGATTTTCCAAGTGGCAAGGAGAGTGTGGATCTTTTTCGGTGTCACTAAAGGCGTGGTGCATGCGGTGCATGATTCCATAAGCGCGAGGCTCCAAATAAGAAGACCCTTGAGTTACAATGGTGAGCAGATAAAAGAACCGCTCCCAGAAGAGTGACATTTTGAACATCTGATGTGATATATAGCGGTGTAAAAAAAAGGTTTGGCTGAACAGCGAGGCAAACCAGTGGGCAAGGAAAAAGAGGAAGATTATCAATATATTTCTCTCCAATAGGGAAAAAAGTGTAGCTACAGCTCGTGATGCCCTTTACAGACATCATATCAATAACTCATACGAAAAAAATGGTTGAAGGTTCAACACTATGATTTGAAATCCTGTTTTTTAAATCAGCTCTGTTGGAAAAGGGAAATATTGCATTGCGGATGTAGCCTACATCCACTTCTGTTGAGTTTTTAGCTCTAGTAGCCTACCTCTAATTTTGACGTTTTATTGGTTTTTCTGAAGACGGATCAATGACCCAAGGCTTCATAATGATCTGCGGTAGTGGTTTCCTTGACAAATTCTGAGTATTGTCCCTCTGATACGCTAGTTTTGAGATAAATCCCGTCCGATTTTCTATACCAGTAGGTCTGCTGATACAAGACAAATTTCCAACCCGGCAGCCCCCAGCCTACTCTGACTACCTCAATGGACTAACTATTAACGGTGACGGTTTCATCACCTCGATTTACAGCACGCATCTTGTATTTTGATAACCGGCTCGGTTCCAAAACCCAGAAATCAATTTTCAGTGGATTTGCCGTCAATTTCACCGGTGACATGGAGTTGGTTCCCCACCTTCTGGCAGACGAAGTCAGTATACATTCCAGGTTCAGTTAATCGCCAACTGACGGTGCTGTAGCCTTGACCGAGTGAGTATACCATACCCTGTTGGCTTTGGGCCTCTTTGTTATCACGTAAATCATCCTATTTAACAATTACCTGACTACCATCACGATTAAAGTGCAAAGAGCTTTCAATAATCAACTGACCTGTTTTGTCGTCGTAGGTATGATAAAAATAGGTCTCGTTGGCTTCGGCTCAGCAAGATGTTCGTGGGTTTCAATCAGTAAAAGGATTTTAGGCTCTAGTTGGTAGATACCGCCATGTTTGAATATAAGAATACGCCACAGATGCCGGGGTTTGGACCGCCGTGGTGTATCGTGACTGGTGGGGGTAAAGAGTTAGCAGTAATTGGTTCAATCAAATCGGGCGCATAGCATCCAAAAGGTGGGGCTCACCGTGTCAGCCAAATTCTTAGTGGTAGGCTTATCTCAAGAGCGACAAGATGTTCTGTGGTAAGGTGCTGGCTTGGGCTAGCATGGCTGTCGCTGATTGGGCCAGCATCCTTTCGCGTTGCCTTTATTCTCTTTCCAACTCAAGGAAAAGAGTTCTAGTTTTGTCTTCATTATCAACATCATAATAACTTTGAATATATATTTTCTATAATGCTAGGCCAATTGAACCTGTCATTTCACCTAAAGTCATAATTATATAGCTAAATCATTATAAAACGACATATTGTGAATGCTCAGAAAAGAGTTCATCAATAGCACACCGGTATCGCCTTCTGACGGCTTTG
>JYMV01004513.1_pt1 | contig 14527 bp, 17 predicted proteins | sample 338911 | NCBI WGS metagenome assembly JYMV01 (sample SAMN03354496, study PRJNA234377) | hydrothermal vent metagenome | biome: Deep sea; feature: Hydrothermal plumes at the Eastern Lau Spreading Center, Western Pacific Ocean; material: Seawater | place: Tonga | collected 2009 | depth 2000 m m
AATCACTTTTTCTGGCTGGAAAAAGTTGTCTCGGCCCAAAGAGTCCTTGCCACCGGCGGCTCGCCGGCGCTTACTTTTGGACCGGCCAGCTCATCTCCATCCAGCGTTCCATACCCCCATTTCCCACACAAATAATATTATCTAGGCCTGCATTGATCAAGGCCTCAGAAGCTATTTTAGCCCGCCCACCCATTTTGCAGTGAACATAGACTTTATCGTAACCTTTCAGGTCTTCTGCAATGCCGCTGACCTCCTCATGGGGAGTATTTTGCGAACCCTCAATATGCCCTGCTGAATATTCCTCAGCGGACCGGACATCCAGAATTAAATTGTTCCCACCCATCTTTTGAACCTCATCATGCAAGTCATCGATAGAAATAATCTCCATTACTGCCTCATTTTGAAAATATTTTTTAAATTACAGCATTTTTCCCATGTGTTGGATTATAACACGAAGAAAAAGATTCAAATTCAAAAGGCATTAAATTTTAAAAATGACACTTAGGGGAATTTTGACTGATAGGGGAATAAATTTCCAGTGGAACATTGACGTTTGATCTGCAAAGAATTTATTTAAAAAAAAAGAAACTGCTTAACCCTTTTTAAATAAACATTTAATAGAGTCCTCAGGAATAGGATTGTGAAAATAACAGCTTTGGTACATCTTTTGCTTAATATAAGTAAAAAAATGTTCCCAGGGAAAATTATATGCACGAAGGAATTTTCATAGCGGCTTCTGCTGGAATAAAACAGGGTAGAAAGCTTGATGTAATAGCCCAAAATATAGCCAACGTAAACAATACGGGTTACAAGCGGGACAGGTTGGTGTTTAAGGAATTTATGCCTCCCTTTGCACCTGACGAACAATTAAATGCTGGCAGAAACGTATTGTTGCCAGCGCAAATATCCAATTCGAATGTTTCATATGTAGGGGTATCAGATCAGTACACGGATTTTACGCCAGGGGGATTAAATCAAACGGGAGCAACGCTGGACTTGGCCTTGGCCGGGCCTGGGTTTTTCAGTATTTCAACCGAGGAAGGTGTTCGCTACACCCGCAACGGAAATTTTAGGTTGAACACAAAAAACCAACTGGTGAATCAAAAAGGAGACCTTGTATTAAATCCACAAGACAACCCGATAGTCATAGATGCACCTGGGGCAGATATATCCATTGATGCTGACGGAAACATTTCTGCAGGAACGGGTTTGATAAACCTCGCAATTGGAAAAATAAAATTAATAAATTTTGAGAATCCAAAAACTCTCGAGAAAGTAGGGGATGGATTATTTCTCCAAAACGACCCTGAGGCGGAAGCAAAAATTCCCACTGAAACCACCATCAGCCAGGGTTTTCTGGAAAGTTCAAATGTTTCTGTGGTGGAGGAAATGACAGATATGTTGGCAACCCTCAGACTATTTGAAACGTATCAGAAAATGATCCAATCCATAGACAGTATGGACGACCAGTCGGTAAATGATATTGGACGGGTGGGTTAACACTTCGACAAAAATTAATATTTATAATTGAGAGGTATTTGAAAATGATTCGATCTTTATACACCGCGGCAACGGGGATGAATGCACAGGATTTAAATGTAAGTGTCATTGCCAATAACCTGGCTAACGTGAATACCATTGGTTTTAAAAGAAGTCGCCCGGAATTTCAGGACCTTCTATATCAAAACTTAAGACTGGTGGGAACCCTATCGCCTAATGGTCAGCAGGTACCGACTGGTGCTCAGTTGGGATTGGGTGTCAAGACATCGGCCATCCAGAAAATTTTTATCCAGGGAGATTTTTCCCAAACACAGAATCCTCTCGATATCGCCATTCAGGGAAAAGGCTTTTTCCAAATTTCGCAACCGGATGGAACAATCGGATATAGCCGCGCCGGTGGGTTCAAACTGGACAACACGGGACAGCTTGTAACTTCTGACGGCTTGGTATTGGAACCAGCCATCACCATCCCCACGGATGCACTGGATATATCCATTGATTCACAGGGAAGTGTTTCGGTAACCCAACCTGGTGCCACGGCTCCCACGGTTGTAGGAACGATCCAGTTGGCGACTTTCCAAAATGAAGCAGGGCTCCAGGCATCGGGTTTCAATTTGTTCAAGGAGACAGATGCTTCGGGAACACCAACGGTTGGGAATCCTCAAAGTGATGACCGGGGTTCCACTCAGCAGGGTTTCATTGAACTTTCAAACGTGAGCGTTGTTGAGGAATTGGTAAACCTTATTTCAGCCCAACGGGCCTATGAAGTGAACTCCAGAACGGTTCAAACGGCGGACGAAATGTTACAAATCGCAAACAATATGAAACGGTAATGGTAAATGATTTTTCATAAAAAACACTTTGTACTAAGTTCAATTTTTTACGCTTGCCTGTGCATGTTTGCAATTCCAGGGAGCATTGCAACGGCCTCAGAATCCCAGGTTCTAACGGTAGAAGAAATTGAAAAGGGTGCAATCGATAAATTAGCCAGCGTTTTGCCATGGGACAGGGAATCGCTCGAAATCAATGTTTATTACGAGGGTGAAGATATTCTTCTACCACCAGGAAAAAAAGAGCTGGTCTACAAAACTAGAGGAAGTAATCAAAAAGCAGGAAGAATACCCCTGATCCTACAAATAAAGGTTAATGGCAATTTTAAAAAAAGCGTTCGGCTAAACAGTCGGGTGCTGGTTTCGCAGGAGGTAGTCAAAACAATTCGTGCTGTCAGAAAGGGAGAAATGATATCTAACGACAACATCCAATTGGAAACAATTAAAACAGAGCGTCCCTGGAAAAACGCCATACAGAGCATTGACCATGCCTTGGGTTATGCCGCAGGGAGAAATTTACCAATTGGAAAAATATTAACTCCAAAATTTCTAAAAAAACCCGCATTGGCAAATAGAGGGGAAAAAATCCTGATTTTGGCGGAAAAAGGCGGGATGAAAATTACCGTGCCCGGGATTCTAAAAGAGGATGGTTATGAAGATGGCATGGTCCAGGTCTTAAACATTGAGTCAAAGAAAATAATTTATGGAAGGCTAGTGGATGCCAATACGGTGAAAGTGAATTTTTAATGAGACTTCGATTTTTAAATAAAATTTTAAATAGTAAAGCGATTGGATTCGCGTCTTTGAGTTTATTACTTTTTCTTCCGGCTTGTTCAACTTCGCACAGGGCGATAGACAGTTCTTCCACCGTGATCCCAAAGCATCTGTATGCCAAGAAAAGTAAACCCATATTACAAGAAGGAGCGCTTTGGCCAGGGGACACTGCGGACAATCTTTTATTTGAGGACAGTAAAGCAAGGGCGGTGGGCGATATTGTGACCGTGATAATTAACGAAACCAATACTTCAAGCCAATCGGCCACTACCGATACTTCCAAAAATACCACGGTGGATATGCAAGCACCCAACATATTTGGACTGCCGACCAGTTTGGGCGTGCAGAATTTTTTAGGCCTGGGAACCCAGTTTGACCCAACAGTAAGTGCTTCCATCGCTAATCAAAACCAGGGCAATGGCACAGTTACTAGAAACGGGTCTTTAACAGGAGAAATTTCGGCACTCATTACAGAAATTTTGCCAAGCGGAAACTTTAGGCTTGAGGGGCGGCGTACGGTAACTGTGAACAACGAGGAACAGATCCTGGTTTTGCGAGGGATCATTCGTCCGCAGGATATCAACTTTGACAACACAATATTATCAAGATGGATAGCCGATGCGTCGATAAGTTTAACAGGTGAAGGAGTAGTTGCCGACGAACAAAGAAAAGGCTGGCTTGCGAAAGTTCTTAGTAAAGTATGGCCATTTTAACTGGATCTTATGAAACAGAAAACAAACATTAAAAGATTGGTACTTGGATTTTTGATAGCCGGTGGAATTTTTTGGGGTTGTCAAGCCCAGGTGGATGATTTGACGGGTCCCAGCAGTTTGGGAAATATCTTAAGCATCCAAGGACTTTTTGGTGGCGCAGGAATTCAAAATGATGGTGCCAGCCAGGCAACGATTCTCGTTGAAGTATTTACGGCTGACCTGATTCCGGTAGTTGGCGCTTCTGTGGCATTAACTACTACATTGGGAACTTTGGGAGCTGTTACCTTGACAACAGGGGCTTCGGGTGCCGCTACTACCACACTAACTTCTGGAACTATTACGGGTATAGCATTTGTGACTGCTACGGTAGACAACGTCAGCGCAAACACTTCGGTTCCAATAATATAATCTTAAACCTGGACTATATGTTTAATTTATTCAAAAGCTCGAAAGAACGGTTCAAGAATAAAGGGAGGGAGGGGTTCCTTATCCTTCTTTTAATCGTTGGAGCCTTTGTGGCTTGCCAGGGAGCGCAGGAAGACGGAAATACCCCTTTCGGGCCTTCCAATTCTAATGTGAGAATAATTCCGAGTGCTGTCAATGTGGTTCAAGCTGGTAACGTGACTTTTACAACTCTTGCTGGAACGACACCGTTTACCTGGTCCAGTGCTAATCTTGCCATCGGAACCATTGTTGTGGACACAGGTGTATTCACGGCTGGAGCCATAGCCGGCAACGTTACTATTACGGTCGTTGATGCAGTGGGTGACACGGCAACGGCAACAGCAACAGTTCTGCCTCTTGCTCTGGGCTTCGATGTTATTGCGGTAACACAAGTTGCTGCTGCTGCTGCTGATACGGTTACCATAAATGCAAATGGTTCGGTAACGGGTCTGACGGCTACCATTGCCAACGATAATACGGGAACGACTTTTACAACGCTTCCGACTTTAGTAACCACAACCATCACGGTTGTTATTACCGCTCCCGCTGCTTTACCGAATGGTACTCAGGGAGATCAGGCTTACACGGTTACGGTTACGGACAACGGGAACAACAATACGGCTACCTTTTCTTATACTTTGCAAAACGATGGAACCTAAAAACTCAAATTGGGGAAAGTATGTTTAATCGTTATTTCGGAACAAAACTTTGGGCAATATTTATATTGGTATTTTTTCTCGCAAGCCCGGCTCATTCTGCACGGATAAAAGATTTATCCAGCATAGAAGGAGTCCGAAGTAACCAATTGATCGGTTTTGGGCTGGTAATTGGCCTGACGGGAACCGGTGACAGTGCTACCAACGTATTTTTCTCCATCCAGACGATTGTCAGTATGCTGAAAAAGTTGGGTGTAACGGTTCCCACTGCAGAAGTTGACCAGTTGAAATTTAAGAATATCGCGACCGTTATCGTAACGTCCGCTCTTCCTCCATTTGCCAAACAAGGGGATTACATTGATGTGACGGTGTCTTCTTTGGGTGACGCCAAAAGTCTTCAGGGTGGAACGCTATTAATGACTCCGCTAAAGGGTCCTGATGGAAATACTTATGCGGTGGCACAAGGTGCACTCTCAATAGGCGGGTTTTCCGTAGCGGGAGCCGCTCGGGGAATTCAGAAAAACCATTTAACAGTCGGGAGAATTGCCAACGGAGCCCAAGTCGAAAAGGAACTTAAGTATGATTTCAATTCCAAAAAGGAAATCATTCTGGCATTGAAGGAATCGGATTTCACCACTGCAAGCAGAATAAGCAAAGCGATCAATGATCATATGAAAGATTCTTTGGCCTCAATGGTTAATGGAGGAACGGTTCGGGTAAAGGTTCCCGAACTATATCTGAAAAATACTTCCAGTTTTGTTACAAGAATTGAGAGTCTTGATATCACTCCGGACTCGGAAGCCAAAGTAATTATTGATGAACGCACGGGAACCATAGTGATGGGCGAGAACGTTAAAATCTCCAGTGTTGCCGTTGCGCATGGGGCCTTGTTCATCAACATCACGGAAGAACCGATAGTTTCCCAACCGTCTCCTTTGGCACCGGAAGGTGCTGAAACGGTCATTCTTCCCCGCACCCGGGTGGCAGCGGGGGAAGGAATAGACAAGCTCCTCGTCATTCCAAAAAGCATATCTCTGGGAGATGTGGTTAGAGGGTTAAACTCTATTGGCGTTACTCCCAGGGATTTGATCGCTATCCTTCAGGCTATCAAAGCTTCGGGAGCCCTCCACGCTCGCTTGGAACTCATTTAAAGTTTTCATGGAATTTAGGAAAAATTTTCCTCATTTCCTTCCAAAATTTGCAAAATTTTTCAATCACAATTTCGGCGGCATATTTGTAACTCTATATATTTAAAGAGTTTATGCCGTGGCTATGCAAATGCTTTGCGTTGGGTGTCTTTTGGTACGGTGTTTGCAATTATTATTTGTATAGGTTTTAAATGAGGAAAATATGGATGCCATAAAATCTGCTCAAATCCAAAACACTTTGTTTAATCAATTGACGGATAAGAATCTGCAGCGTTTAAGAGGCCAATCTGAATTTGGCAAGGGTGCCTCCCAAAAAGAAATGGAAAAAGTGGCACGGGATTTTGAATCGATTTTTATTAATAAATTATTCGAGTCCATGAGAAAAGCAATTCCCAAATCTGACCTTTTAGATAGCTCTGCAATGGATATGTATCAGACCATGCTGGATCAGGAAATGGCAAAGGAATTGTCCACGCAAAAAGGAATGGGCATTGGGGAAATGGTTTATAACGATTTAAATCGAATGAACAAACTGCTTCGAGGAGGAACCTTTCCAACCCACTTATCTCAAATACCCCTTACCCAAAATAGCGGAAATGAACTGGGAGAATAAACAATGAACCGGCTATATAGGAACCTTGAGGATTTGTTAAATCAAAAAATCAAGCTTTATAATAAATTTGTCCAGCTTTTGAAAGACGAGTGGTCTTGTGTTTCTAAATATTCTTATGACTCTTTGCAGGAGATTACCGCCAAAAAAGAAGATCAGGTGATGCAAATGCAGGCATTGGAAAACAGCCGTTCTTGCTTGATGAAAAAAATAGCAGAAAATTTAAAAGTCCGGCAATCGAGTTTGACATTAAAAAAGTTGATTCAAATAACAGAAAATCCTCACAGAAACAATTTAGCCCGGTGCAGGCAGAAACTGCTTTCCCAAATCAAAGAGATCAATGAATGGAGTGAAAAAGTCAAAAATTTGATGGACCACTCGGCGCTGTCATTAAAAAAATCGGTGGCTTTTATCCACTCTGCCGATGAAAAGGCATTTTCTCCTTATTTAGCCAACGGCCAGGTGATGGAGGGGCGTGTTGAGGGTCGAATGGTGAGCATGGATGTTTAGAAATACCCTAATTTTATCCAACAGGTTTTAAAAGGTTTGTTTTAATGGGTTCGAATATATTCAGCATATTGAATACCGCGAAATTGGGACTTCTGTCGCAACAGTTAGCCATTGAGGTTACGGGACAGAACATTGCCAATGTGCAAACCGAAGGATATTCCCGCCAACAAGTAAATTTTGAGGCCACGACTCCCAGGAGTTTTAGCCTGGGGCAACTCGGAACCGGAGTCCGGGTGGCAGGTATAGAGCGCTCCCATGACGAATTTTTGTTTTCACAAATTCTAAGTGAAGGTGACACGCTTGGCAGGTTTCAGGTAAGAAAGGATGTTTTTGAGCAACTTGAAATATTGCTGAGCGAAAATAACGGACAAAGCCTCAACCAAACCTTAAGCAGTTTTTTTGCTGGAGTTCAAGATTTATCATCGAACCCCACTGGCCTGCCGGAACGTACCAACTTGGTTGCGGAGGCGAAAAACCTGGCTTCGGTTTTTAATAATCTAGGTGAATCATTATTTCAGATCCAGCAGAACCTGGATGCCACTATTTCCGTAAAAGTGGCTAAAATAAACAGCCTCACTGAAGAAATTGCAGCCTTCAACCAATCCATTCACGCCAATGAGCCGACCACATTCAGTGCGAACGATTTGCGTGATAAACGGGATCAAAAGATCAAGGAGCTTTCAGAACTGATCGATTTGAATTTTGTTGATGAGCAGGATGGGCAAATCAGCATAACTTTGAACGATGGGACCCCTCTGGTTTTACAGTCTACAGCTTTTACTCTTGATACTTCCATAAATGGTAATAATAAATCTTTCTTAGATATTGTGGTTCTGGATGGTGCAGGAAACAGCACGAATATTACCTCATCGATAACCGGGGGAACGCTCAAGGGTTATCTGGATATGCGCGATACGGAAGTGGAAGACTTGAGAGATAAGCTGGACAGGTTGGCCGCAGGATTTGTTCAAGAGTTTAACAAGATTCACCAGCAGGGATTTGGAATTGACGGGTCAACAGGGAACAACTTTTTCACTGCACTGACCACTACTGTATTGACCAATACTAGTAATACGGGTTCGGCCACATTGACGGCGACCAATGGAGACCCCTCGAATATTTCCGTGGACAAATATGAAATCACCATGACAGGCTCCAATTCATTTTCATTGGCCAATTTAACAACGGGGGCCAGTTCAGGAACATTTACTTTTACCTCAGGCTCCACCTTTAATCTGGCTAATGGATTTGCGGTGACGATTTCCGGAACTCCTGCTACAGGAGATAAATTTAAACTAGCGGTTTCAGAAAGTGCCGCCAGAAACTTTTCAGTTGCGAGTGGAGTGTTATCAAATTCCGATAAAATTTCAGCGGGATTAAATTCCAGCACAGATGGTGCCAATGCTTTGGAGTTGGTGAAATTACAATCCAAATTAGTATTCGGCAGTATTACCCTTGATTCGGCGGGTTCGGGGACATTTACGTTTGATGAGTTTTATAGCTCGATAGTCAGTACAGTGGGAATTGAGTCTTTTTCCTCTCAGTCCACCTTTTTTCAGCAAGAAGCAATCCTTCTTCAATTAAATATAAGACGGGAAAGCATATCAGGTGTCTCGATTGATGAGGAATTGATTAACATGATTAAGTTCCAGCAAGCCTACAATGCCGCCGCTCGCCTCATAGGAGTTGTGGACGAGCTTCTGGATACGGTGATTTCTCAAGTCTAAGGCGTTAACGCTTAATATAGGGAGGCCGGAATGGTTACACGCGTTACCAACCAGGCGCAACAGGCTAATTCGTTACAAAACATATTCCGGATTACGGAAAATCTTTTTAAGGCCCAGCAGGAAATCGCTTCGGGAAGGCGGATCAATAGACCTTCCGATGACCCGGCGGGCATTAGAGATGCTCTTCTATTGCGCACCAGTATCTCTCAATCTAACCAGTTCATCCGAAACATTTCTAATAATCGTCTTTATATCCAGGCGGGCGATTCTGCTTTGGAGTCGGTGGGTATTAGCCTGATTCGGGCCAAGGAGTTGGCGGTGAGTGAGTTGGGGGGGCTGTCCACTAAGGAAACAAGGGGATTTGCCGCCAATGAATTTGATCAGATACTTTCCCAGGTTTTTGAGTCGGCTAATATAAAAATAAAAAATCAATTTGTATTCTCGGGGACTGCATTTCGAACCCAGCCTTTTGAACAAAGTGCGTCTGGAGCGGTTTACTTTGGTAATACAGAGAGATTCCAAATCGCGGTCGGAGAAAACACCAACGCAGATTTTACGATTCCTGGATCAGAAGTTTTAGGGAATGACTTGAACCCGCAGCTGACAAGCTCTACCGCACTTTCCACCTTAACTGCAGGCTCGGGAATCACGCCAGGCTCCTTCACTATTACAGACCGGTCGGGAAACTCAGGAACGGTAACCGTAACCTCATCAGATACGGTTGGCAGTTTAATTTCCAAAATAAACGCGTTAGGGGGCAATGTTACTGCTTCGATAAATTCAAACGGATCGGGCCTCCAGTTAACGGATGGAAGTTCCGTCATCTCCCAGGCTTTGACGGTAGCAGAAGTCTCAGGAGGAGGTACAGCCCTGGAGCTTGGAATTCTGGGTCAGAGGGATGGAAATATATCCGGTTCAGATTTAAATCCAACGGTTACGTCCGCCACCTTAATTTCAGATTTGAATGGTGGAGATGGGTTGACGCTGAATCAAATCAGCATTGTAAATGGTTCTGCTTCAGGGACCGTTACATTAAGTTCGGCCACGACAATTGGCGATGTCATCGATCTGATTAACAGTTCATCGTTCAATGTCACAGCTTCAATCAATAGCGCCGGAAATTCCTTGCTAATAAACTCAAACAGTTCTTCAACCGTTGCCATCGTAAATAATGTGGGCACGGATGAAACGGCGGAAAATTTAGGTTTGGGCGGTGGCAAGAATGTGTTTACCACTTTATTCAAACTGAGGGATGCCCTCAATAATGATGATACTTTTGCAATCCTGGCATCTTTGGAAAACCTGGATTCGACCCTGGCATCCGTCAACAATAACCGGGCTGTTATCGGGGCTTCTTTAAGACGGGTAGACTTAACAGATTTTGTTCTTGATCAAAGTATTGTGGATCAATCTCAGCAATTGGCGGAGATTGAGGATGCGGATATAGTGAAAAGTGTTTCGGATCTCGCTAATTTGGAGTTTGCGCTCCAGGCAACTTTGGCCGCAACGGCTCATATTTTGCAGCCCACCCTATTAGATTTTCTGCGCTAAAATTAAACCCGCCAGCAAGGCGCTGAAAAAATCAACGGGCTTACCATTCTGAATAAAGCGAAGGATCACACCCTTGTTTTATAAGAAACTTCGGGGTTCTTCATCGCCGGAGCCTGTTCTGAGCAGACTTTCATCATGCTATTTTCGGATAGGCAGATCGATAATAACAGCAGTTCCAATGCCTAACGCGCTTTCCACTTCAAGTATACCACCGTGTTTTTCTATAATTGAATAGGAAACGGACAATCCCAGCCCGGTTCCTTTTTCCTCTGGTTTCGTGGTGAAAAAGGGTTCAAATATTTTTTCCATGTCCTCTTTGCGAATTCCCACGCCGGTATCTGAAAACTTCATGCGCACTATTTTTTCGGGATTTGGTGTAGGGGAATCTTTCTCCTGATAAAAGGACCAGTTTTCTCTCGGAGTTAGCACTTCTGTAGAAACAGTGAAAACTCCCCCCTGCATCGCAAATTTAGCGTTGTTGATAATGTTTAAAAAAACCTGACGTATCCCATCGGTGTCAATATAAACCGATAAAGTGTTTGAATCGAATTTCCTGATGGTTTGAATGCCTTCCAACTGCATTTCTTTTTCAAGGAGGGAAAGAACGGATTCGAGTTCTTTTCTAATATCCGATTTTTTAAATTCCATATTTCCCTGGCGGGAGAATTTTAAAAGACTACTGATGATTTTAGAAATACGTTGGATTTCCTCCATGATGGAGGTCAAATCATTACATAATTCTCCATCCTTGTTTCTCTCAATCAGTAAAGATTGGCTGTGCCCAGATAAGATATTAAGGGGATTTAAAATTTCGTGGCACACACCGGCAACCATTCTTCCAATTCCTGCCAGTTTTTCTGAGCGGAGAATTTGGTTTTGGGCCGTTTTAAGTTTCTCCATGGACGCTTGAAGCTCTTGGTTGGCAAGGGTTAGGTCCACGTGCGATTTTTTCAGTTTCTCTTCCGCATGTTTTCTTAACTCCGCTTCTTTTCGTAGGCCTAATGCGTAGCGGATAGACTGGGTGACCGATTCGGCGGATAATTTTGCCTTTGTAATATAGTCGGTCGCGCCAGATTTCATGGCTTCAACGGCAACTTCCTGGTCCCCTTGTCCTGTAAAAAGAATGATAGGAATATCACAACCCTGTTTGCGAATATTTCGCAACAGTTCGATGCCGTTTATTTCTCCCAACCGGTAATCAAACATAGCTAAATCGTAATGGAAGGGATTTAGTTGTTCGAGACTACTGCCGATGGATGAATAATGGTCGATCAGGGGAGCGGGTTCTCCCAAGCCTTCTTTAAGAATATCTTTGATAAAAAAGGCATCATCTTCATCATCCTCGACGATAAGAATTTTGAGAGATTCTCGAGCCATGGTCTGGAAGTTATCAGGTAGGTAATTTTACGATGCTCAGCCAGTACTTTTGCAAGGCCTCCATCGTAGATTTGAAATCCGCATACTTGAAAGGCTTTTGAATAAACGAATTAGCCCCCAATTGATAAGCCTGATTAATATCAGCATCGGCCTGCGAAGTAGTCAGAATGATGATGGGGATGCTTTTACGTTTCGGGTGGGTTTTAATTTCATCAAGGGCTTCACGCCCATCTTTTTTGGGCATATTGAGGTCAAGGATAATTAGGCTGGGTTTTTTTCCGGAGAATTATCGAGCTTGTCACAAGCATCCAGATAATTTAAAAGTTCCTCACCATCTTTTACCCAATGGATGAAACCGACATCGCCTTCCTTCTTTAAGGCCTCAGCGATCAACAAATAATCGTCCTCATCATCCTCTGCAATTACAATATCGAGAGACTTTTGAAAATTAACCATCTACTGTCCAGCTCGTTCTTTCTACTGCAGGTCAATGAATCAAGAAAATAAATATTATTTATCCGGATTTATTTTTGATTTCTTGAATAAACTTTTCTCTATCAATTTTTAATTTTTCTTTAAACTTCTTAATGCTTCCATATTTATTAACATAATGACTTCTGATTTCATCAACGGTCATAATTTCTGATCCTGTGTCACCTACCAGGCAACGTCCCTTTATGTCACAGGTCCAAATGGGATAATCCTTTCCTATCTCTGGTTTTAAATCATCTGGGATATTGGAAGAGTGCGGCAGACTGGAATAATTAGCGTCCCTCCGTTCCTCAATGCGGTCGATTTCTTTTATCAGGTCATCAATACACTCTCCATCCCAATCGCCGATATGGTCATCCCCATCTGCTGAAAAAATGCGGTTTTTAAGTTGTGGGTCAACCGTTATTTTATCCAGCGAAAAACGCCTTCCTATTTCTGACATTCTATAATTCCCTTAATTATCTGCTTTCGTTGTACTTGGGTTAGTATAATTTGAATATAGCATAAAACAAAAAAAATAGATAAAATGCTTGATTTTAACGTGGTTACAACCACCTATTCATTTCCTCGTAAGCAATATTTCTTTGAAGGTAAGTTGTAATTTAAGAAAAACAGTTTAGGTAATTGGAAAGGTGTTTGGGTATGAATTCGCAATGCATTTGACCCAGGATTAGTCCACGACCCGATGAAAATTTTGTGAGGATTTCAGGCGGAAAGCAGGGTTCCGGAAAATTAGAAGCAATAAAACTTCGAGTTATAATCAGTTGGCTATATATAAAATCGGGATGGGCAAATCAAGAATATTTTTTGAATAAAGTTTGATCGGTTGAAGGTAGTGTGGTAATTATTTATTTGGTTTTAAACATATCAACCTTAATATGGGAGTAGAATATGGCAACGCATGAACAAATTGTTTCTGCTTATGAAAACTACCTGGCAGAAAATGAGAGCTTCGAAACCAAAAGTATAAAAGCCGCAGCGGCTCGTGCTCGTAAAGCTCTGGGTGAGCTTGGGAAACTGGCTAAAGCCAGGAGGGCAGAAATTCAGGAAAGGAAAAATAGTTTATAGGGAGGTATGGTCATTGAGTCCCGCCATTCGCGGCGGGATTAAGCCTTTTCATTTACCAGGTCTCCTCCGTAAGCCCATAAATGACAGCGGTGTCCCGCACGAAGCTGTATTGTAAGCCTCAAGTGATTTTGACTACTTGCCCCTCCGGCGGCGAGTCCACTTCTACCCCTCCGGGGCACGCGTGATGTCCTCTTCCTCAGTCTTCATGCCCCGTGATATTTCACCTTAGTTTTTACCCGTACCGGGTATGAAATTTATAGTTGGGGATACCACGCGTGCCCCGCAGGGGTAGAAAGGGTAAAAGCTTAAGAGAAATACCACGCGCAGGAGGGAATGAGGCAAGAATCAATTGGGCTGGAATAATGTTTGCTCGCCAGGGCTGGCATCTCCTTGGCCGCTGTCTTTTTTTACCTCGTCTCATTCTCAAAATTTTATAATTATATTTTCCACTCGGCGCCAGCCAGCGGCTGGTGGCGACTAGCAACAGTTTTTTACTACTTCTGGGGTATGAAGGTAATGATGGGGATATCACAGCATCCCTGCTAAGGGAATTTGGTGGAGGCGGGGGGAATCGAACAAATACCCGCTCAAGGCTAATAGCTATGGCTATTCTTTAGTATCTTAACCTGTTCTTGGACACGTTGCAGAAATAAAATATCACAAAAATGCGAGAGGGCATATACGTAGCATCTAGAGCGAAACTCCCCCCTGTTACCCCTTGTAAATCCTATAGCTCACCAAAAGTTGCTCAATTGGGTAGGGGGTTGGCGATTATGAAATTTTAATAGCAACCTAGAGCATCCCAGAGCTTCTGATGGTTATTCCTGAGTGGTTTTTTAAGCCACCTTTTGTTCATCTACGACTCTCTTCACAGTACTAACGCCAACATGCAGTTCACTTGCGATTTTCCTGATGCCTTTACCAGTTGATCTCAGCTTCTTGATCTTACTCTCTACTTTAAGAGAGACTCTAGGTCTACCAAGAGTTTTACCCTGAGCTCTTGCCCTTGCCAATCCTGCGTTAATCCTTTCTTTGATCATAGCTCTCTCGAATTCAGCAAAGACACCTAGCATTTGAAACATCATCTTACCTGCTGGAGTAGTCGTATCTATTCCCTGTCTGTGAAG
>JYMV01030630.1_pt1 | contig 14522 bp, 15 predicted proteins | sample 338911 | NCBI WGS metagenome assembly JYMV01 (sample SAMN03354496, study PRJNA234377) | hydrothermal vent metagenome | biome: Deep sea; feature: Hydrothermal plumes at the Eastern Lau Spreading Center, Western Pacific Ocean; material: Seawater | place: Tonga | collected 2009 | depth 2000 m m
GCACCCAGAAGTTCAAAATCCTTGCTTTTTATGGGATCAAATTCATAGACGGAACCCAAAACATCACCGGAGATTGCTCCTAACATTTTGTTTAAAGAGTTCATTTCCAAGAAGTGAGTTAAATTTTGTACATTAATGACAGATGTATTAAATTTATCTCTGTGGATTTTAATGGAATACTAAGCGTTCAAGATGTTATGAAAAAAACATTGCTTGAACAAAATGCTTGGTTAAAAGATGAAAAATTCCGTGCTGCTGCTTTGCACCTTTCTGCCGCCAGTTCATCTGCAGTAGAAGGCATTTACAAACCCTTCTCAAACGATGAACTCCCCCTCAATTCGGTTCACTATAAACTTTCAGTGTTCGCAGAATCACGCGCTTAAAACAGTTTTCCATCGGCAAAGACAAAGTCATGTCCCCGTAATTTCCTTTAATTTTTTCAAAACAATTGGGTTTTTGATTGCCTCGCCGCCCGTGCTAAGTCCGCATCAAGTGTAGCCAAAACAATATTCTGCCGAATTGCCAATTCCAGGTAGGCTGCATCATAAGCCGAAACATGAAATTTTCGAGCTAAATGTAGAGTTTGCTCCCAAAGCTGCTCGACTGGACTTGAATCAACGGTGATCGGAATTTTCCGTAATGTATCCAAAAACTTCCGGCTTTGCGTTTCCGGCAGCAGTTGTTGAGCTTCAGCGCGTACAATAACATTGCTCACTTCCAGCCACCAGACTCCGGGCACAACTGCCGAACCTTCCTTCAGTGCCTCCAGCACCTGCTCTGCATAGAGTAAGTCTGCTTCGGTACCATCCTTGAAAAGCCAGCGCATGCTAACCGAATTGTCCAAAACAAAGAGCATCAGTCTCTCCCCTCCTCGACCCAGTTGCGAAGGGTGCCGGATGGAACCGGAATCTGTCCCGTATCACGCATCAGCTGCTGCATTTCCATTACTGCCTGGCTAGCCTCCCGTTTAGCCGCTGCCCCCAACGGCACCAGTTCTGCCACCGGTTCACCTCTAACTGTTATTCGGTAGTGCTGCCCCCGACGTACCTGACGCAATAGTTCCGGCAAATGTGTTTTCGCCTCATATGCTCCCACTTCTTTTACGGTGCTCATCCTTCTCCTTAAGTTAAGATTAGACTAGTTTGTTAACTAGTCTAATAGATTTTAAGGCCGAAATCAACTTGTAAATAATCTCGTCTAGAATTAAGGGTAGAGTAGAGGACAGGTAACTGCACCGTTAGGATAAGCCTATCGGTTTCCGCTACTTTCGATCTGCGGTGCCTCACTAGCGAATCCATTGATATTGTAGCCAATCCTCCCTCATCAAACCGTGCATACGGTTTTCCCGTACACGGCTTTCCGATATCCTTCTTCTATAAGGCATTGTGCTTCCACTTTACACTGGTTGGAACTGGATAAAGTCCATACTGCTGATATAAAATCTCAGAGGTGAAACGCCTCAGACCTGTGCCACGGCATCTAATTTTATGCCGTTTCCTCAGGTGAGTTCTCACACGCTCTTCAACATACCATTTAACTTCTCCAAGAGCCGCACTGCTGTTGCGATACTGGAAGTAATTACACCATCCATGTACGCTTCTGTTCAATGCACCCATGAGCCTATCCATTGGAATCAAGGTCAGCTTACGGTCAGTAAGACTTTTAGCTTTATCCTTTATTCGTTGGATGGACTTCTTGGAGGGTTCTGTATGGGGATACCATTTCCTGCTTTTCTTGCTTTGCCTCATCTGAAAGCTAAAGCCCAAAAAGTCGAAAGATGCCTCAAAGGCATTGACGATGTGGGTTTTCGTTTCGTTGAGGGTCAGCCCCAGTCGATCCAGTATTTGTTTGAGAAGTGCCAGCGGTTTGCGGATGTCACCTCTGCAAAGGATTACCAGGTCATCTGCGTATCTCACTAATCGTGCGCCATAGCGCTCTTCGATGTCGTGTCTTTCCCAGATGCGATCGAGTAGGTGCAGGTAGAGGTTCGCCAGTAGGGGAGAAATGACTCCACCTTGCGGGGTTCCTCTGCGGTTGCCTTTGCCGCCACCTATGGTGCGTCGTTTGCCGTTCTCGTCTTCTTCGATTACCGTTGCTTTGAGCCATTTTTGGAGAATTTCTAAGATTGCTCCATCTACGATTCTCTCCGCTACCACAGCCATTAGTTTGGCATGCGGAATGGTGTCAAAGTATTTAGAGAGGTCAGCGTCTATGACATGGGTGTACCGATAGTGCAGAGAGTCGGAGATGGAGTCTACCGCTTCGTGCGCTGATTTCTGTGGACGAAACCCGTAGGAATTGTCACAAAAATCTGCTTCGAAAATCGGCTCTATTACTAGTTTGACTGCCATCTGAGCCACTCTGTCTCTTAATGTGGGTATACCCAACGGGCGTTGGCTACCGTCTGGTTTTGGTATCCAGACTCGTTTTACTGCATCGGCTGTGTAGCTTCTGCTTTCCAGTTGTTGCGCCAGTTTGGTGAGGAATTGGTTTCTCTTTCCTGCGTCTTCTATGGCTCGGCTACTCACTCCGTCAATGCCGGGAGAGCCTCCGTTTGCATGCACAAGTCTGTAGGCATGTTCCAGTATGTCTTGCCTGTAGATCTTGTCATAGAGGGCGTAGAATCGAAAGCCTTCTTCCTGCTTGGCCTTGTAGTATAGCTTCCTCTGTAGATTCCTGATCTTATTTGGGGTTTTTAGTGACATGCACAATCTCCCTGATCCTCTTCTCTTTGGTTGCATGGATAAAGTAGAGTCCCTTTCCTCGGTGCAGAGTTATGTTGTCTCTGCTCCTCAAACGGTACTATGGACTCCTCCGACTTCCGTATCTGCCACCTGCAATTTCGGTATTCCTTATTTGCAGCCGTTGCTCTTACTGGTGGAGCACAGATACGGATCTCCCGCCCTGCACGATTAATCTTCCACTACATACCATCCCTGCTACCCCGGGAGATCTGATGATCCGCTTTCGTTGTCTCGAATCATCAACTACGGCTTTCCCCCTGTGTCCACAGGGTCAGCATCTCCACTTCAAGTTGACATATAGGTTCACTTGCGTTACGGTCTGCAGTTTTGCCCAGAGGAAACTTACAACCCTTGATTACTCAAACGCTGCTTCCTTGGACTAAGGAGGTGTACGAACAATTCCTCCTACGGGACTTTAACCCGATTAGACTTATCGCCGATAACGGCATACGGACACGAAATTCTTGCATTCCCATCGTTTGCTTTACTCACGTGGCAAATGAAAGGAGATAGAAAAGACAAACATCATCTCCTCAAAATTTTCGCATGTAAAACAATTCTGGGAAACAAACATAATGCCCTCAAAATTCTCGAGGACTCACGCAAAGATGCCAAGGGCATACAGGTCGTTTTTTATTTTGACAGGATTACAGGATTCACTTTTTTTCTACCACTAAAGACACTTTATTTAATACTGTGCTTTTTCTCATGCAAAGGGGAAATTACACGACAAGACTCGACATGCCAGGGTAACCCCCGGTCTCTGTCTACCGTGGCAGGATTTTCAAAAAACTTTTGAGGCTCATTGCTTCAACACCGTTTGGTAATGGGAAGTTCTCGTTGCCGGGATAAATGACCACTTTGTGTGTAGCCCCGACTTCATGGCAGGCATAATGAAATCCCTTTGACACCGTTGGTGCTGTTGATCGCTTTATTTCTACGGCAAATACTTGCTTCCCAGGGCCTTCTAATACCAAATCCGCTTCTAACTGAGCAGAGGTTCTATAAAAACTGGAGCGCCACATATCTGATAATTCACTCAGAATATTTTCTACAACATATCCTTCCCAACCGGCTCCTATGACAGGATTTCCTAACAAACTCTCATAATCTGAAATCATTATAAATCTAAGGGCCAGTCCGCTATCACGAAGATACAGTTTGGGTGCTTTAACCAAACGCTTTTTGGTGTTGCCCGACCAGGGTTGAAGTTGTCTCACCATATAAAAATCAGTCAGTGTGTCGATATAGCTTTTAATCGTCTTGTAGCTCACCCCCAGGCTTTCGCCTAGTTTTGAATAATTAACCTGCTGGGCGTTATTATGCGCCAACATTGACCAAAGCCTGCGCATCGTCGTCGCGTTGATATGAGGCCCCATGAATGGAATATCCCGCTCAATGTATGATGAGATAAAATCGCTTCTCCATGACCAACTTTCTGCGTTTGAGGCAGCTAAATAGCTATCCGGGAAACCTCCTCGTAACCAGTGCCTTTCTAAATCGTATGCTCCCTCACGATCCAGTTCTGAAACCGTAAAAGGAGTGAGTTCTATATACCTGACTCGACCGGCCAATGTTTCTGACGAATGCTGTATCAAATCTCTCGATGCTGATCCCAGTAACAAAAATTGACATGCCTGTTCCCCTGCTCTTTTGCGCCTGTCTACCAGAGAGCGCAACAAACGAAACATATCCGGTTGACGCTGGACTTCATCAATGATCAGTAATTTATTCTCAAATCGACTTAGAAAAGCCTCAGCATCTGCCAGCTTTGCCAGATCAGAATCCAATTCTAAATCAAGATAAACGGTCTCTTTTTGTACAAACTCTGATATCCCCAATGCCAGAGTCGTCTTGCCCACCTGCCGTGCTCCCAAAAGCACGACAACCGGCATATTTTGCAGTGATTTGACTAAAGTTGTTTCAAGATTACGTTTTATCATCCTTGCATTTTAGAATATATGTTTCTAATTTGCAATGTTTATCATAATTAAGGGGACGGGCTTGGCAATCTTGCAGATTGCAATTTTTAATGTTGAATTTTTAATTCATGCAGGGCGTTGTGGCTCACGCAAAGACGCAAAACCGAATTTGGGAGACGCATTAATGATTTTCTGATTGTTGCTTCGAATACCGAATTTGGGGGACACGAAATTTAATTCCAAAAAAAGACAAACATCATGTCCCCAAAATTCTTGTCTCCACTCCGCACTGAATGACATTACCAATAATATCAGGATGAGTATGACACTGTACGTCAATATTACTTGATAGTTTTTATTATTGGCGTAATATTTGTATGTTGATAGTTAATATTACGCCAATATAGGAGGATCATGAAAAACAGGAATCTTTTCCAAAGACTGCAAAAAAAGGCTTCTTCTCCGTTTGGCCGGATCACCGTTCTGACTGGTGCCAGGCAAACCGGTAAGACCACATTGATCCGAAAAGCGTTTCCGGACCATTCTTATATCACTTTGGATGATCCGATAACTCGTCCGGATTATGCCCGCTTATCTGCGACTCAGTGGCATGAACGCTATCCGGTTGTGATTCTAGATGAGGTTCAAAAATTGCCAGCCTTGGTCGATTCGGTAAAGGCGGTTTATGACCTTTATCCGGAATCTCGATTTATCTTATCCGGCTCCAGTCAAATCTTTTTGCTGAGTAAAATCAGTGAAAGTTTGGCTGGTCGAGCGGCATTGCTTGAGCTCTATCCGCTCACTCTGCCGGAACGCCTGACGGAATCATGGGAGGATCCTGTGCGGCCTTCCAGATTGATAAAACTGCTTTCCGGAAAAAATCGAGAAATTCTCAAGGGCATTCCACAAACGGAACCGGATCATGCAAAAGCAGAGCGGACTTTTTCTGATTATCTTGCATTTGGTTCCATGCCGGCCATCATAGATGAAAATATTGAGGCGCATGAAAAAAGAGAGTGGCTGAGGGATTATATCCGCACCTATTTGCAGAGAGATGTCCGTGATTTGGCAAATTTGCGGGAATTGGAACCCTTTGTGCGTGCCCAAAAAGCATTAGCCAATCTTAGCGGAGAGTTGTTGAATACCAGCCAACTGGCCAAACAATCCGGAATTTCGATGCAAACCGCCAAACGTTTTGTCCACTATCTTGAGCTCAGTTATCAAGTATTCCAGCTACCCCCCTGGTTTCGTAATCAAAAAAAGAGGCTGGTTAAGTCCCCTAAAGTACACTTTCTGGATCCGGGTATACAGCGCATTCTGCTGGGACGCAGCGGCACATTGACTGGAAATGAGTTTGAAAGTGCTGTGGTGTCTGAAGTCATAAAACAAATCAAGTCTGAGGCTCTTGAGGTTTCGCTTTACCACTTGAGAACATTGGATGGCCGCGAAGTCGATCTACTGATTGAACTTGAAAGCGGCTACATTGCCCTGGAAATCAAATCCTCAGTCAAAGTCACACAGTCTGACGCACGGCATCTTTTCCATCTTGACGACATCCTTGACAAACCACTGTTACAGGCTTTACTTGTTTCCAACGACCAACGTGTCCATTTATGGGAAAAAGTAACCGCTGTTCCCGCAGCCTGGTTGTTATCTAATTAAGGGGACACGGGATTTAATGTTGAATTCTTAATGTTGAATTTTAAATTATGAATTTTGAATTCTTGTCACACTAAGCCGCTAAGGGCACTAAGAAAAACGCTTATGAAATAAGGGAACACGAGATTTAGTGTTGAATTCTTAATGTTGAATATTGAATTCTTGCGGAGCGGTTATGGCAATCTTTGCAGATTGCAATTTTTAATTTTAAGTGTTTAATTTTGAATCGTTCTGTGATGATTTTACTATGCTCGTTAGTAGCTTAACTATTTCTTCGATTTCATTTAGTAGGCTTTTGGTATGTTTGCTGTGTGCTTCTAAATAGTTGGTTTTTATTAATAGCTCTATCCAGTATTTGCTCTCTCTTGCCTCTTTGCTGGCTATTGCCATTTTGGCAATAAAGTCATTTTTACTTTGAGCTGCCTGTGCTTCGTTAGTATTGGCACCTATGGAGGTTCCACTTCTTAGCAGTTGCTTAGAAAGAACATATTCATTTTTGTCATTGCAAAGATGTTTGTATAAATTGACAATTCTTACCGCAAAATCGAAGGATTTAGCTAAAACAATATTGTCCTTCACTTACCTCCATCACCAATTCAAAATTCAAAATTTAACATTCAAAATTCTATACTGGGTGCTGGGGCCTCACGCAAAGGCGCAAAGACGCAATTTCAATGTTCCATTCATGCAGAGCTTAAATGAGACAACGGAGTTACTCTGCTTCAGTTGCTAAACGGTAGCTGGTGCTTCGTCCACCACCGAGATTTTGGATGAAGATACCCCTTGCCTTCAATTCCTGAATATCCCTTAGACCTGTATCGGTAGAGCACTTCGCCAGCTTGGCGTATTTTGATGTGTTCATATGCCCTTTGAAACCATCTTCAAGCATGCGGTTAATGACAAGTCGTTGCCGCTCATTTACAGGGTTGCGGTTTATCTTATCCCAAAGCTGAGCTTTAAGCAGGACTTTGCCCAAAGTTATCTCTGCGCTCGAAACAGCACGGCCCAGGCAATCCAAAAACCATTCGAGCCAACCGGTGATTTCCGGCGTACCGCGTTGCTGTTTTTCGAGTTGTTTGTAATAATCTTTCCGTTCTGACTCAATTTGGGTGGAGAGGCTATAGAATCGATCTGAGATACCGTCCGCTCGTGCCAATGCCATATCAGCAATGGCTCTGGCAATGCGGCCATTGCCATCATCGAATGGGTGGATGGTGACAAACCATAGATGAGCAATCCCGGCTTTTAAAACAGGATCAACATCACTTTTGCCTGCAAACCAGGAGAGAAAATCTGCCATTTCTGTTTCAAGTCTCTCTGCTCCCGGCGCCACAAAATGTATTTTCTCACGACCAATAGCTCCAGAAACAACCTGCATGGGGCCGGTGTCAATAGTGCGCCAGCCGCCAACGGTAATGCGCTGCATGCCACTACGCCCTGTTGGAAATAACGCTGCTTGCCAGTCAAACAAACGCCCTTTCGTAAGATCTTTGGAAAAGTTTTGCGTGGCATCCAGCATCATCTCCACAACCCCTTCCACATCACGGCTGGCAGGAATAAGCCCAGCAGTATCTATCCCTAAGCGGCGGGCAATGGAAGAACGCACCTCTTCAGGGTTAAGGTTTTCTCCCTCAATCGCTGACGATTTCACAATGTCATTGGTCAAAGTAATCAGACCGGCTTCACGCTTGAGTTCAAAACCAAGACCCTCCATGCGCCCGAACAAACGTCCTTGACGATACCGAATATCTGCAAGTTTACAAAAAAGTGTTTCGGAATCCCAGGTAAAGTTTGACCAGTTCTGATGTTCGTGTATCCACATATTATTCACCGCATTATTTGCAGTAATTATAGCATGTATTCACCGCATTTTTAATTAGATGATCTTATCTTCGATTTTTTCCAGTTTTAAGACATCCGTTTTTGGTGTTTTTTCTTTTTGACAGGATTACAGGATTTTCATGATTTACTTTTTTTCTACCACGAACACACGAACAAACAAAAAACTGGTTTGGGGGTGGTGATTGGTGGAACTTCTAATTTTTTATGTGGCCTGCATTTTTTGTATTTGTGTGTTTTTTTTGAGAATAGCCCCCGAATTTATTCGGGGGGCAGGGTTCAACAATAATTATAAACCGTTTTAACGGTTTATAGAGACGAACGGCCGTTCGTCTTTAGGTAATGCCTGTGGGGAAACCGATAAATCGGTTGTTTCTCTCGTGGTAATTTCACAACCCCAGAATGAATTCTGGGGCTATTCTCACAATCATGGGGCATGGATTGGGGTATTGTTTGATTTTCGCATTGTGGGTTTGTCTTCCTACCGTTTTTCCCCGACACGTAGGTCGGGGTTGGCGTTTGGTGTGATAGCGTTTTTTCCCCGACACGGTGGTCGTTGCTACCGTTAGATTTGTGTTGGGGCTCACGCAAAGACGCAAAGAACTACAAACTCCAATCAGGACTCTGGGGCTCACGCAAAGACGCTAAGGGTATTTTGCTAATTTTATTTTTTCTTTTTGATGGTGTGTTTGAATTTTAGCAGAGCAAGGTTTAGCTCTACTGTTGTTTCTGTGTCCGTTGTTTCTAAGTCGTCATCGAGGATTTCTGCTATGATTTCACCACTCTTTTTCATTAGGTCTTTTTGTTCGGACTCTGTTTCTGATGTGGACAGAGCCTGCATGTTTCTGGAGAGATTGCGGATTTTTGCAAAAGTTTCGATAATTGCCAGTGTAGTTTGTACTGCTTGCTCACTCTTCAGGATGGTCGCAAGCATGTATAGTCCACGTTCAGTAAAGACTTTTGGAGTATACCTTTTGCCGCCCCAACTTGAGGTCGAAAATTTCGACTTCAAGTTTTCAGACTCTTCTTCAGTCATTTCCAGTAGGTATCCATCAGGGAATCTATCAGGATTGTTTTTGACAGCTTCATTGATGCGCTTGGTCTCTACCCCATATATTTCCGCTACATCAGAGTCGAGCAATACCTGCTCATTTCGGATGATGATGATCTTGTCTTAGATTTTTTCCAGTTTTACGATATCCATTTAATTTCCTTTTCAATTTCTCACCACTTACTGATATTTCCCATTTGGACCACGCAAAGACAGAATCAATTACGAATTATAATACGAATTCCAAGCTGGATGCTGGCGTTTCACGCTAAGGCGCTAAGGCGCAAAGACTTATTCAAACTAATTCAAAGCAGGGCGTTGTTGTCTCAAGCAAAGACGAAAAGGCGCTAAGGGTGTGATGCTGGGTGTGTTCTTTTGCTACCACGAAATACACGAAAAAGACACGAACAAAAAAAGTTTTTGGAATGGCTCCGCTATTTGCGTCACATAGGTGTTCCGCATTAAAATAGAAACAACTGTCTTTAAAAAACTCAGATTGGATTAGTGGAAAAACAGATTGAAACCAATCAACTGTCTATCAAAATCTAAGTTATACTAAAAAATCATCCCGAACTTGATACGAGAAATTTAACATCAATCAGTTTTTGCACAGGGGTTGAAGCAATTCCCCTGGATTCCGGATCAAGTCCGGAATGACAATGTCATGTTAATATTTAAAATCATAAGTCTATTTTCACCAGAAGATTAATCGTGAAAATCATGTCATCCTGTCGAAAAAAATAATTTCTATCTGTTAGTAACCAATTGATAGACTGCGTCTTTTTCCAGCTGCACCTGATGCGGCTCAACGTCAATCATGACTGAACCCGGAATTGCATCCACATGGATGTGTAGTTTTTTGCGATCCAGTCTGTCAATCACTCCCCGTAGGCCTGTCAACGGACCTTCGCGTACAAAAACGGCATCGCCAACCTCAAAATCCGTACCACAAAAACAATCTCCCACGTGTTTTTCCAGCAAACGGACATTTTCAATCTGTTCTTCCGGAACAGGAGTCGGTCCGCTTGGGCTTTTCAAAATCTCAACCACTCCCGGTGTTTTCAAAATTTCCAAATGGCATTCCGGATTGAGCAGGGTGCGAACGAACATGTATCCGTTAAAAATAGGCCGTGTCAAAACCTTTCTGCGGTCCCTGCGAATACTCAATGCCTGATAAGTTGGATTGAGCACCTCAAATTGTTTGTGGTGCAAACCCACGTGTACCAAGCGCTCCGCCTGGGAGCGTACCCGGAGTACATACCAGCTTTTTTCAGTACAATATTGCATAATATTTTCAGAATGAACGTCGATGCAAATTATTCATGAAAATAAAACCCAGTGCTGATTTTTCTGCAATCCCTGCTGAGCCAGCAATTCAGCAAGCGGAGCCCGATGCTCCAGCGATGCAAGCAGAATCAGTTCGCCGGATTTCAGTTCCGGCAAGGTCGGATTCGCGCTTTGTTCAGGATTATCCAGCAAATCTTTTTCCGGAATTACGGAAAGCAGTTCAATCTCAAATCCGGAAAAACAGTAACTGAGGACTTCAGTCAAATCATCCTCTCCACACAGATGAATCCCGCGCACCCCTTTTTTAGACAGGATGCGCAAATGTTCATCGCCCTTGCTTTTTAATTCACGAAATGAGTTAAGGGTGCGGTGCAGGTAGGAGAGGCTGAGACGGCTTTTTTCCAGTGCTCCCTTTGGAGTGAGAAAATAAAGCCAGCGCCGTGGTTTGACTTGCTGGGCTCGAATCCAGCCTTTTTTGAGCACTCTTTGAAAATAGGTATTCGTCAGCCCCAAAGAGACATCCAACTCCCGAGCCAGCTGGCGCTGATTTATCTCAGGCCTGCTCTCAACAGTATTAAACAGAGTCAGTGTACGGAGTTCTTCTGGTGTCATCTTGAAAAATATCCTGATTAGAGTGATTTAATATTCAAGATAAAGATGTTCAAACATTGAACATAATAAACCAATTAAAAATACTGTCAAGCATTTTTTTGCCAAGGTTATCTCGGAGAAACACGGAAAGGTCACGAAAAAAGGGAATTCTTGCGGGATGCTGGGGCTCATGCAAAGATAGGTAAGGGCATTATGAAAAGTGTGACTGCGGGGATTATTAGTGTTATTTTGGCATGGTGTAGTTCGAAAATTTCGCCTGTTGTTGCATTATGAAGAATAATGCATTATTATGATTTATCACTATTTCATTAAAGGAGCGTGTTATGTCATCATTACAGGTCAGGGAATTACCAGAAAATATTTATTCTCTGCTTAAGCGAAGAGCAGAGGCAGAACATCGTAGTATTGCTCAAGAAGCAATTGCACTTTTGGCTAAAGGTCTTGATACGTCAATTTCTCCTAAAGTCCGTCGTACCAAGTTGTTGCAAAAAATTGCTGAAGAGTCTGGATTAAGTGGCGGAACAGTATCTAAGCTTGATCCGGTGGAATTGATCCGTGAGGATAGAGAGCGATGATTGCTGTTTTAGATACCAGTGCGGCAGTGGAGGTTGTGCTTAAAAGAGAATCAGCGACTTTGTTTTCGCATTTTCTTGCAGAGGCTGATTTGGTAATAGCGCCTAATATTTTGATTGCTGAAGCAACAAATGTTTTCTGGAAATATCAGAAATTATCAAACTATACATATGATGAGTGTGAGAAATCCATTGATCATATTGTCTCTCTACCAGATGAATATGTCAATGAACGGGATCTATATCGGGAGTCATTCAAATTGGGGTGTATGATGGACCATTCAATCTATGACATGATCTATCTGGTGCTGGCAAGACGCAATAACGCTACATTGCTGACTATGGATCAGAGGTTGGTCGCTTCAGCTGAAAAGGCAGGAGTGAATACAGCTTAGTACATTTGGGTGCTCATGGATGTAAGGGGATACGATACTTAATTCTGAAAACCGAATTAAGCTCGTGTCCCCATAATTCTTTTCAGAGTAAGGAGTCCTTCAGGCTTGTCATGCAGTGCAAATTAAGTTGTTTTTATAAGAACCAGTTCAATTACTAATTATTAGAGGATCCATGCAAAAAACTTTTTATCTATTTCTGTTGTTCCTGTTGTTTTTGGGAGGCTGCACAGAAGAATCGCGGAACAAAATATTCAAGCAGGCCGACAATTTATTGGGAAAGGATCTGCGGGTTTCTTACGTTTCCGACAGTGGAAAAATCGTAAAAAGCTGGACCGTCAAGGACGGGAAAGTTACCACCCACAAAGACGAACAGGGGGCTGCAAGCGGATATTACTATTTCTGGAGCGTTGAAAGCGGATATGTTCAGGTTCCAATTGTACGGACAATAGTCGAAGAAATTAAGTAGGACACTTAAAAAAGTTTTTCTTTTTGTCATCCCGGACTTGATCCTGGATCCAGATTCTAGATCGGGCTGAGTACACGATTTGAAATATCTCCCCTGGATTCCCACTTCCGCGGGAATGATAATTTATTATTCAAATGGATTGTTGCAGTGCGTCTGATTTTAGCTGCTTTTGGGCAAGTTGAGTGAGGGCTTAATAAATATCTAAAAATCTTCGTCGACTAAATCAATCTCATCTCCAAGTATTAAATCATCTTCATGCAAACCAGCTATACCGCTTAAGTCTTCATCATGATAATTTTCAGCAGAATCTAACAGAGTTTCTTCCTCCGGAATATCATCTGCCATTGAGTTAATATCTAAAGAATCTCCCTCATTTTTATAAAAATCTGTGCTGCTCAAATGTACCAAAATACTTTGGGCAATTGTAGATAAATGGATGGGGCGGGTCAAGTAATCCAGGGCACCTGCATTCAGGAACTGCAATCGTCTTTCAAGACTGACAGGTCCAGAAATACAAATAAAATGGACCTCTGGGAATTGATCTTTTGTTTGCTGCATGACTTCCAAAGCGTCAGAATTTTCAACTGCTCCCGTTTCAATAATAACCAAATCCATTGGATCCAACTTTAGCAACCGCCAAAGATTTTGTCTTTTGGTTACGCAATCAACCTCCATTCCTGCACGCTCGATAAGGTAGCGCTGCAAAAGCTCAGCCTGTTTCTTTTCTACTGCAAAGATCACCACCTCCGTTCCGGCAAAACTGAGTGGACTCAGATCACCTTCAGTAAATTTGTTTAGAAATTCATCCTGCGGCAAAGAATCCTCGGAAGCAACTGTTTCGTCATTCAACTCATCATCTTCGAAGTCCTGCAAATCTGCCTTTTCCAACAAATGCTGTTCTTCATTGTCAGTATCCTCAATTTTCGCATCAAGAACTTCTTCTACCTCTTCCTCCTCTTCTTCTTCCAATCCCAACAACTCTGTTAAATCGTCATCTTCCAGATCAATCTCAACTGCATCTTCAGTTAGATTTTCATCTGCCTCAGAGTTTGTTTCCGGATTTATTTCCTCTTCAGTTTCCATTTAGTATTCCTCTCCGTTAGCGTCTTTTGATGGGGCCATTCAGCCGATTCTGTTCTTCACTTGTAATGTCCGCAAAATGTATTAAACCTGATTATATCATTTAATCTGCGAAAACTCGCCTGTCCTGCCTTTTCGGTTAATTCTTTAGTTAAAGTGAGATGAAACTGCGTCTGTGATAAATATCTTTGATCTGCTGCAGACATATGCAAACCGGACTAAATTTTTTCTCCATCCCGGGAATCAAAGCGATTAATTATTTTCAAACTGTCCTTTCCAGAGAAAGTCAGTTCCCGAACGGCAAGAGAAATACGATTGTCCTGATTCAGCGCCTCCCAGTATTTTTCAGCAATTTGTTCTGCATCACCTTCCAGCGGCAAAAGGATTGGGTCACCCTTGAAAGAGGGAAGCGGATTCCCGTCCCCCATGTATGTGGTCAGGCAAAAACCAACTCCCGATTTAATTTCATTATAGCAGTAAAAATGATATACGGAATGTTCGTCCGAAAAATCACTTTTACTGATTTTGGCCAAAGTCACTGATGATTTTTTTTGCTCTATCATTCCGGAAATACGGGGTGTAAAATTCGGTGCATCCGGTTCATGTTTTTCCTTGTGCAGTGAATCGTAAAAACTTTCACCCTGCATAAAACCTTCACAAATTGTATCGGTCTGGCTTCCGTTTGTGACAACTACACAATCATCGACGTCACGCATGGCGTTGTAAATGATCAGTGACGGATCTTCCACCAGAGAAGGATCTGCTGCTTCGGTAAGCAATATTCCATTTTCGTGCCTGAAAAAACGATTCCTGCTGTTTGAGCTGCGCCCCATTATCCAGTAAATAACAATCCACGAATTCTCATGATTGCGCCCTATTACGATTCCGCGTCCCG
>JYMV01053597.1_pt1 | contig 14519 bp, 15 predicted proteins | sample 338911 | NCBI WGS metagenome assembly JYMV01 (sample SAMN03354496, study PRJNA234377) | hydrothermal vent metagenome | biome: Deep sea; feature: Hydrothermal plumes at the Eastern Lau Spreading Center, Western Pacific Ocean; material: Seawater | place: Tonga | collected 2009 | depth 2000 m m
TTTTGTTTTTGATGTTATTCTTCTTGACAAATTTTCTTTATCAATAATTTTACCAGAAAATCCTACTATACAATTAAAATTTTTATTGGAAGTTAATCCAATGTTTATAGACAACATGCAACCTTGGCTAAAACCAGAGAGGCAAATTTTTGAATTATCTAAGTTATATTCATTTTTTATTTCTTCTATAAATGATTTTAATTTTACTTCAGCTTTAATTGTCTCTTCTAATATATATTTAGGATCGTCTCTAGAAAGATCAAACCATTGAAAACCATTAGGATTAATTGAACATGGTTCATGTCCATTTGGACATAAAAAAATCGTATTAGGCAAAAATCTTTTCCAACTCAATGTTAAAATACTGATATCATTGCTGTCTCCACCATATCCATGAAGTAAAATAATTGCATTTTTTATTTCATTAACATTATCTGGATAAACAATTTTTGTATTAAGGCTAAATGTCATCTATTGTAAATTATAATTATTTAAAAAAAAAAATGCTAAAAATTTAAGTGTTAATAATTTCATTGTAAAAGGTATAGTTACATATCATGAGTCAAAATAAAAACAACAAGACAGTTTGGAGTACAAGAATTACAAAAGATACTTCTTCTATTTTTCAAAAAGTAGGCAGCTCTCTAAGTGTTGATAAAAGACTTTTTAAAGAAGATATAGCAGGATCCATAGCTCATGTTGAAATGTTGTTTAAACAAAAAATTATTACTTTTAAAATAAAAAATAAAACTATCTGGGGATTAAATAAAATTAGAAATGAAATAATTAAAAAAAAATTCATATTTAATCCAAAGCATGAAGATATTCACATGAGCATTGAGAAAAGATTATTTGAAATAATTGGAGATGATGCTGGTTTTATTCACACAGCAAGATCACGAAACGATCAAGTCATAACTGATTTTAAAATATGGTTAAGAAATTCTACTAATGAAATAATTAATCTTTTGAACTCCTCAATTAAGATCATTGTAAAAAATGCTGAAAAAAATATTGAAACTATTATGCCTGGTTTTACACATTTAAAAAATGCTCAACCTATTTCTTTTGCACATTATTTACTTGCTTATGTTGAAATGTTTAAAAGAGATAAGCAAAGATTTAAAAATAATATCGAAAATCTACTTGAAAATCCTTTAGGTGTTGCAGCTCTGGCTGGAACTACATTCAACATTGATAGAAATTATACAACAAAAAAATTAAAATTTAGTCATCCAACTAATAACTCTATTGATACTATTTCTGATAGAGATTTTGTTACTGATTTTTTATACGCAACTTCTGTTTGCTCAGTTCATATATCAAGATTAGCTGAAGAATTTATTATATGGAATTCGGATGCATTCGGACTCATTAAACTTAATGATAGAATCGTCACTGGATCATCGATAATGCCACAAAAAAAAAATCCTGATCAACTTGAATTTTTAAGAGGTAAAACAGGCAATGCTTTTGGTAATTTGTTTTCTATGTTAACAATCTTAAAAGGTCTACCATTATCTTATTTTAAAGATCTACAAGATGATAAAGAATTAGTTTTTAAATCTTTTGATCAAATAAAATATTCTATATTGATTTTTAATGATATTTTAAAAAATTTCAGTGTAGATAAAAAAAGAATGTTTGAATTAGCAAACAAAGGATACACTACTGCAACAGATTTAGCAGATTATATTGTAATTGAGCTTAAAGTTCCGTTTAGAAAAGCTTATCAGATTACTGCAAAAATTGTAAATTATGCAGAAGTAAAAAAAAAAAGATTTGATGAATTGAGCATTAAAGAAATTAAAAAAATTGAACCAAAGTTAAATGAGGAAGTATTAAAAATATTTGATTTAAAAAACTCGATAAAATCAAAAAAATCTTATGGTGGTACTTCTTTTGAAAACATAAAGAAAATGATAAATAAATATAAAAAAGAATTAAAATGATTAGAAAAATTATAATATTATTTTTTTGTGCAACTTTGCTTTTTTCATGCGGAAAAAAAAGTGATCCAGAATATAAAGAGTCAAAAAAATTAATTCAGATCACAATGATAGGCTAATGAATTATAAAAAAAATGGCTTATATATTGAAAATATTTCAATTCAAAGAATTGCTAAAAAATTTGGAACACCATCCTATTGTTATTCATTAAATAAATTAAAATTAAATATAAGAAATTTTAAAAAGTATTTTAGATCAATAAATCCATTATTATGTTTTTCAGTAAAATCAAATTCAAATCTTCAAATTTTAAAAGAAATTAATAAAATGGGTATGGGAGCAGATGTTGTATCTAAAGGTGAGCTAATCATGGCTTTAAAATCGGGCATTAGCCCAAAAAAAATAGTTTTTTCTGGTGTGGGCAAAACTTTTGATGAGCTTAAATTTGCTATTAATAAAAATATTCTATTAATTAATTCAGAGTCGGAAAGTGAAATAAATCAAATCGAAAAAATTTCAAAAATTAAAAGGAAAAAAATTGATATTGGCGTAAGACTTAATCCAAATATTGATTCTAAAACATTAAAAAAAATTTCTACAGGAAAAAAAGAGGATAAATTTGGTTTAACTGAAATTAATTTTTTAAAAGCTATAAACAAATTTAAAAATTCAAAATATTTAAATATAAGATGTTTGAGTGTTCATATTGGCAGTCAAATTACTGACCATAAACCATACGCAAAAATGCTAAAAGTTATTGGATCGGTTATAAAAAAATCTAATCATAATTTCGATTTTGTTGATTTGGGTGGTGGCATGGGAATTAAATATAATAAAGAAACAAAAAAACTTGATTACAAAAAATACAACTCAATTATTAAGAATTTCTTAAACAAATATAGAACAAAAATTATTTTTGAGCCTGGCAGATCAATAATTGGCGATACTGCCTTACTATTAACAAGAGTTTTATACATAAAAAAAACTAGAAAAATAAATTTTGTTATTTTAGATGCTGCAATGAATGATTTAATGAGGCCAGCATTATACGGCTCTAGACATGAAATAATGGCATCTATAAAAAGTAAAAAAATGATTAGAAAAAAACATGAATTTGTCGGACCAATATGTGAAGCTACTGACAAGTTTTTATCTGTTCCAAAATTTCAAACTTTGAGAGAAAAAGATATTTTAGCTATTTGTGATGTTGGCGCATATGGCATGGTTTTAAGCTCAAATTATAATTTAAGAGCTAAGCCATCTGAAATATTAATTAATCAATCTTCGTCAAAAATAATTACAAAGAGACAAAAATTAAATAATATTATTTAATTTTTAAACAAATGATTAGAAGTTTAATTTTTAAGATTTTTTTTTATTTAGGAATAATACTTATTTGTTTAATTTTTTTACCATCTCTACTATTGCCTCAAAAAATAGTTTTATTTGGTGGAAAAATTATGGGACATTGGTCAAAAATTTGTTTGAATATATTTTTATCAACAAAAATTATAATTAAGGGAAAAGAAAACCTCATATCTGAAGGTAAATTTTTTATAGCATGTTCTCACCAATCAATGTTTGAAACATTTTTTTTACAAACCATTTTTAACTCGCCAGTATTTATTTTAAAAAAAGAATTATTAAGAATCCCAGTTTTTGGAATGTATTTAAAAAAAATAGGATCAATATCAATCGATAGAGATAAAATTTCAAAAGAAAATTTAGGTTTTTCTGATAAAATTAAATCTGTTATAAATTCATCTAATAGACCAATAATAATATTTCCTCAAGCAACTAGAATGGCGGTCGAAGATAGAACTCCTTTTTTAAAAGGAGTTTCAAGAATTTATGAAGATTTACAAATTAAATGTCAACCGGTAGCAATCAATTCAGGAAACATATGGCCTAAAAGTGGAAAATTAAAACCTAATGGAATATTAGTTGTATCAATTTTAAAAGAAATAGAACCAGGAATGGAAAGAAAAGATTTTTTAAATATCTTACAAAATAATATTTATCAAGAATTGGATAAAATAATTTAGCCTTTCATTGGCATTACAACAAAAATACTATCAAAATCCCCTGGATCTTTAATTAATGCTGGGGACCCAGCATCTTTGAAATAAATTTCTACTTTATCTCCATCTAATTGTGAAGCTATGTCAATTAGATATCTAGAATTAAAACTTATTTCTAAATCATGATCAAATTTAACACTTAAACTTTCCTTACCATCGCCACTATTCGTATTATTTACAGAAAGATTCAGTACATCCTTAGTTAAATCAAATTTTACTCCATCTTTTTTGTCAAGCGAAACAGAAGCTACACGATCAACAGAATCTAAAAATAATTTCAAATCAACTTCTAATTTTTTTTGATTTTCTTTTGGAATTACTTGAACATAATTTGGGAATTTGCCGTCTATTAACTTTGAAATTAAAATACTATTATTTAATTCAAATTTAATTTTTGATTTTATATTTGAAATATTAACATTGCCTTCATAATCTTCTAGTAAGGAACAAAGCTGGAATATAGTTTTTTTAGGTAAAATTATTGGTTCGAAATCAATTTTTTCATTTAATTTAACTTTCGATATAGACATTCTATGACTGTCTGTTGCAGCTGCCGTTAAAAATACTTTGTTATCAATTTCTGTTTGATGAATAAATATACCACTTAAATAATGTCTAGTTTCATCATTGGAAACTGAAAACTTACATTTATTTAAAAGTTTTAAAAGTTGCTTTGACTTTAAAGAAAATTCATTTTGGTTAAAATTTTCATCCGTTAAAGGAAACTCTGCGGCACTTATACAATTTAAATTAAAAACAGATTTTTCTGATTCTAAGCGAAGTTTGTTTTCTCCAATATTTGAAAAATTTATTTTTTTTCCAGATGAAAATTTTCTAACAATATCATATATAATTGATGAAGATGATGTTATTTTTCCTTCTTCAATTACCTCAACATTAGGAATTTGATGAATAAAAATTAAGTCAAGGTCAGTAGCTGTAATAGTTAATTTAGAATTAGCTACTTCAAGAAGAACATTTGATAATATTGGTAAAGTACTTCTTTTTTCTATAACTCCCTGGCAGTAGTTCAAAGATTTTTGAAGATCTTGTTGATTTACATTAAATTTCATTTTCTTTATTGTACAAAATTTTGTTTTTCAAATTATCGATATTGATATTTAGTTCGTTATCTTGTTTTCTTAATTTTTCTATAGTTTTTACAGAATGAATAACTGTTGTGTGGTCCCTATTTGAAAAAGCTCTACCAATTTCAGGTAAGGATTTTGATGTCAATAATTTTGCTAAATAAATTGCTGTTTGTCTTGGTCTTACCAAATATCTAGATCTTCTAGAAGAAAGCATTTCATTTTTGCCAATTTTAAAAAATTTGCAAACAATTGATTGGATTAGATCAATAGTAACTTTATTCTCTGAAAGATTTAACAAATCTTTCAATATTATTTTTATTTCTGACAGAATAGGTACTTTGTTATAAATTCGTGAAAAAGAAACAATTCTGTTTAAAGCTCCTACTAATTCTCTAATGCTTGTGCTTATTTCTGAACTAATGAATCTTTGAATTTCTTCGGAGATATTTATTTGATTAGAATACAATACCTTTAATTCTTCAGTTTTTGCTTTTACAATTTTATATCTCAGTTCATAATCGGTATTTTGTATATCAACAACTAGTCCACCTGCAAATCTTGATTTAATTCTTTCCTGAATTCTAGATAATTTATTGGGTGGCCTATCAGCAGATACAATTATTTGCGAACCTTTATCTATTAATGCATTAAAGGTATGAAAAAATTCTTCTTGCATTGCTTCTTTACCGTTCATAAATTGAATATCATCAATTAATAAAACATCTGTATTTCTAAAATAATCTTTAAACTTTACCATCTCATTAGATTTTATTGATTTCACAAATTGGTACATAAATCTTTCTGCTGAGATAAACATGAACTTATTCTTTTCTTTAAGACTTAAACCTATCGCATTTAATAAATGAGTTTTCCCCATCCCAACACCACCATACAAATATAATGGATTATAGTGCGCTAAATCTTGAGTTACTTTTTTAGAGGCTTCAAATGCTAACTTATTACTTGATCCTAATATAAAATTTTTAAAATTTTTATTTGGATCAATTCTATTATATTGCAAAAATGAATCTTTAATAAATGAAACTTTCTGATTAATATATTCTTTAATATTTTTATTTCTTAAAGAGCTATGTTCATCAGTTTTATCCTGTTTTTTTTCATTAATACTAAATTCTATTCTGTTAATCTCTTTTCTGTGTGACTTAATAATTTGTAGAATCTGGTCTAAATATCTTGAAGTGATCCAATCACGGATAAACCTTGTTGATACTGAAATTAGAATATAGTTTTTAAATTCATCAATAAAATCAATTTTTCTTAACCATGACTCATATATATCGCTACCAAATTTATCTCTCATTTCTGACTGGATAATTTCCCAATCAATTTTTTTTAAAGAAAAATTTTCTGTACTTTGGTTTAAGGTATTTTTCATATAGGAAAAACTCTACTTAATATCTCAAGCAATTGAATGCAATAATTATTTTGTCTTTTCAAAAAAAAAAATGAAATCTCTAATTGAATAAATTTGGGATTATAAAATTATATATCTAAGATTGTATTAAATTTATTTATTTTTTTCTTAAAAAAAAAAAATTACTTTAATTAGTAAAAAAAAAACTAGATCTTGTGTTATAAAAAAAAAATAATTTATATTTTGTATAAATACTAAAAGTTGTGGCAATAAAATTAACCCATAAATAAAAGACAACCCTAAAGTTTAAAAGTTTTTTATTAACTACTTTAAGTTGTTTAAAGTGTGTTAATTTTTTTTGTAATTCTTGAAATATTTCTTGACGCGTTTTGTTTTTTTATAATTCCAGTCTTTACAACCTTCATTAATTCAGAATTTAATTTAGGCAAATGCTCCAAAGCTTCTTTTTTATTCTTTGTATCCAGAATAGCATTCATTTTTTTTATCGCATTTTTATATCTACTTTTTCTTGACCGATTAACCTCAGTTTGTCTTGCTATTCTTCTTACAGTTTTAATTGCTGATCTTGTATTGGCCATAAGCGCCGATGGTATAGCTTGCGAATTCAATTGGGTCAATAGATTAATTTGTTATTTTTGACAAGAATTACAAAAAAAAGTTGACCTGTTAGTTATAAAGCTCTTTATGATCTTGCCATTACAATTTTCTCTTAAACACTTTTCATGCTCTCTTTCATATACTTTAAATTCTTTTTGAAATCTCCCGATAGAACCTTTTGTATTCATAAAATCTCTTATTGTTGAACCACCATATCGAATTGCCCGTTGAAGAACGTATCTTGAAAATTTTACTAATTTATTCATTTCACTAGTATTAATTTGAAAAGCCTTCTTTTTGGGATGAATTTTGCTGTAAAATAATATTTCATTCGCATAAATATTGCCAATTCCTGATACAAAATTTTGATCCAAAAGTAAGTTTTTTATATTCTTTGTTTTATTAATTAATTTTTTTTTCAAGTAATCTAGATTAAAATCTTTACTTATTGCTTCGGGTCCTATTCTATTAAAAAATTCTTTTAATTCAGATTGACTATTAATTATTTTAAAATATCCAAACCTTCTTGGATCGTTGTAAATTATTTTAAAGTTAGAAAATAATAATTCTACATGATTATGTTTTTCAGGAAGTGTTCTTGATTGATAAAAACTTAGGTTTGTAAATTTGTTTTGTTTCTTTTTACTAATAAGATGAATTGTTCCAGACATTCCAAGATGAATAATGCAATATTTTTGATTATATAATTCAAGGATTAAATATTTAGAGATTCTTGAAACTTCTTTAACAAATCTATTTTTTAAAAATTTTCCAAAATTTTTTTGTAATTTAAACCTTAAATTTCTATTTCGAATAGTAACTTTTATGATTTTTTTAAATTTAATCTTCTTTTTAAGAGACCGTTTAACTATTTCTACTTCTGGCAATTCTGGCATTTAGGATTATATTAATAATTTAAATAAACTATTAAATCATGCAACAAGATCTCCAACAAAAAAAAGGGCTGGTAGAAGGAGTTTTTAATAAGGTATTTGACAGATATGACCTTATGAATGACTTTATGTCGTTAGGAATACATAGAATATGGAAAAAAGACTTAATCCAAATGATGAATCCATCAAATGATAAAAAACTAATTGATGTGGGGTGCGGTACAGGTGATATCGCAAGTTTATATATTAAAACTACAAGTAATAAAACATCAATCCTTTGTGTTGATCCCAATAAAAAAATGATTACTGAGGGCAAAAAAAAATTAAATAAATATAAAAACATAACTTGGAAAGTTGGTTATGCAGAAAATTTAAAAGTGCCCAACAATAGTTATGATTTTTATACAATAAGCTTTGGATTAAGAAATACAAAAAATCTTAATAAAAGCTTGGCTGAAGCATATAGAGTATTAAAAAAAGGTGGGAGATTTTTATGCTTAGAATTTTCTAAAATTGAAAATTCAAATTTAGATTTTATTTATAAAAATTATTCAAAAATAATACCTTTATTAGGTCAAATTATTGTTGGGGATAAGAAACCGTACAAATATTTAACACAAAGTATTGAAAAATTTGTAAACCAAGAGCAACTTCTAGAAATCATGAAAAAGAATAATTTTAAAAATTGTACATATAGAAATTTAAGTGGTGGAATAGTTGCAATTCATTCTGGCTGGAAAATTTAATGATAAAAAAAATATTCATATTATTAAAACTTGCAAGAAAATTGGCTCTATCTGATGCTTTAAAAATAGTTTCTAAAATACATGAGCCTCCATTAATTATAAAAATATTTTTTGGAATTTTTTCAATTTCTCTTTTTGGAAAAACTAAACAAAATTTAAATCTAAGCGATGAGGAAAGATTGTGTAATTCTGTCCAAGATATGGGGACTACATTTATAAAACTAGGGCAATTTTTATCTACTAGGCCAGATATAATTGGAGAGAAACTTTCAAAACAATTTGAAAAATTACTAGATAAACTCCCTCCATTCTCTACTTATGAAGCTAAAGAGATGATTAAAAAGGATTTGGGAGAAGAAATTTACAATTCAATAATTAATTTTAACAAACCCATTGCAGCAGCATCTGTGGCGCAAGTGCATAAAGCACAAATTAATGATGATGGAATTATCAAAGATGTGGCAGTCAAAATATTAAGACCAAATATTAAAAAAATATTTAATGAAGAAATAGATGCTTTAATGCTGCTCGCTTATTTCATTGAAAGTTCTATAAAAAAAACAAAAAGATTAAAACTTGTAGAAGTTGTTTTTTTATTGAAAGAAATAACTAATCATGAAATGGATTTAAGACTTGAAGCTGCTGCTGCAATTGAATTTAGTGAAAACACTAAAAATGATTTAGGATTTCACGTTCCTAAAATTTATTGGAACTATACAAGTGAGTCTGTATTAACTCTTGATTGGGTTGAAGGAATTTCTATAAAAGAAAAAGATATTTTAGAAAAAAACAATATAAATACAGAAAAATTAGCTACAGATATAATTCAACATTTTTTAAGACATTCTGTAAGAGACGGTTTTTTTCATGCTGATATGCATGAGGGAAATTTACTAATTGATAACGATGGACAAATTGTTCCAATTGATTTTGGAATTATGGGTAGACTTGATAAACTTAGCAAAAGATATCTTGCTGAAATTTTATTTGGTTTTATTCAAAGAGATTACAAAAAAGTTGCAGAAATACACTTAGTTGCAGGTCTTATTCCAAAAGATGTTCAATTAGACGATTTTGCTCAAGCATTAAGATCGATAGGAGAACCAATTTTTGGTCACTCAGTAAAGGATATATCGGGTGGCAAATTGTTAAAACAATTATTCTATATTACTGAAAAATTTGATATGCAAACACAACCTCAGTTACTTTTATTACAGAAAACTATGGTTGTAGTTGAAGGAGTAGCTAAAAAATTAAATTCAAACACTAATATTTGGAAAACCTCTAAACCAGTTTTGGAAAAATGGTTAAAAGAAACGAAAGATCCAATAAATACTCTAACTGATACACTAAAAGATTCTGCTGAAGTTTTAAAAAGACTTCCTGAACTGCCTAAAATTATGGATAAAGCAAACCAGGCACTTACATATCTGGCAAGTGGAAATATTCCTCAGAATTCAAATTCTTACTCTGCTTTAAAAGAGAAAGAGTCTGAAATGAAATCATTTAGAAATCAAAGTATTATTGGTTTATTATTGCTTGTATTTTTAGGTTTCATAGTATTTTAATTCTGACAATGAATAATTTAGAAGGAAAAAAAATTTTGTTAATAATTTGTGGTGGAATAGCTGCCTATAAAAGCTTGGAAATAATAAGACTTATTAAAAAAAAGGGAGCTTTTGTTAAAACTATACTATCAAAAAGTGCTAATAAATTTGTTACACCGCTTTCCGTTACTTCTTTGTCTCAAGAGAAAGTTTACTCAGACCTCTTTGATCATAATAATGAATCTGAAATGGATCATATTTCTCTATCTAGATGGTCAGATTTAATATTAATTGCTCCAATAACTGCAAATACTATTTCTAAATTAAGTTATGGAATGTCAGACGATTTAGCTTCAACTGTTGTTCTAGCTTCTGACAAAATCGTATTTTTGGCCCCGGCAATGAATGTTAGAATGTGGGAACATCCTTCTAATAAAGAAAATTTACAAAAATTAAAGAATTTTGGTTATAAAATTATTGGTCCTGAAATTGGCGATATGGCATGTGGTGAATATGGTGAAGGAAAAATGACAGAACCTGAAGATATAGTAAATTATCTAGATGAATATATCGGTAATATAAAAAAAAATAAAAAATTTAAAGCTTTGGTTACAGCTGGACCAACACATGAATATATTGATCCGGTTAGATATATTTCAAATAAATCTAGTGGAAAACAAGGCTATGAGATTGCAAAATCTTTAAATAAAAATGGATTTGAAACTACACTAGTTTCAGGCCCTACAAATTTGGATCCAATTCAAGGAATAAATCTAATTAAAGTGAATTCCGCGGAAGAAATGTTTAATGCTACTTTAAAAAATCTTCCAGTAGATGTAGCTATTTTTTCGGCTGCCGTTGCTGACTATAAAGTTAAAAATAAAGAAAAGGACAAAATTAAAAAAAAAGAAAGTATGGATATAAATTTAGAAAAAAATATAGATATTTTAAGTCACATATCTAAACATAATTCACTAAGACCTAAACTAGTAATTGGTTTTGCAGCAGAAACAAATAATTTAATTGAAAACTCTAAATTAAAGTTATCTGAAAAAAATTGTGATTGGATAATTGCAAACGATGTGTCAGACTCTTCAATTGGATTTGAATCTGATTTTAATGAAGTATCTATTTTTTATAAAAATATGAATGATGAAAAACTTCAAAAAATGAAAAAATCACTTTTGGCAGAAGAAATAGTAAAAAGAGTTGTTTCTCAATTAAATTAATTTAATGGTAAAAGTTTTAGTAAAAAAACTTGATCCAAAAGTTCAATTACCATCATATAAAACGAAAGGTTCTTCTGGTATGGATTTGATGGCTTTTATTAAAGATCCTATTAAAATTGCTCCAAATACTTCTGCTTTAATTCCAACCGGAATTTCTGTGGCAATATCAAGTGATGTTGAAATACAAATAAGATCTCGTTCAGGACTTGCAGCAAAATCAAGTATTAGTGTTTTAAATAGTCCAGGTACTATTGATAGCGACTACAGAGGAGAGTTAAAGATAATATTATTTAATCATAGTAAAGAAGAATTTGTTGTAAGAAATAACGACAGAATAGCCCAAATGGTTCTCATGCCAGTCTTAAAAATAGATTTCGAAGAAGTTGACAATCTTCCAGATACTCTAAGAGGATCGGGTGGCTTTGGATCCACTGGAAAATGAAGAATAGTTTAAATAAAAGCATTATTGAGAGATATTCACGTCAGATTGTACTTAAAGATGTTGGTGTTGTTGGTCAAAAAGCAATAATTAATTCAAAAGTTTTAATTATTGGTGCTGGAGGATTAGGTTGTCCTATAGCAGATTATCTAAGTAGAGCAGGGGTAGGAATTATTGGTATTGCAGATTATGATAAAGTAAGCCTTTCAAATATTCATAGACAATCTTTATATGATTCAATGGATGTTGGTAAATTTAAAGTTAATGTTTTAAAACAAAAAATTAAATTAATTAATCCTTTAATAAAAATAAAAATTTTTAAAAAAAAAATCACAGATAAAAATTTAAATAACATAATTAAAAGTTTTGACATAATTGTTGATGGAACTGATAATTTTAAAACAAAATTTTTACTTAATAAATATTCAATCAAATATAAGAAAATTTTAATTGTTGGAGCTATCAGTAAATTCGATGGACATGTTTTTACATTCGATTTTAAAAATAAAAAAACTCCTTGCTTAAAATGTTTTTATCAATCAGAACCTTCTGATGAAATATTAAATTGCGAGGCTGAAGGTATTCTGGGTCCCGTGGCCGGAATTATTGGAAACATTCAATCAAATGAAGTTTTGAAAAAAATATTAAATATCGGAAAAGATCTTAGTGGATCAATTTTAATTATTAATTTACGCAGTCTTAATTTTAAAAAAGTTAAATTTAGTAAAAAAAAAAATTGTATATGCACAAAATAATTTTAATATTTTTGTTTATTTATATTTCACAATCAATATCATTTTCAAACGAAAATAATTATTTTCTTATGCTTAAATATAAAAAAGTTAATGTCAGGTATGGTCCAAGTTTTGACTATCCAGTTAAATTTATTTATAAAAAAACTTTTTTACCAGTTAAGGTAATTGATAAAAAGGAAAACTTTAGAAGAATAATTGACCACAAAAAAAATAGTGGATGGATACATATTACTCAGCTTAAAAAAGTTAATTCATTAATAGTTCTTGAAGATAAAATTGTTTTTAAAAAAAATAGTAAATTTTCAAAACCTATAGTTAAATTAGAGAAGGGAAGGTTAGTCTTGGTTACAAAATGTATTTCAGATTGGTGTAAAATTAAAACTAATGATTATAGTGGATGGCTTCAAGTAAATAATGTTTGGGGAGAAATTAGATGATTAGATTTTTATTGATAAGTTTTTTTGTTATGACATTTAATGTTCAGGCGTATGCTTTTGAACTATTAATGTTCAATAATAAGTATTGCATATATTGTAAGAAGTTTTTAAGAGAAGTTGGTTCAGAATATAACATATCAGACCTACCTTTAATAATTATTGAAAAAGACAATGAACCTGAATGGTTTATTACAGCATATGTAGAAAAAAGAATTAAACCTATTAGAGCAACACCAACCTTTATTTTATGGGATGAATTTGAAAAATATGAAGTGGATAGAATAGTGGGTTATGGTGGTAAGGATTGGTTTTATTACCAATTAAAGGAGATTTTAGCCTTTTAAATCAAAACGATCTAGATTCATCACTTTTGTCCACGCAGATATAAAATCAGCAAGAAACTTAGGTTTAGAATCTTCACAAGCATAAACTTCTGCTATTGCTCTCTTAACTGAGAATTTGATCCAAATATAAGATCAACACGAGTACCGGTCCATTTAACTTTGTTTGTTTTACGATCTCTTCCCTCAAATAAATCTTCTTCTTTAGAAACTTCTTTCCACGTTGTGTTCATATCAAGCAAGTTAACGAAGAAATCATTTGTAAGTGTTCCTGGTTTTTTTGTAAATACACCATGTGTTGAATTATCAAAATTTGTGTTTAATACACGCATACCACCAACTAGAACTGTCATTTCAGGCGCAGTAAGTTTCATTAGTTGTGCTCTATCAACTAACATTTCCTCAGCTGATACAGTAGGCTTATTTGCTGATCCATTAGGTTTATTTATAATATAGTTCCTAAATCCATCTGCTTTTGGTTCAAGTAAACCAAAAGAATGTGTGTCTGTTTGATCTTGTGATGCGTCTCCACGTCCTGGTGTAAACGGAACTGTTATCTTTTGACCCGCATTCTTCGCAGCTTTTTCAATTCCAACACAACCACCTAAAACAATTAAGTCAGCTAGTGAAACTGTTTTGCTTTTAGTATTAAAGCCTTTTTGTATCTTCTCTAAAGTTTTAAGCACGTTAGATAATTCAGATGGATTATTAACTTCCCAGTCTTTTTGTGGTGCAAGTCTAATTCGTGCTCCATTAGCTCCACCTCTCTTATCTGAACCTCGAAAAGTTGATGCCGATGCCCATGCTGTAGAGACTAACTGGGAGATAGAAAGTCCTGATTTTAATATTTTTGCTTTAAGAGCATTAATATCTTTATTTTTAAGTTTGTATTTAACTTTTGGTATAGGGTCTTGCCAAATTAGTTCTTCTTTTGGAACTTCTGGACCTAAATAACAAGCACAAGGCCCCATATCACGGTGCGTAAGCTTAAACCAAGCCCTTGCAAATGCATCAGCA
>JYMV01018803.1_pt1 | contig 14518 bp, 9 predicted proteins | sample 338911 | NCBI WGS metagenome assembly JYMV01 (sample SAMN03354496, study PRJNA234377) | hydrothermal vent metagenome | biome: Deep sea; feature: Hydrothermal plumes at the Eastern Lau Spreading Center, Western Pacific Ocean; material: Seawater | place: Tonga | collected 2009 | depth 2000 m m
CATGGTCAGCCTTACCGATCACTGCGGCACATCGAACGTCGTTCCCGCGACTTCGAGTTCGCTCGTTTTGATACGCTCAACCTCAGGATAATGATCACTGTTTGCTTCCAATTCCAATAACTAACCAATATCAACTATCACAATTGGTGTAATTAGTGTTATTTTGGCTATTTAGAGTGCTGGGCTTCAGTCCAAGAAGGAAATACCATTCATGTTAAGCCATAAACGAATCTGCTTGTTTTCGCCAATCGCATTTATCTGCACTGGCGTCTGCATAGGCATTTCCCTGTGTACCGCAACACTCTGCGGCGAACCCATAGAATCCGCAGCGCCGCAGACTGTGGGCATGTCTGCCACGAAATTGCGATTGGTCACTCCCGCGCTGCAACAACTTGTCGACCAACAACGACTCGCTGGTACAACTGCGTTGATCCTACGCCGTGGCAAGCTCGTCTACTTCAAGTCCTTCGGCTTACGAGACGTGGCACAACAACTGCCCATGAAAAATGACACCATCCTGCGATTCTACTCCATGTCAAAACCGATTACGTCGGTTGCAGCGATGATGCTTGTGGAACAAGGGAAAATAAAGTTAAGCGATGACATTGCAAAATACGCACCTCAGTTCAAGCAGCTTAAAGTGTTCAACGGTTTCAACAGCGATGAGATTACAACAACCAAACTCAAACGGCCTGTCACCATTAGAGACTTGATGCGGCACACCTCCGGTTTCACTTACGGATTCTTTGGTAATACGGCAATCGACCAACAATACAATGCTCTCGACGTATTGTCGCGGCAAAATACGCTCACAGAAAGCATGAACATTCTCGGAACAATCCCGCTTCTGTATCAACCGGGCGAGCGTTTTAATTACAGCGTTTCCACGGACGTCTTAGGATACATAGTCGAACGAGTTTCTGGCGTAGACCTAGCAACGTTTTTTGGCAAACACATATTTCGACCCCTTGGTATGGTCGACACAGCCTTTCATGTCGCACCGCAGGCCAAGGGCCGTTTCGCTTCCGTCTATTCCGCCAAATTATTCGGCGGCATCACACTCAGCGAGGCGGCCGTTGGTAGCCCATTCTTACAACGGCCCAGATTATATTCCGGGGGTGGCGGTCTTGTATCCACGGCGATGGACTACGCTCGGTTTTGCCAAATGCTACTAAATCAAGGGACTTTCAATGGCACGAGACTGTTAACAGCCGCCACAGTTGCCGAAATGACCAAAAACCAATTACCTCCACAGGCCTATCCGATGGGCATTATTATCCCCCGGCCGGGTATCGGCTTTGGTCTAGGTTTTTCTGTCGTGGTTGAAAGTGTCAATACAAACCTACCTCGACGTATCGGAGAATATGGTTGGTCTGGCATGGCGAGCACTCATTTTTGGATTTCCCAGAAAGACGATCTAGCCGTAGTCGTTTTGAGTCAACATCTGCCCTACACGCCTCAGCTGGAAATGGCCATTCGCCCATTAATCTATGAGGCAATCGATACTGGCGCTAACAAGTAGCCCACTTGATGTGTACTCTGAGGGTGCTACAGTAAGCTTAATCATCACGTGGCAGTTTCCCTTAAATCCCACTATCTGCAAGAGAACTGCGACCAGCCACCATGTACGGATTTCTGAAACCTCCCGCACAACAAGAAGTTGGCGACTTCGACTCTCGGTTTTACAGCCGCATGCGCTGGCAAGTCTTTCTAGGTATCTTCGTAGGTTATGCCGGCTACTATCTCGTTCGCAAGAACTTCACTTTAGTGATGCCTAGTTTAATTGAAACGGGAGAATTCTCCAAAACCGAACTCGGCATCGCATTATCCGGCGTTTCCATTGCCTATGGATTATCCAAGTTCCTGATGGGTAGCGTTTCAGACCGCAGTAACTCTCGCTATTTCATGGCGATTGGCTTGTTTGTCAGTGCGTCGATCATGATCACGATGGGGCTCGTGCCGCTGGCAACCTCTACCATTCCGATCATGTTCACGCTGCTGTTGATTAACGGTTGGTTTCAGGGAATGGGTTGGCCGCCGAGTGGCCGAGTGATGGTTCATTGGTTTAGTCCCCGTGAACGCGGGACATGGATGTCATTTTGGAACGTTGCTCATAATATTGGCGCTGCGCTTGTTGGGCCTCTAGCAATCTTTGCCGTCGCGTGGTTTGGGGACTGGCATTCCATTCTGTACGTACACGGTTTTTTTGCGTTGGCCATTGTTGTGGTAATCCTGCTTACCGTAAGAGACACCCCTCAATCCCAAGGACTACCACCGATTGAGCAATACAATCAAGATTACCCTGTAACCTTTGGCTATAATTCCTCCCACGAAGACGAATTTTCCACTGCTGATATTTTCTTTAAATATGTCCTTACCAATAAACTACTCTGGGCGATCGCGATCGCTAACGCCTTCGTCTATTTAGTCCGTTACGGCGTTCTTGACTGGGCTCCCACATATTTACAAGCGGAGAAGGGATTCACGTTTGACGAATCGAGTTGGGCGTATTCGTTCTATGAGTTAGCAGGAATCCCGGGCACAATCGTTTGCGGCTTCCTTTCCGACAAGGTGTTTCAAGGTCGCCGTGCCCCAGCCGTTATCATCTTCATGGTCTTGACAACATTTTGCATCGTTATCTATTGGCTCAATCCGAGTGGTCAACCAAGCATCGATATCGCCATGTTAATTTGCATTGGTTTCTTGATCTACGGTCCCGTGATGTTAATTGGCGTGTTTGCGCTGGATCTTGTGCCCAAAAAAGCAGCTGGCACTGCCGCGGGATTCACGGGCCTCTTTGGCTATATCGGCGGTTCATTAACAGCAAGCATCTTTATACCGTGGATCGTCGAATACCACGGTGACAATTGGGATGCTGGATTCCTCGTTATTATCGCCGCTTGCGTGTTGGCCATTGTCTTAACCGCTTTCACAATCAAAGCGGAAATGCGGTCGATCCAAGCAGCTTATTGATTCGCCTCTTAGCGGCAGCACTGCGCTAGGCTGCGGCGGTTAAATTTACAGCTGTGGTTCCAATTCCGCCATACTGCCAAGCGTTAGACGGTCGCTCTTGTACCCCAGGGTTTCTTCGAGAGTCGAAAATTGGTTGACGCCCGTACAGACTTCAATATCGCTTGAGGTGATCTGTTGTGGATGTTCATAACCGGCAGCTCGCCCCAACGCCAACAGCTCTTTGCGAAATGTTTTGATATACAACGCAAACCGATGTGCTTTATCCTCTACATTTAATCCGCGCTGTAACCATTTGCTTTGTGTCGCAACTCCCACGGGACAGTGCCCGGAGTGACATTTCTGTGCTTGGATACAACCAATCGCCATCATTGCTTCGCGCGCAATGCCAACCAAATCCATACCCATCGCTAACCCGACAATGGTTCGGTCCGGAAAACCGAGCTTCGAACTACCAATCCAGGTGATGTCTCGCGACAGACCCGCTTCTTGGAAAATAGGATAAACTCTCGCAAATCCGACTTTGAGTGGTAATGCGACATGGTCACTAAACGTCAACGGCGCAGCTCCCGTTCCCCCCTCAGCTCCATCGACAGTAATAAAGTCAGGTCCTTCGTTGCGAGCCTTCATTTTTTCGGCTAATTCGTGCCAAAACTCTAAATGCCCAATCGCGCTCTTAACTCCCACGGGTAAACCAGTCCGTTCGGCAATGCGTTCAATAAAGTCAATCAAGCCATCCACGTCCGAGAACTCGGTGTGTCCATTGGGTGAGATACAATCTTGCCCAATTGGGATCCCCCGAATCGCAGCAATCTGTGAAGTCACTTTAGCACCAGGCAAGATCCCGCCTTTGCCCGGCTTGGCACCCTGAGATAACTTAATTTCCAAGCAGCGGACTTGCGGGTGTTCTTCAACTTGTTCGCCTAATACGTCGAGAGAGAACTTGCTATCTCGACGCGCACCAAAGTAGCCCGTGCCAATTTGCCATATTAAATCCCCGCCAAGTGCGTGATACGGACTGATACCGCCTTCCCCGGTATTGTGCATACAACCGGCTTCTTTAGCTCCGAGATTTAACGCCGAAATCGCTTTCTCACCCAATGACCCGAACGACATTGCCGAAATATTGATAATGGAATTCGGGCGATAGCAACGGTCACGCCCATGAAATTCACCCAACACTTTAAGCCCCGGTATTGCCGTTTTGTCACCGCCCACGGCATGTGCTTCTGAGTCTGGATAGGGAAAGGCAGCATGTTTGATAATGGGATAGCCAATCTCATATATCTGTTCTGTGGTACCGAAGCCAAAAGTATTATTGTCTCCTTTGGCCGACGCATATATCCACCGACGTTCGTCTCGGTTGAAAGGTCTCTCTTCCTTGTCATTAGCAACGAAGTACTGCCTGACTTCAGGACCAATTGTTTCAAAGAAATAACGCAGGTGGCCGATCACTGGGAAATTGCGCTGAATCGCATGACGGGTTTGAATGATGTCATGCAAAAACACTAGCAAAAGAACAATCCCCACCACGGCAACGCATGTCAACAATACGTTATTAGTTATCCACTCCCATAACTGCATCGAACATACACCTCGAATAGGGGTTTCATCGACAGGAACTCTACGAATTCATCATACTACCAAATTGCCAAGCCATTACCAAATATATATCGGGCGATATGGACAGCGTGTGACGTGGTCCAGTGCTACAATTACGACAAACGACTCCGGAACGACATTTTGAAATTACATACAGTTCTACCAATCGAGACCGTATCCGCCGAGTGTTCACTGACCCTGAGTTTATGGCGACGGTTAAACGCGAAACTGGTAGGATGGAGTAGTTTGCACGAAATGCCCAAGGGCAAAGCGGAAAAACCCACAGGATACACCAATCCAAACAGAACCATTAGAACAAGGAATGTGTAAACATGAGTACGGTCACCACCAATAGCGATCGCTTGGTAAGTCTCGACACACTGCGTGGCTTCGACATGTTCTGGATAATCGGCGGGCATGAAATACTGATAGCATTGTCTGCCATCACCTCAGCAAATTGGCTGACTTGGTTACTGGCTCGATTAGAACATCCAACGTGGAACGGCTTTGAACCCTACGACCTAATCTTTCCATTGTTTCTGTTCATCGCTGGAGTATCCACTCCGATGTCGATCGCTAGCCGTCGATCTCGAGGTGCGAGCAACGGTAAAATTTATCGCCATATTATTCAGCGGGGCGTGTTACTAGTGGTGCTGGGGACTATTTACAACGGCCTGCCAACCGATTGGACAAACGCCAGCGCTTGGGCAGATGTTCGCTATCCCAGCGTCCTGGGACGCATTGGTCTCGCCTATATGTTCGCAGCACTAATTGCGATGAACACACAGCTAACCGGCCGCTTACTAACAATCGTTGGCTTGCTACTTGGTTACTGGGCAGCACTGCGGTTTATCCCAGTGCCTCAGTTCGGGGCAAACGATCTGACGCCCGGCCACACGTTGACCGATTACATTGACCGAACATTAATTCGCGTGGGAGTACTCTACCAAGGAGATCGTGACCCGGAAGGTATCTTTGCGACGATCCCAGCGATTGCGACCGCGCTAATAGGTGTGATCACTGGACAGATGTTGATGCGGACGGATCATGGCGGAATGCGAAAAACAACAACAATGGTGCTCAGCGGGTTGGTCTGCCTTGGATTAGGATGGGCTTGGAGCAGAGAATCTGTCGTACAGTTCCACTTAAACAAAAATCTTTGGTCAAGTTCCTTTGTGTTGTACTGTGCTGGCTGGAGCCTATTGTTGCTGGCGATTTTCTACTTGGTTATCGACGTTTGGAAAATCCGCTGGGGCACTAAGCTATTGGTGGTCATAGGTGCCAACTCTATCTTCATCTACATGGCGGGGAATTTTATCGACTTTGAGCATATCGCCAACAACGTATTCGCTGGCCCAGCATCCTTAACCGGCGCATACGGCGCCCTTGTAATTGTCTGTGGCGCTCTACTGATCAAATGGGGACTGGTCTACCTGATGTACTGCAAGAAGATATTCTTGAAGGTGTAGTACTCTATTGGCCAGGAGGTCCGACCGGCGAGGAATGCTTGTAGACCGTATGACTTGGGCGTCCTGCGAGTATTTGTTCGGATCCCCAATTGGTGACAGCACGGAATTCATCGCTGCGAATAAAGGCACCGAAGGCAGCTTCATCATTCCAATCGCTGGTAATTAGATACGAGTTATCTTCGCTCACATCTCGCCACAGCTTTGATTCAGTATGACCTTCAGCGGCATTAAGTGCATCGATAACGGCAGCAAACTTGTCTTCGAAATCTTGTTCTTTTCCCGGAATCACTTTGTAATTCATGCCAACGGTAATCATATTATTCTAAGCTCCAGCTGTAGTGTTTTTTATAGCAAGCCGCAAACATACTTTACGACCTAAGCCGTGATTATAGACGCCTCAGGGGCGACCGACTAGCGGGTGTTTCTGGGCAACGGCTATTCGGCGTGATAATCCAAGATTTTCAATTGGATTTTATTGATCAAACTAGCGCATTGATCCAAGAATATCGAAAACGCTAGGTCACTCCGCATCTCCGCCTCAGTCAACTCTTGCAAGGCTTCGAGTTTGATCGTCGTCACCTTATCGAGATACTCTTGTAACTCATCAACATCCGAGGCGTCCATCTGTGCTTGTTCAACTAGCAGCGTCTGGGAAAGGAACCAATCCAAGCGGTCTCTTTGTCTGCTGCGCAGTTCTTCCCGCTCTTCTTCTTTAAGACGCTTCCACCGACGCCACAACAAGTAAACCCCTGTACCTATTGCAACTAGCAACTCCTTCATCGACGTCAGCGATTCAAGGATATCTCGCATCCAACTGATTTGATTGCTCGGATTGAAATACTCACTGGAAGCCGGATGTAGTCTCGTGCTAATCCAAGCGGTCGCTTCATCTCGCGGAATCAAGGTTGGAACCTGCAGTTTGAGACTTTCTTCGTGAATAACGGCTAGAACGTGCTGCACAATTTCACGCGGCGTATCGGACCTGGTTACCAGAAACGCATTGGTCGTAATCGTTGGAATTGCTTCGCTCGGAATTGATACTTTGTCACCGAAGTATCCACGGGGAATCCGCGTCTTATGGAAAAAGGGATGTGCTAGCTCGATCGCTTCGGCATTTAGAATAGGCAACAGTTTAAAACGATCCCCTGATAAAATTTTATGCAAATCAGGATTCTCAATGCCGGTTGTCATAATTGCACCTTCCAGTGACGGATCGTCAAGCAGGTCCATGAAGTACCTATCATTGTCACCAAGGTCAGCTTCATGGATGTCAAAGTGCTGTAACACCTGTAGAGCACTAATGCGACTACCAGACCCCGAGCGTCCAAGAGCTATATCTGTGCCGGCTAAATCTGACAACTCATTGATCTCGCCATCTGCTCGCACAATCACGAAAACATAGTCTGGAAACAAGGGTGTAACAACTGACAGTTCTTCGATAGCGACAGCGCCACCTTGAACAATGCCAAACGTTGCCTCGCCTTGACGAACCTTGTGAAAATTATCAACTGACCCTTCTGTTAATAACAATTGTACAGGTATGTCTAATCGCCGTTCGAGCGGGATTTGGATGTGCTCACCGAGCTTCCGATAGAGCCCGCCCTTTTCACCAGTAGCGATCCAAATGACGTCTGGCATTACCGTCCGACCAAAGAACCACGTCACTAGCGAACTGATAAACAGCACGACGATGCTCAACGTCACCCACTTGCGAACATGGCTCGTCGTAATCTTCGTTGGAATTTCCGCTGTGATGTTAGTTAAGGGGATTTTGGTCTTCATAAACTCGATTTTACCACAGTCGCTAACTCAATCGAGTGCTAATCGATCCGAATAATTCAGCCGCCCAAGAGTGTCGTTTGAAAATTATGTACAATAGACGTTTACTTGTTTCTTACTTATCCACCCACATTTTATCAAGGTCCGCAGCAGTATCATCATGGACGTCCTATCCGCAATCAAAAACCGCAAATCAACACGTGCCTTTATTGATAAACAAGTTTCCCCGCAGACCATTCACGATGTGTTAGATGCCGCGCGGTGGGCTCCTTCAGGGGCTAACATTCAACCCTGGAAGGTGGCTGTCACAACCAGCGGGACCAAAACAAACCTTTGTTTAGCGCTGGCCGACGCTTTTCAATCCAACAGTCCCTCCAATGCCGATTACAAATATTACGCCAGTCCGGTTGAAGAACCTTACCTCGCTCGACAGCGACGTTGCGGAGCGGCGCTGTATGGAGCATTAGATATATCACGTCAAGACAAGAAACAGAGACGTGCGCAATGGCTGAAAAACTACTTCGCCTTTGACGCTCCGGTAATTCTATTTATTTTTATCGATAGCAGCCTCGAAAAGGGATCATGGATTGATATGGGCATGTTCATCCAGAACATTATGCTGGCCGCCCGCGGGCATGGGCTAGAATCCTGCCCACAAGCTTCCTTGGCTGAATACCCCGACATTGTGCGTTCACACCTGACCATCACAGACGAACAGTTATTGATTTGTGGTATTGCCCTTGGTTATTCCGACACGACCGCAGCAGTGAATCAATATCGAACCGAACGTGAATCCGGCGACAGTTTCACGTCATGGCATTCATAACATCCACTAACCACGTACATCTCGGTATCGATTACAATCGTCGTGCCCCAGATCTCAATGGTCCATCGACTGCCGCTCACCCACTCACAAATCGTGGTTGTGTTTTAAAGTTGATTGCAGGACAATAGCCTAGCGAACTTACTGTCTTATTTATGCGTACCAATTTCCACCATGCCTACACAACATTCAAAACCAAGTCGCACTCGGTTCATTATCGGATCACTCTTTATCCTCACCGGCATCATCTTGCTGTTTGTGTTTACGCCCAGTTCTACAGAACTTACTCCAGTGGAGCGGGTTGAACTTGAATCGCTGAAGAACTCGGGCATTGCAATGCTCGAGAACACACCCAATGTGTTGAATCATCAGGGTGCAGCGGCCATCGAAGCTTTCACCTCCATCACTCAACTCGCACCCGGCGAAATGCTCGGTCATCGCAATCTTGTGATCGCCTCGCTCCTAGTACTTGAAAAACACCGTGACAACCAAGAAAAAGAGCCCGCCTTGTTCACAGCAACACTGCAGGCCACGAAAAAATCGCTTGCTATCCTTCACCAGCAAGACCCCGCCAGCGGCATACCGGAAATTTTAGACGCCAAACTCGCCGAAATACTAAACGACCCTGAGGCTGCCGTGAAACACTACCAGGCGGCTATGACTCTACGGCCAAACGACCAAATGCTTGGCAGCGAAATCTTCATGCTGCTACGCAACAATCCCGACGTCGCCGTTCGTGACCAAGCAATACTCGATGCCACCAAAAATCGACTTGATAATCTGGTGTTACTCGAAGCACTCGTCCGCTACCAAGCTGAAAACAAGGATCCAAAATTATTGCAATCAGTAACTGCGTTAATCGACGTACTCGCCCCATTCGCTGCCACGCTAGCTAGCCAAACAATCGATATCAAAACGGAACTACCCGCGTTTAAACTGCGACTCCAGCAGCAGGATGCCACTGTCTGGCCCGAGTTAAAAACTCGGCTTATCCAAGTTTTCAACGTCATGCGGCAGGAGTTTGGCTATCAAACAGATTTATTTCAACTGCAACGACACATCCTCGAGTATGTCATTCATGATTTTTCTAATGACTTCCACACCACTAACCACCCCCCCATCGATCCCGCAACTGCTATTAATGTATCGCTAACCGCTGCACCAAGTAACAACCACCCTGCGTCAGAGCACAACGTGCTGGATGTTGCGATTTGCGATTTCAATCTAGACCGCAAGCTTGAGATCATTGTCTTAACCCCCGATTCTCTGACCGTTTTTGTCGCGGTTCCAAAGCTTGGATCTCAATGGTCCACGCTCTGCCAGACCAGCGTCCCCGCCGGCATGCAACACATAGTCGTCGCGGATTTTGACCGTGACGCCACGGCGATGTCGCCAGAAAATCACGCTATCGCTGACGTCGACTTCATGCTCTACGGCACCGCGGGTTTTTGTTTCATCGAAAACAAACTAGACCCTGACACGCAATCGCGATCCTTGGCGTTAGCAATGGATCCCGCTGAATTGTCCGCTGATACTTCAATAGTCACCGCGACACTTGTTGACATTGAAAACGATGGGGATTTAGACGTTGTGACCATTACCCAACACGGTCTACAGATCATCAAGAATCTCGAAAACTGGGACTTCATCGATGCAACGGCTAGCTCGGCGACTCAGGCTGACCATGCTCAAAACCAGCGAACCGTAGCAGCTGTCGACTACAACTTAAATATCCAAGCAGACATTTTACTACCCAACGGATATTTCGAAAACATCCGTCACGGCCGCTACCGTTGGCGGGAAAATGAAACAGCCGCAACAACATCGAACCTTCCTGTCGCAGCAATTGCTATCGCCGACGCCGATGCCAACGGCTCATGGGACACCATTTCGGCATCCGACGCCGGTATCTCGATCGCATTTACTCGGACTCAACCAGGCCAGAAAACGACCGTTATCAACACTTCTAAGATGTGTGATTTGGCAACCGCTGGTGTCACGACATGGGATTTCGACAACGATGGAATTCTCGACATTGTTGCTTGGGGACCATCTGGTCTGTGGGCCCATCGTGGGCTAGGAGGGGGAGAATTCGACGAACCGCTTGAACCACGAGGTCTGCCCACTGGCAAAGTTACCCGCTGTCAAGTCGGTGATCTCGACGATGACGGCGATCTTGATTTAGTCATTGTCGTAAATTCAATTCCGCTGATTATAGACAACGAAGGCGGTAACCAAAACAATTGGATACGCTTGCATTTGGCGGCCGAACCAGACCCGAAGTTCGCTGTGCAACGTTGCAACACCTATGGCCTCGGCAGTCGCGCTGAATTGCTCGTAGGAAACCAATATCAGCTACAACAAGTTTCTGACCAAGTGACCCATTTTGGAATTGGCAAACAGACTGCTGCTGACGCGTTGCGTGTGCTGTGGACCAATGGTATTCCTCAAAGCTCTGTTGAACCTGACACGCGAGTCACTATAGTCGAAAATCAAGAACTGCTCACAGGATCTTGCCCATACCTTTATACATGGACGGGCCAAAAATACGAATTCTTCACCGATCTATTATGGGCTGCACCGATTGGACTGCAGTTTGCTGAAGGGATCCTTGCACCGACTCGTGATACAGAACACTTGCTCATCCCCGGGGACCGGTTGCAGCCGATCAATGGAGAATACCGTTTACAAGTCACAGAGGAATTATGGGAAGCAGCTTACTTCGACGACATACAATTGATTGCTGTTGACCACCCGGCCGCAACGGAAGTGTATTCCAACGAAAAGGTAGGTCCACCCTCCATTTCCAAATATAAAATCCACTCTTTTGCCAGCGCCGGCTTGCGGTCGCCGGTTTCAGCCCACGGTAGCGATGGGCAAGATGTACTTGCCGTGATCAAGCAGCGAGACGGTAAATTCACCAAGCTATTCGACCGACGCCAAAAACAAGGACTAGTACCGGAATATTTTCTAGAACTTGACCTGGGCGACTTGTCCCTGGCGAACCAGAATGTGGCAAAGACAGTACAACTTGTGATGACTGGCTGGATGTTCCCGACCGACACGTCCATCAATATTGCGATTTCCCAGAACCGCAAACTCTCTGGCAGTCAGCCTCCGTCAATTTGGATGCCGCGGGTAAATACCGCGGCCCCAGCGCAAACGAATTGGGTTAAGGTCGTTCCCAACATGGGTTTCCCTGGAGGGAAAACAAAAACTATCGTGGTAGACGTCCCCGGCGAACAATTCCGCAATGGTGACCATCGGATTCGTATCGTCACGACTATGGAACTCTATTGGGATAGCATTCAGGTGTTTGTCGGACCCCAGCAACCCGCACCATCAGTGATGACAAAAACCAATGTCGAATTAACCAGCGCCGACTTGCATTACCGCGGCTATTCGGCCCGCCTCAGTCGCCTCCACAATGGCCCAGAACGCTACGCCTATAACTATGTCTGGAAGCAACCTCGGTGGTCACCAATGGCTGGCAACTATACTCGCTATGGTGACGTCACTGAGTTATTGCAGGCTACCGATGACCGCCTCGTTGTGCTCGGCTCTGGTGATGAAATGACATTGCGGTTCGCGGAACTACCCCCACCAAAAGCAGGGTTCGTGCGGGATTTCATTATCCGTTGCGTTGGCTGGGATAAGGATGCGAGCCTGAACACGGTGGCTGGGCATCGCGTCGAACCATTACCGTTTACGGCCATGAAATCCTACCCGTTTGGCCCCGCTGAACAAATTCCGGATTCACCAAGCTATCGCGAGTATCTAAGGGTTTACCAAACGCGGCAGCTCGAACCGCAACCGTTCTGGGATCAATTGCGACAATAGAGGTGGTGCGAGTTACGGATTGTGTGTCTCGCGCGGGCAGGGGTGCTAGCTGGGTTTGTTGTGAATAATTGCGATTAAGTGGGAACTGTCAACGTATTCTTTACGTAATCATAACAACCCGAACGTCGCATCAAACGTGAGTAGCTGGCAAGTTCATTTTTAACGTTCTGCAGTAATTTACGGCCAGCACGTGATAGGCTTTTGCATCTTATTTATTTCATTCCACAACAATTGATCCTCATGCGCCTCATCATTCAATTTCCCTGCTACCTAATTCTATGCGTAACTGTGCTTGCTGGCTGCACTGAACCCACACCCAACACCGACAACAACGATGGTGGTCATTCGGTTAATATTCCAGATGCCCCGGGCAGCGGCGCGATTACGTTTTCAGAAGTTCAGCAACAGTCCGGAATCGACTTCACCCATTTCAATTCCCCGCGGGCTTCACTAATCCCCGAAGATGTTGGCTCTGGCGTGGGTTGGGCTGACTTTGACAACGACGGCGATGAAGATCTCTATTTCGTCAATTTTGCCGCTCCCTTTTTAGCTTCCGACGAGGACATGGCTCGCGCTAGTGGTAATCGCTTGTACCGCAACGACGGCGATGGACAATTTACAGATATCACCGAAACTGCGGGTGTGGGACACGTAGGCTGGGACTTTGCCTGTCTCTGGTGGGATGCTGATAATGACGGCAACCTTGATCTCACCGTCACCCACTACAGTGGCCTCGTGCATTACCGCAATCTTGGTGATGGTACGTTTCAAGACACAACTTCGTCCGCCGGGTTTGGCGAAATCAACAGTTTCCTACTCGGGCTGACCGCTGGTGATTACGATCTGGATGGCGATTTAGACCTGTACCTTTGTGGTTACGTTGAATTCGACCGAGCACGTGCTCGCAATCGCCCAATTGTTGCTGGCCGCCCGGCTGTTTGGACAAACCCCGTATCCTATCAAGCCTTGCCTAACCTGCTGTTACAAAACGATGGCGGCGGCGTATTTACTGACGTGACAGAATCGACGGGCGTTGCTAATCCCGCCGGAAAATCGATGCAAGCGATTTTCTGTGACTTCAACAACGACGGTTGGCCAGATATATTTGTCGGCAACGACGTCGGTACTGCGGACGCCATGTACCTCAATAACCAGGACGGGACTTTCAAAGACGTCTCAAAAATATCGAGCACCTTTGACCGTCGCGCCAGCATGGGGATGGCCGTTGGCGATGTTTATCACCACGGCAAAATGGATTTATTCACAACACACTGGGTCAACGAAGATCACGCACTCTGGAAAAACCTATCCACTGCAGGTGACCCGTCAGGAATTCTGATGGAGGATGTCGGACCGTTCACTGGAATTCTTGAGATCAAATCAACGGCTGATGTCGCCTGGGGAGTCAATTTAGTCGATTTCGATAACGACGGTCACCTCGATGTAATTTTAGCCAACGGTAGCACGATTGAGGATGAACTAACAACCGACGTGTTGAAAGATCCAAAACTGTTACCTCAAAGAAGCCGCATCCTCCGCAACGATGGTCAGGTTAACTTTGTTGATGTTAGCGACGATGCCGGACCATTCTTTCACAAAAAGCTAATTGCGCGTGGCTTAGCAACCGCGGATTACGACCACGATGGTCGCCTCGATGTCGCCGTAGGCATCCATACCGGGGCTGGAGTCCTGTTACACAACACTTCACCCGACACAGGAAATTGGCTACAAATCAAGCTTGAAGGCTCCAGCAGTAATCGGTTTGGCATCGGTGCTAAAATTGAAGTCAAAATTGGAGCGAACACCTACAGTCATCAATCCGTATTGAGTTCAAGCTATTTGAGCACCAACAGCACAATCGCACACTTTGGATTAGGCACCGCGCAACAAGTTGATTCAATCACAGTTACTTGGCCCAGCGGTGTGGTAACCGAACAAACCGATGTAACCCTTAATCAACTTATTGTGGTAGCCGAAGAAATACAAAAATAGTTGTTTTCCTTTTAGGAATCCTCGAAGTAAGATATAAGAGTCC
>JYMV01036167.1_pt1 | contig 14517 bp, 7 predicted proteins | sample 338911 | NCBI WGS metagenome assembly JYMV01 (sample SAMN03354496, study PRJNA234377) | hydrothermal vent metagenome | biome: Deep sea; feature: Hydrothermal plumes at the Eastern Lau Spreading Center, Western Pacific Ocean; material: Seawater | place: Tonga | collected 2009 | depth 2000 m m
GTCCTGAGCCTCCGGCTCCGGGCCCCTACGACGACGGCCCCGACCCGACGACCGATGACGAGTTGCCGGTTTGCGATAGCAATGACACGACTTGTTGATTATTAATTTTGTTCATTGCGGTCTCTCTCTGCCGGCTGATGTGAAGATCATCAGGAGGAGCCGGCGAGAGGCCGCCCTGGGTTCGGGAGAAAGCCTGAATCAGAGTTATAGAAAGAGGAGAATCATGACGCGCCAGATTTCGCTCACGCTCGCGCTCCTGCTCGCCCTGGTCACCAACAGCGTGGCATGGGCGGGGGGTGCCAGTACCTTTTCGGTCGATAGTGCTGATGTAGCTCCGGGTAGTGCCGTCGACCTGCATGTTACCCTGGACAACGGAGACGGTGATATCCAGGGGTGTTCCTATGGGGTCTGCCATGATGAGGCGAACTTGACCCTCAATGAGGTCACTATCGGTTCAGACATGGCAACCGTCAACAATGGCGATGAGCCTGACTTCCTCTCTCTCAACATCGAGGTGGGCGGTTGGACCTGTGGAGTCGTCATCAACCTGTTTGGTGAGGCCAGTCTTCCCATCGGAACGGGTTACGACGTTGCGTTCGGCTCATATTCCGCCAGTCCTGACGAGGGCACGACCACGGTTTCGATTTGCGCTACCCTGGGATCGCCTGCTGTCGCCATCACCGTTGTGGTCGACGGAGCTTCACTCGATGTCGGGACCGTCGACGGAACCGTCACAACAGCAATCCCGCCAACAAATGATTTCACCCGTGGTGACAAGAACGAGGATGGCGTCGTCAACGTCGCCGATGGTATCTGGATCCTGAGCGAGCTCTTTCTCTCCGGCCCCAGCACCAACTGTGCAGCATCCGGCGACGCCAATGGCGATGGCTCTTACGATCAGTCCGACGCGGTCTACATCCTGAACTACCGTTTCCTGGGTGGTGCGGCTCCTGCTGCTCCCTTCCCCGGTTGCGGTTTGCAAGCGGATCAGACTCCGGAAGATTGCCTGGGGAACAACGCCTGTTAGTTGGCTTTTGATAGTTAGAAACATCCGACCGGGGCGGCCTCTCTTCTCGAGGGAGGCCGCCCCGCGCTCGTTGATCCTCGCCCAGGCACGGGAGAGGGCGGCTCACCCGTCGGCGGGGATTTGCCAGCAGATGGACCGCCCCAGGGCTTCAACTCCAGGTTCCTCGGCCCGTTCTTCCCCACCGACCGAATCGGTCGACCTCGAGGGGGACCGCCAGGTGCAGAGGTTTTCTCAATTCCTCGCCCCAGTGACTGCCCATCGATCTTGCCACAGCCGACTCCTGGCTCCTTGTTCGGGCGGCCCTGGTTCCCCTGGCTGGAATTCCCCGGAGTGCTTCACTTCGTGCCTCGAATTCTCCGATAACGCCCCATATTAAAGCAAGTTACCTCTCAAGGAGGTGCGATTCCCTGGCCTGTCAAACGGTACTTCCCATGACTTATCCTGCGTGATACTCTTCCGCTAAGAAGTACTCCACTCTTTGGACAGTGGGCTCGGAATTCGAGGCTGCGGGTTTTAGGGGTGGGGGATGGGTTTTTGCTTCGATGGGTCTGAGGAGGATGGTTTCGGGCAGTCTCGAACTGCACGAGCCGGTGGGAGGTGGCCTCTCTTTCTTCAGAGAGGCAGGAGGGGTGTGTTGGTTTTCGACCGTCCGGATTTGCAACCGAGAGACTGAGGCCTCGCTGGATTTCTCGCAGTGCCTTGATACGGCAGTGCCGCGGGCCTGGGTGGTTTCGAGGTTGGAGATCGGGGATTGTGTCGGACACCGCGCAGTACCAGGTGTGTGCCTCCCCAGGAATTTGCTTTATAGCGCCTCCGAGGTCTAACCATCGGATTTGCGGAGTGGAAATTTGTTTCACTGCATTTCGATGTTCCCGGTTCCCTCGAGTGGGAAATTCGCGGATCAGCGAGGGTGGTGAGAGAGTCTGCGCGAAATCAGATGAGGAGGTTTCCCGGCTGAGCACCGAAGCCTGAGGTGTTGCTCGTTCGGGACTAGAGAGGTGAGGGATCTTATGAAGCGACTCCAGTGGGCTGCTATTTTCATGGTAGTGGCTGTGATTCTGGGAGCGACGAATGCTCCACTAATTGCGGTCGGAGGGCCGCCAGCGTCATTTTCGATCTCTGATGAAACTGTTCAAGGCCTCGGCAGTGCGACACTCGATTTGTCGATGGCCGTTGCGCAGACAGGAGCACAGGGTTTCGTCGCCTGTATTGCATTCGACGGCTCCCTCGTCACTGCCACAGACTTTGCTCTCGGCGTCGATGCAGCGGCGGTAGGAGCTGAGCTTGTGTCCCCGGAGATTTTCTCCGATGGGGCTACCCTGGGCGTTGTTCTCGATGCAGAAACACCTTTCGATGGACAGACGATTCCTCCCGGACTTCACCAGGTCGGGGCGCTGACCGTTTCCCCGACCGGGATTGTCGCCGTCGACACCGATGTCACCTTTTCCTTCGTCGATGGGGTCCTCAACAACCCGGTGCTCTCGAACATCGTCGTGATCGGCGGCGTTTCCATCGGGGCCGCAGAGGGCCTCGTGACCACCAGCGGAACCCTCACCATGACCCCTCCGCCTCCCGACAACATGACCATCGAGTCGGCCAGCGGACCTTCGGACGGTGGTGGAGTGGCCCGTGTTCTGATGTCGAATTCCAGCGGTGACGTGCAGGGTTTTGTCACTTCGATCGGCCACGATGCTTCAGCGCTGACGCTGACTGGTGTCAACATCTCCGGCACCATTGCCGATTCGGTCGGGGCGGAGTTTGTCGTCCCGATGCTCTTCGCTGATGGAGGGACGATTGGGGTCGTGCTCGACTTCGATCCGCCCTATGACGGCCAGGTGATCGGCCTCGGTGACGACCATCACATCGCCAACTACGTTTACTCCTGCAACAACGAAATCCTCCTGCCCGATCCGGACGCGACGACGGCGCTCGCCTTCCAGGATGGCGTCTTTGGAAGTCCGCTGCTGTACAACGTGATCGTTGTAGGCGGCATTTCCCTCTCCCCGAGCCTCACCGACGGCACATTCACCTGCGAGGCCGTCGAGCCTCCTCCCCCCGAGGACACGGTGATGAGCATCGGCGCCGATCCGCCGTGCGTGGTCCCCGGTGGCTCCGGTTCCCTCTCCTTCTACTACCAGGACGGGGACGACAACATCCAGGGCTTCACCATCGTCGCCTGCTTTGACTGCGACTTGAGCCTTACCCAGGGGACTTTCGACATCACTGGATCCATCGTCGAAGCGGTCGGCGCCGAATTCGTCAGCCATCAGGTCGATAACAAGGACGGGTCCGATACTGAGTGGGGCGAGTTGATCATCGGTATCCTCCTCGATGCCGCTCCGCCATTCGCTGGCCAGACGTTGCCGACAACCTCAGTCCCGCTGCGGGTCGGTTCCATCGACTACACGGTGGATGCGGATGCTGCCTGCGATACCAGTCTTGCAGTCGATTTCTGCGACGGAGTCGACGGCAACGGCACCGTCCCCCTGTACAACAACGTCGTCATCGACTTTGCTTCGATCCAGAACTACCTGAGGATCGGCACCTCGGTCTGTGTCTCTGCCGAGGAGATCTTCCAGCGTGGTGACTGCAACAGCGATGACAAGGTCGACCTGGCAGACGCCGCCGCGACCCTCGCCTCGCAATTCCTCGGCTACGCGATCTTGTGCGCCGACGCTTGCGACAGACTCTGTCACCACCCTGAACTGGCTCTTCATGTTTGGTGATGAACCGCCTTCACCGGGCCCCTACAACGACGGTCCCGATCCGAGTTCCGACGGATTGCCAGAGTGCGACAGCGACGACACAGCTTGCTAAAAATAAAGATGAAAAAAAGGGCCCCGGCTGTCACTAGGGCCGGGTGTTTTCGAACTTGGAACGAGCCGAAAGCGAAGGCGAAAGGAAGTGCAATTATGAACAGCATGAGGAATGGGCTTGTGATTTTTATGGTTCTCGCATGCGCCACCCTGGGAGCGCAGGATCCCGACTACGTTCTCAGTCTGCCGAGCATTGATGCCCTGAGTGGGGCGAACATCGAGTTGACCGTCGGTTTCGACAACACTGGCACGGAGATTCAGGGCTTTTCTTACGGGGTCTGCCACGATCCCGCCGCCCTGACTCTGCTTGACGCGACAGCGGACGGAACAACCACCGCGACCAGCGGGGAAAACGGCGATGAACCCAGTTTCCTGTCGATTGGTGTCCTGGCCGGCGGTTGGAACATGGGCGTTGTTTTCGACCTCTTCGGCAATGCCAACCTCCCCACGGGTACCGGGTACACCCTGGGAACCGGTATCTACACCGTCGATGCAGCCCCCGACACATCCACTGTCGTCAGTTTTTGCAACACTCTCGGGGACCCGCCGGTGGAAACGGTCATTGTTGTCGACGGAGCGTCGATCGAGCCGACTCAAATTTCCGGCACCGTGACCATTCTTGCGGCGCCTCCTCCCTTCACCTTCTCTGCTGCCGACTCCTCCGTCGATTACAGCCCCGATGATGGGGCTGCTTCCTTCTCGGTCCTGCTGTCGATCGTCGAGGGCGCCGAAAACCCCGGATTTCCCAACGACACCCAGGGGTTCTCGATGGGCATCGCCTGTGACCCGAACCTCTTGACTCCGGTTGACATCCTGCCCTACGGGGTAGTAGCCGAGATCGATGGCGGCGACGGCCCTGGTTTCTTTGGCCCGTCTGTCCTCCCCGACGCCCTCACCTGTGGGGTGGTCTACGATCTTTTCGGCGAGGTACTGATTCCGATGGCTACCGAGACCGAGGTGATCGAGTGTTTCTACGACACCAACGCCGGGACCCTGACCGGGAACGAAGATGGTGCCTCGACCACCCTCGGCTGGTCCGATGACGAGGGCTCTCCTCCCGTCGCAAACGTGGTGGTGGTCGGTGGATCGAGTTTCGGGACCATCTGGGTCGACGGCAACGTCGACTTGAACGCGGTCGTCGAAATTGCCTTCTCCCGCGGTGACGCCAATGGAGACGGGATCATTAACATCGCTGACGGCATCTGGATCCTCTACGAGTTGTTCCTCAGTGGCCCGTCGACGGGCTGTGAGAATGCTGCTGATGTCAACGGAGATGGGAATTACGATGAGTCCGATGCGGTATTCGTCTTCAACTACCGTTTCCTCGGCGGTCCTCCGCCGGCAGCTCCCTTCCCGGGCTGTGGATTGATCGGTAACCCCGACGGCTGCACCTCGTACAACGGCTGCCCGTAGAGGCCCAGGGCGGGAGACCCTCTGAGAGGGGGTTTCCAGCCGTGAATCGCGGCGGTGGGCCCGGAGGATTTCCTCCGGGCCCACCGTTTTTTTCCGGGTTCCTTCCCCCTCCGTCTCGCCGACCGGAGGCCAGCATGCCCGGTGTGCCTCTGGGGCCGTACTAACAAATATTGCCGGTCCTGGTTAACGAGTCGGGACATTTTCCCGAGAATTGCTTCCATTTGTCGTATGCTGTCCAATTCTTGCCGAGGCACCCCCGGTTGTATTTACATTCATGTGTAGACAAACATTCAATACGGTGGTAACTTCGGGGCTCGATAGTGACGGGCTTCACACCAGCCTACCTTCCGACTCCTCTTCCCGCTCGGTTGTTCACTTCACTCCGTCGTCGACGTTCAGGCGGTTGGTACCGACCCCCCCGCGGCTGGTGCCTTCCCCTGGACCGATGTTACCCCTGTCCCGGGGCACCTGCCTCTTCAGGGCGTTGAAGAACAGAAAGACTCAACGCTTCCTTCCAGAGGATTGTGTTCCCGATGCTTCATGCGAGGAGAGTTTGCGATGAAACGGAACTTGACCAGAGTTCGCTTGGCCCTGGTCTTCTTGCTGCTTCTGGCGGTGGGATCCGGGTCTGTCAGTGCACAAAATGCCCTGACCATCACCGATGGATCAGCCGAGGGTTTGTCTTCGTCGGCACTGAGCGTTCTGATGGACGCGGATGCGCCAGTAGAGGGCTATGTCCTGGCGATCACATTTGATACTGGACTACTCAGCGTCTCAGACGTTGAGATTGGATCTGCAACGAGCTCTGCTGGTGCAGAGTTGATCGCGCCGGAAATCCTCGCAGGGGGATTCACGCTCGGAGTCGTACTCGACTTCGAAGACCCCTTCGGTGGACAGACGATCCCAGCAGGAACCGGCCTCGAGATCGCAAGTTTTTCCATTACTCCTCTGACGATCGTTAGCGCGCCTACGGACACGCCCATCGAATTCATCGATGGAGTTCTCAACGATCCTGTACTGGACAACATCATTGTCCAGGGTGGTCTCACCATAGGAGTGAATGAAGGGCTCGGCCTGAACAACGGCACAATGACGTTGCTGCCTCCGCCGCCCGATGGCCTCGCCATCGAAGGTGTCATTTTTCCTTCCGACGCAAGTGGCGAGGCAAGGATTCTGATGTCCAACAGCAGCGGTCCCGTCCAGGGCTTCGTTCTGGCGATCGCCCACGACACCGATCAGGTCACTCTGACTCAGATCAGCATCGCAGGCACCGTCACCTCCGACGTCGGCGCCGAACTGGTGGTTCCTCAGGTGTATGCCACTGGCGGCACCTTGGGCGTTGTTCTCGATTTCGGAGTGCCTTTCGACGGCCAGTCGATTGCAATCGGTATCGATCAGCACATTGCTAGTTTCGTTTACTCTAGTAATGAAGAGATCATCATTCCCGCTCCGGATGAGACTTCGACAGTGTCCTTTGCCGACGGCCAACTCGGCGGTCCGCTCCTAGACAACGTTCTCGTAGTCGCAGGGCTCTCGATTAGTCCTGGACTGGAAAACGGGACTCTCACCCGCTTGGCCGTAGATCCCCCTCCGGTTCATGACACCGCTTTTTACATCGGGCAGATTGACTTCCCCGATACCGGCACCCAGGGTGGCCAGGGCTTTCCTGGAATGGCGATAGAATTCTGCTTTTTCTACACCGATCCTACGGATAACATTCAGGGAGTTCAGATTGCGGTCTGTTACGACGATCTCGAGTTCCTCGACGGTACCTTCACCATCGAGGGGTCGATTGCTGACGAGCTCGGTGCCGAATTCGTCAACTACCAAATCGACAACGACGAGACCGATGGCGACGGCCGTGAGTTCCTTTTGGGTATTCTGATGGACGCTCTGCCGCCCTTCGAGAACCAGCAGCTCCCGCCAACTTCGGAGCCGCTCCTCATCGGGTGCGTGCAGGCTGAAGTCCTCGGAGGTGCTGTGTGTGGCGACACGTTCAGTGTCGACTTTTGTGATGGGATCAACGGTAACGGTATGGTCCTGATCAATAACCTTGTGGTCATCGACTACCAGTCGATCGAGAATTTCGAGCGTTTTGGCGCGACTTACGAGATCATTCCGGTCCCGAGTTTCCGCCGAGGCGATTGCAATACTGACGAGAGGGTTGACCTCGCCGATGCGGCGACTGTGATCGCCAGCCAGTTCCAGGGTTTTCCTGTTGAGTGTGATGATGCTTGTGACTCGAACGATGACGGAACCATCAACTTGGCGGATTCGGTCTACCTGCTGAACTTCTTGTTCCAGTTTGGGGATCTGCCGCCGGATCCTGGCCCGTACTCGACCGGTCCTGACCCAACTTTGGATGATCTTGACTGCGCTCTCCCGGCAGCATGTAACTAGGACAGAACAATGAAATTCAACCATAGAGGCCTACCGATGAGGAGTAGACAAATGAAGCGTTCCTCCTACTTTCTTCTGCTTACCTTTGTGCTGGCCCTTGTTGCCACGCCAGTGAGCGCGCAAGACCCTGATTACATTTTCTACGTTCCTGACGCGGACGCGCCGAATGGATCGAACCTCGACCTGACCGTCGGCTTCGATAACCTTGGTGCCCCGATCGGTGGCTTCTCCTTCGGGGTATGCCACGATCCTGCCGCCCTTCAACTGAACAGTGCGACAGATGTTGGAACCACCACCGAGAATTCCAACAACGGTGCTCCACCTGGATTCCTCGCCATCAACGTTTACCCCGAGGCTATTCCGGGTCAATCTGACGCCGCAGGCTGGAACATGGGAGTCGTGATCGATCTTTTCGGTGGCGCTTTCATCGAACCTGGTACCGGCTACACCCTTGGAACCGGTTCCTACACGGTCGTTGGGGACGCGGGCACTTCGACCTCGGTCGGAACCTGTGATACTGTTGGCCTGCCACCGGTGGATGTGGTCGTGGTCGTCGCGGGAGCTTCGATCATTCCGACCCAGAACCCCGGCACGGTCACCATTCCTGCGGGCCCGCCGCCCTTCCTTTACTCCTCAGGTTCGACCTCCGTTCCTTACGACGTTGACAGCGGCAATGCGTCCGCCACGGTTAACATGTCGGTTTTGGAGGATCCGAGTAGCCCGTCCTACGTGAGTGTCACGCAGGGTTTCTCGATGGGCGTCTCCCACGATACGGCGCTGCTCACCGTGGCTGGTAACCCGGAGTGGATTGTCTCCAGCTTTTCCCCTGACTTTTTCGGCCCGGCACTCGTCACCGGTGGCTGGACTGTCGGAATCGTGTACTCCTTCACCGGGGTGAACACCCTGGAGTTCGATGCCGCTACCGAAGTCATTGGCGTCACCTACGATGCGGATCCCGCACTTCTCGCCGGTCTCGACACTGAGACTTCCACCGAGATCAGTTTTTCAAACGAACTTGGTGCTCCGCCGGTGGTCAACGTCGTTGTTGTCGGTGGAAACAGCATTGATGTCGGCTTCGAGAGTGGAACGATCACCTTCGTCCCTGTGACCGACACTCCATTCCTTCGCGGAAACTGCAATAATGACGGCACTACCAACATCGCCGACGGAATCTGGATCCTCAACTTCCTCTATCAGAGTGGTCCGGCTGCAACTTGTACTGCCGCCTGTGACTTCAACGATGACGGAATGATGGATATGAGCGACGCGATAGGGGTCATTTCCTGGCGTCTCATGGACGGTCCTCCTCCTTCCGCTCCCTTCCCGGATTGCGGAACGGTTGCGGGCGCCGATTGCGAAGCGACTTCCTACTGCCCATAGTTGTGAGAAGCAGCTCTCCTGAGCACTCTGGGCCCGTCGCGGATCCGTTCGCGACGGGCCCTTTTTCTTCGTTCTTTTCTGCAAAACGACCGGGAATGGCGTTCTCCTTCGATTGACGAAACGGCGATCTCCGGTACGATGGAGGTTGCCCTTGGGATCACGCGAGCCGAGGGATTGCCTTCGTCCAGCCCGGAGAACTTCCCCGCTGCCTTGGTATGCGGTTTCAGCCAGGGGTCTGCACAGACGCACTGGAAGTAACTGCTCGGTAAGGCGGGACGACATGCTCGGTTTGGGCGCCCCCCCGAATCCGAGCGAGGTGATACGGCTACTGGCCGTCGAATTACACAGGGAGGCGGACATGAGAGTCCTCACCACCCAACAAGGTCTCGATAGCGCAGCCAGCGCAATTTCGATCTCGACAGCGATGCGGTCGACGACCGCTCTCTTGCTCATCCTCCTCCTCGGTGTCCTTCCAGGATGCTTCGAGGCTCCGGATGTTCCCTTCACTTCACCCAGCAACGGTTCAACCGGTATCCCAATCGACACCAAGATCGTGGTTAACTTCTCAACCGAGATGGATCCCGAGACATCGACCGAACAGGGCAACTACTCCATCACCGGAGCCCTCTCCGGGTCGCACACCTCGGTGGCGACCCTGAATGAGGATGGAAGGGAACTCACCGTCGTCCCCGACGAGCCCTTCCTCGAGGGAGAACAAGTCACGGCTGTCTTCACGAGCGGCATCCGGACTGTGATCAACATCCCCATCGAGCCCTTTTCGATCATTTTCACGACGACGGGATCTCAGGCCACTCCCGGGGACTTCGATCCTCAGGATGGAGAATTCCTGCTGACAAACCTGTCCCCCCCGGGCGGGAGTGTCAGCATCAGCCGCCGCCCGACCCTCGTCGCTGACTTCGAGATGGCACTGAGCACTGCCTCTGCCCAGGGGAGTGTGACTCTTCACGGCGAGAGAAGTGGGGTCCACGAGGTCAATGTGATCGCCACCAACGGCGGCGATGAGACCAGCCAGCTTCGGATCCAATTGCCATCGTCCGAGCCAGCTCTCGAGCCTGGTGAGCGAGCATGGATCACATTTACCGGGTCCATCACGGCGGCTGCGAGCGGTCCGGGAGGATCCGCGGTTCACCTGCGCCCGTACATCGCTCTTCTCGAGGCTCGATCGGGCCATGTCACGGGTGGCTACGGGCCTGCTGACCCTCTGGCGATCGCTCTGGGCGAGGAGATCCCCGGAGTGCTCCATCTGGAAGCGGTCGAGATGCTGCCCTACACCGGTCTCGAACTGGTGGCCATCGGAACCGACGGGGTTGTTCGGCTGATGCGGAAATCAGGAGCCACCTGGATCATCGTCTCGAGCCTCGGCCTCGAAGCCTCCCCGATCTGTGCAGTCGCTGCAGATCTCGATGATGATGGGATCTCTGAAGTGGTCGTCGTTACCGATGACCACCTTGTTCACCAGATTTCGACGGTCGGTCAGGAACTGGTCGAAGGGGTGGATCCCATCGACCTCGGGTTCACGACTCCGAACCAACTGCGAGTGGCAGACGTCGATGGCAACGGCATGCTCGACGTGGTTCTTGCGACCGACTCCGGAGTGAGATTCATGGGGCAGTACCTTCTTCTCGATCCGGACACCTTCACACTCTCGAGGGAACTGGTCCTGCTGACCACGACCCCTCTTGCCGACCCTACCTCCGAACTCGACATCGGAGACCTCGATGGGGATGGTCGCCTCGACATCGTCGCGCGGACGGTGAACGGGGTCGCTGTTCTCCGGGGAGCGGGGAGCCTTTCCTTCCTGGAGGTCTCCTATCTCTCCTCCGACGTCACCCAAGGTCCCGTCGCAATCAGCGACTTCGATGGCGATGGGGTGCAGGATGTAGTGGTCGCCTCCAGCGATGGCATCCAGTTCTTCCCGGGAGAGCACGCTGGGATTCCCGAGGGCGACTGGGGCTCTGTCTCCTTCCAGACAGGAGGGTCGCCGACCGCGATGAGCCTCGGGAACATCGACGGCGATCCGGCAGGACTGGTAGATCTGCTGGTCCTGCAACCGGGAGCCGTTCTGCCCCTGGTTCTGTTTCATCGCCTTTCAACTCGTCTCGTCGATGTCGAGGTCGAGGAGATCACCCTGCCATACCCGGTGTCGGCGGGAGGAGTCCTGTGCGCAGATCTCGATGGCGACCTCGGTCGTGACCTGGTCGTCGCGCTCGTCGATGGATCGGGAAATGTACCCATCCTCACTGCCCAGAGCACAGGAGTCGTTGATGCTGGCGACCCGGGGCTCTCCTTCGGAGTTCCCTCGCAAGTCTCCGTCGGCCTCGGGACCGCGGAGTTCGACATCCTCGTCGATGCAGATCTCGATGCCTCCATCTCCGACTTCCAGGTGGTGATGCAGTACGACCCGTCGGTCATCACCCTCGTGAGAATCGAAGCGGATCCGACGACCTTCCCCTTCGGATCCGTGAGTCTCGAGGAACACATCGAAACGGCAACAGGGGTTGGCGTCGCACTGGGCCAGATCAATGGCTACCTTCCCCAGGGCTCGGGGCAGGCACTGGTGCGCTACGTCTTCTCACCTGTTCCCGGTCAGGTCGGTAACGCCGATTACTCCCTCGCCGATGGACTTGTCGTCGCTGGAACCGCCTACTCCAACGAGGTGGTTCTCGAGGGTGACGGCTCGTTGGTCGCGGTTGACATCAGCATGGCCCAGGGAACGGTCACCGTCGAATCGTCGGTTCCAGCGGTCGAAAACCTCCAGTGCCTGGTGGCACTGCAAGGATCCGAAGAGACGGTCGCGATTTCATGGACCAACGGGACTTCCTACGACTCCGCAGGCGGTATCGAAATCCGGAGAAATGGCTCCCTGCTCGTGACCCTTGCAGGCTTCACCACCAGTTACAATGATCTCGCTCCTACGGTGGGTTCTGCGACCTACGAGGTCACCGGATTCCAGGGTGGCATTCCATCGCTCCCCGAAAGTTGCGACATCTCGCTGGTCCCGACACCCAGCCTCTCCTGTAGTCGCGATCCCTTCAACCCGACCAGGATCCGTCTCGTGTGGACGACCCCCGTGAGCGGATACACCGGATTTGAGATCAGGCGAGACGGCAACCTTCTCGCCACCGTCGGCTCCTCGACGAGCAGTTATTCCGACCCCATCGATCTTCACGGCCACTTCTACCAGCTGGTCGCTCAGCAAGGAGAAGCCAGTTCAGCTCCCTCGGCGTGCTCCATCGAAGACTCAGGATCTGCCGCCGGTACTGTCCTTGATCCACTCTCGGTCACGGCAACTGTCAGTAATTATTCGGATGTCACCGTTTCGTGGGTGAACGCTGAAAACTACGACGTCCTCTCTCTTGAAGGCCCATTTGTGACCACCTCACTTCCGGGGGATACCGTTTCTGTCTTCATCGATGATTATTTTCCGGGAAGTTACCAGTTCATCGTCACTGCCGGCGATGATGGTATTTCGAGCAACCCTGTCACCAGTAACGTCGTCGAAACCTCCTTGCGGCCTCCAACGGACCTCCAGTGCGCTCTCACCTCGGGCAATGATGCCGTGCTCACCTGGAACAACGGCCCGGTGAATTACGACTACGATTCGATCATCGTCGAACGCGCTTCAGGCGCAGGCGTCGAGACCTTTTTCCTCGACGGCACCGCGACTTCCTTCACCGACCCAGGAATTGCAGATGGCGAGTACAGTTACACCGTTTTCGGGCGCTATACCGTCGATGGAACTCTCTACGAGCAAGGCTCTGGCGAATGTTCCGTCTCGATCCGCAACGTGATCGAGGTCGACAGCGTGGTGACGACGCTGGGAGCTCCCTCCATCGACTTCGACGTGCGCGGCCAGTTGCTCACGTCCCTGGCGGGGTGGAGTTTCTTCATCGACTACGACAGTTCCCGCCTGCAAGGGGTTTCGGCCATCGTTCCCGGTGTCGATCCTGGCCAGGTGATCGTCAGCGATGCTCCTCTTCCTGGCCTGGGAAACCTTCACAGACTCTCGATCACCGTCTCCGGAGTGACGGTTGCTGGCGGTGCCGACGTCGTTCTCGCCCGGGTCACCGGAACGCCCCCTGCCGAGTTCGATCTGGCGGGGATATCGAGCCTCCATCTCGTCGATTCCCTCTTCGATCCCCTCGACGGTGGGCCTCTCATCGAACCCCTGCAGGTCGATGGCCAGTTGAACGTCGCCAGCAACGCCCTGCGCGTCGATGACCTCGTGGTTCAGGCGGGCAATGAACTGGTCGTCTGGGCTTTCGGAACATACGAGCAGGCTCTCACCGGTTACACCGCAAGCATCAACTACGACCCCTCGGTGTTACAGTGCCTCGAGGTGAGCAACGTCGGCACCGTTGGGGAGGATCTCAGCGGTCCGTTCTCATTCTTCTTCTCGGGATTCGACAACGTTCAGGGTGCGGCCTACGGCTCGGTGATCTCGGCGTTCGACGCGCTGCCGCCGGCGATCGGGGTCGAACTGGCGTACTTCCGGTTCCAGGCGCTCCCCGGAATCGATCCCGGCACAGTGACGGCTCTCGAATTCGGTGCCTTCGACACCGGCTCGAGTTTGCTCGAGAACCTCTTTGTCGATGAGAATGCTGGTACGATCATCCCGGCGATGATCGGCTCGGAGATCACCATCGGAGGCATCACGCTTCCTCCAGAACTCGACTTGATCGATCCTGATCATGGCCCGACGACGGGGGGGACGGGTGTCCTTCTCTCGGGCGCTGAGTTCACCTCCGACAGCCAGGCCTACTTCGGCGATCAACCCGCGGCTACGACGGTGCTCTCCAGTTCCAGCCTGATCGCAGTCACGCCACCACAGGCGGCAGGAATTGTGGATGTCACGGTCGTGACTGGCAACGGAGAAGCGACCCTGCCCGGAGCGTTCACATACGAGACCGTCACTGTCAGTGGTTATTCCCCCCAGGAATCCCCAGCTTGTGGCGGGATCACGATGACGATTTCTGGTTCCGGTCTGATGGACGGGCTTCAGGTGGTCTTCGGAGCCCAGGCGGCGGTGACGGCTGAAGTCAGTTCCGATGGCACCTTTGCCACCGCTGTCGTCCCGCCAGTGCCCCTGGGCACGGGCACCGTCGATCTGCTCTTCACCGATCCCAACGGGGTTCTGATCGCCAGTTTCCCCGCAGGTTTCACCTACATCGACGATACCACCTTCATCCGCGGAGATGCCAACTGTGACGGCATCGTCAACACCGCCGATATCGGCTTCATCACCGCCTTCATCGCCGGAGCAGGCTCCGCTCCCGTCAACCCCGACGCTGCAGATGTCAACGATGACGGGGTCCTCCACGTCGGCGATGCGATCTACCTGAGCAGTTACCTCTTCTCTGGTGGTGCGCCACCCCCGCCACCCTTCCCGGAGCCAGGGGAGGATCCGACTCCGGACGGTCTGTAGAGGCGGCAAGACCTGAACTCTCGATCCCGGGGCGG
>JYMV01003283.1_pt1 | contig 14512 bp, 20 predicted proteins | sample 338911 | NCBI WGS metagenome assembly JYMV01 (sample SAMN03354496, study PRJNA234377) | hydrothermal vent metagenome | biome: Deep sea; feature: Hydrothermal plumes at the Eastern Lau Spreading Center, Western Pacific Ocean; material: Seawater | place: Tonga | collected 2009 | depth 2000 m m
AAGAGATAATAGATACTAAAGTGAGACCTGCTGTTGCAAAGGATGGTGGAGATATTATTTTTCAAAGTTTTGATAACGGCATTGTCTATCTTCATATGCAAGGGTCCTGTTCTGGCTGTCCAAGTTCAACAGCTACCTTAAAAGCGGGCATTGAAAATATGCTCAAACATTATATTCCTGAAGTGCGCGAGGTGCGACCAGTAACATAAAGCAACAATCATGAAACTATTAGAATGTATAATCCGTGCAGTAATTAATTTTTTTGCTTATCTAATCTTGTCGCTTGTAGCGATTTACTGTTTAATTTTCATTGCCAATTCTTTTGCAGGCCAAACGTATACTATAACTCACGGGGAATATTTTCTAGTTTGGATTGTTATGGCAGTTTTCATCAGACAAGTCAGCGGAGATATTTCCGTATTATTTTTCAAAAAATCTGAAAAAGGAGAATAAATGGCAACATATGAATGTTCAAAATGCGGAATGTCAGTAAATGCAACTTGTGCAAAATGCAATGCACAATTGGTTAATGATACTTTGAAATTAGATGATGGTTCAAAAGTTCAAATATCTAAATGTCCTAATAACCATGGAAAGATTAAATCACCAGTGTGTTGTGGACAAGATATGACTTGTTCGGTAAATTGACTAGCACAGGGCAACAGAACCGCACCTTTTTAATTATTAATCCGCAACATAGACAGATATTCCTCTTTTATTAAGATCAATATCAAATTTTTTGTGAAGAGGAGGAAATGCCCTTTGTTGGCAGTCCATACGGTCACAGGTTCTACAATTCACTCCTATTAATTCAGAGCATCGGTATAAACAAAATCTTTTGCATATTTTATCTGACAACCCAATCCTATTGATAGTAAACTTTTAAACATTCCATGCTTAGCAATTCCTTTTTCTACAGTTCTTGCAATACAAACATATTTTTCTCCATCAGGCATTTTCGATACTGCTGCATGAATTTTTCCTGGTGCAGTAAAAGCTGAATAAATATTCCATCTAGGACAGGCGCCACCATAACGAGGAATTTCAATTCCTGATAAAGAAAAACGTTTTGAAATGTTTCCAGCTACATCTGTTCTTAACATATGAAAGGGAATTCCTTTCATATTAGGATCTTGCAAACATGTTGCTCGATGAGCTACTTGTTCGAAAGAAGTAGCAAAAGTGTTTTGTAAAAGCTCAAAATCATATCGTTGTTCCATGCATTCTTTATAAAAAAGTTTATAAGGCATTAATATTGCAGCCGCTGCATAATTGAGCAGAGCAACTTTCGATAATTTTCTAGATTCTTCTGAAGGAAACTTGAAAGTATCTAGATATTCATCAAGAATATCATTCGCCTCTGAGTAAACAATTTGTGCAGCAGTGTGAAGTTTTTTTGTTGTTAACGTCAAATAATCCGATAAAAGAAAAGTTTTTTTAATTGGATCAAATTTTTTTGTAAAAGGTTTCTTTTCATCTGGAATTACATTCTTAACTTCAATTTTATGTTTCTTAAATAGATACGCACATAAAGGTAAGTAACTAGTTCTATTATTATTTTGAATTTCAGAGAATACTTTATTTGCAAATTCCTCTAATTTTGGAAAGTAATTTTCATTTTCCTGTATAAAATCTGAAACAACTTCTCCTGGAAATGAATTTTTTTGATTATCAATAAATTTGCCTGATATATTTTCTACTTTATTAACGATGTCCTGATTTTTTTTCTTATAATTATCTCCAAGTTTAACCAAAGCTTTAGCAATTAAAGGGTTTGTATTAACAATTTCTTTAATATCAAAATTTGTAATGTCCAAATCTTCAAATAAATTATCTCCCAATACATCCATTAAATTTTGATAAAGATTTGTGTCTGTTTTTTTAGAAATATCAGATATTTCAATTCCGAGTTCATTTGCTAATTTAAGCAGAAGATCCACATTTATTTTACGCTTACCGCTTTCAATTAGATTTAGGTAACTTGGGGAAATACGCAATTTTTTTGACATATCAGCTTGCGAAACACCAAGACTTCTTCTTTTGCTTTTTATTTTATAGCCAATTTGTAGGTCTATTTGAGACATCTTTACAAAATTTACAAATAGTAAATAATTTATTTACAAATATTTACTAATTTATTGCTAAAATCAAGAATAATATTGAATATGCAATTTTTTGTAAATATAGTAAAGGTATGAATGACTTGCTAGATCCAGAAAAGAACAATGGGAAAGAACAGCAAAATAGCCAATTTTATCAAAAATCGGTCTATGTGCGAGATGATGACCAAGATTGGGGTAGCTCTGGAATGAACGACATTCAAACAGATTCCGAATAAAGTCACTAAAATTAGAAGGACTCATGAAATCTGCAAACGTTTCTTTTTATCTCAAAAGGTTTGCGGGAATAAAAAGGGATTACTCAAAAGAAGATGTCGAAAAACTTAAAGGTACATTCAATATTGATTACACTCTTTGTAAATCTCAATCAGAAAAACTTTGGAATTTATTAAACGTCGAACCGTACGTTAATACACTAGGTTCATTATCAGGTAATCAAGCTGTTCAGCATGCTAAAGCTGGTTTAAAAGCTATTTATTTAAGTGGTTGGCAAGTAGCAGCAGACGCGAATAGTGCTGGAGAAATGTATCCCGATCAAAGTTTGTATCCTTATGATAGTGCACCTAAACTAGTTGAAGCAATGAATAATGCTTTGATTAGAGCAGATCAAATACAACACATGGAAACTACTGAGGGAAAAATTAATACTAAAGATCAAATAGATTACAAAATGCCCATTATAGCTGATGGAGAAGCCGGATTTGGTGGTCCTTTAAATGTATTTGAGTTGACAAAAAAATTTATAAGAGCGGGTGCAGCCGGCGTCCACTTTGAAGATCAGTTAGCTTCAGAAAAAAAATGTGGTCACATGGGAGGAAAAGTATTAGTTCCCACGCAAACTATGATTAGAAATCTCAAGTCAGCAAGACTTGTAGCAGATGTAATGGGAGTTCCATTAATTATTTTGGCAAGAACTGACGCAAACGCGGCAAAATTAATTACTAATGATGTAGATGAAAACGATAAACCATTTTTAACAGGAAAAAGATCGCCTGAAGGGTTTTACTACGTTAAAGAAGGTTTAGATCAAGCTATTTCCAGAGGTTTAGCTTATGCTCCATATAGTGATCTTATTTGGTGTGAAACCGCAAAACCAAATTTAGAAGAGGCGAAAACTTTTGCTACTGCCATTCATAATAAATTTCCTGGTAAATTGCTAGCTTATAATTGTTCACCATCATTTAATTGGAAGAAAAATTTATCTGATAAAGAAATTGAAATCTTTCAAAAAGTAATAGGCAAAATGGGTTATAAATTCCAATTTATAACTTTAGCAGGATTTCATGCTCAAAACTATGCTATTTTTGATTTGGCAAAAAAATATAAGCAATATGGAATGGCGGCTTATTCTAGATTACAACAACAAGAATTTGACAGTGAAAAAGAAGGTTATACCGCAACAAAACATCAAAGAGAGGTTGGAACATCATATTTTGATGCTATATCAAATGCTATTTCATCTGGAGAAAGTTCTACTACAGCAATGAAAGATTCCACAGAAACTGATCAATTTTAATTTAAATTTTAGATAAAATTTGAATCCTTTATCAGGGCTATTAATGATAAAAGGTAATTAACTGATTTGGAAAAATGAGTTCTCAAATTTTAATAAAAATTAACAGTATTATTAAAAATAGACTAATTGAGCTATTAGGTATTTCGCTCATACTTGTTAGTATTTTTCTTCTGTTATCAATTGTTAGCTATTCTCCAAGTGACCCCAATTTTATCTATACACCAGAAAATACAGAAATTAAAAATATTGGGGGGTTCTATGGTAGTGTTATATCAGATTTTTTACTGCAGTCTTTAGGATTAATTTCTATTTTTCTTGCTTTTAACCTTTTTTATTGGGGCTTAAAACTTACAACCCAAAAAACAATAAGTAATTTTATTACAAAAATTTTTTTTATATTCATTTACATAGTTTTTGGAACAGTTGTTTTTAGTATTTTCTATAATGATTCGTTTTGGTTAGTTGATAATGGAAATGGTGGATTTGTTGGACGTACAATTAATAAAAATATTTATTACTTCACTCCTTTAATTGAAAATCAGTATGTAATTTATAGTCTTGTTTTATTAACAATTATTTTTTTTATATTAAGTTTAGATATAAAACTAAATGAAATTATAAAAATTTTACTTCTTCCTTTTAAAATAATAAAAAAAATAGTAAATTTAATAAAAAAAGATAAAAAAAAGATAGATGACAATACAGATATTTCGAATGTTCATTTCGATCAACAAAATTATAAAGAAAATACTTCTAAAGAAAAACAGCCAATTTTACCTTTCTCAAATAAGAAGAAAGTGGAAAGTACTAATAATATTTTTAAATTACCAACAATAAATTTTTTAGATAAAAATCTAGATCTAAAAAATAAAAAAAATATTGATGACTCGGAGTTGACTAAAAATTCTGAATTTTTGGAAAAGATTTTACTTGATTTTGGTGTAGAAGGTAAAATTAAAAGAATTAGTTGTGGACCCGTTGTAACTTTATATGAATTTGAACCAGCGTCAGGAATAAAAGTATCAAAAATAGTCGTTCTAGCGGACGATATAGCAAGAAATACTAGTTCCATTTCGGCAAGAGTAGCAACTATACCTGGTAAAAACACAATTGGTATAGAAATTCCTAATTCTAAAAGAGAAAATGTATTTTTAAATGAAATTATTGTGAAAGATTTTATAAAAAGGAAATAAAATTACCAATAGCTTTAGGAAAAAGTATTTCTGGCGTTCCTGTCATTGGTGATCTTTTCACAATGCCTCATTTATTAATAGCTGGAACTACAGGTTCAGGAAAATCTGTGTGTATTAACACCATAATATTATCTTTACTTTACAAATATACTCCCGAAAAATGTAATTTAATTTTAATTGATCCAAAAATGTTAGAACTTTCTGCCTATGAAGGGATACCACATTTACTTTGTCCCGTTATCACTGAGTCTAGAAAAGCTACAGCAGCACTCGGCTGGGCAGTAAAAGAAATGGAAAGCAGATACAAATTAATGACGCGCGTAGGTGTAAAAAATATAGATGGTTATAATTCCAAACATAAAAAACATATGCCCTACATTGTAGTAATAGTCGATGAAATGTCTGATTTAATGTTAATAGCAGGAAAGGAAATAGAAAATTATATTCAAAGATTATCACAGATGGCAAGAGCTGCTGGAATTCATATTATTATGGCAACACAAAGACCAAGCGTCGATGTCATAACTGGTACCATTAAGGCAAATTTCCCAACGCGAATTTCGTTTCAGGTAAGTTCAAAAATTGACAGCAGAACAATTTTAGGAGAACAGGGAGCAGAGCAATTATTGGGTAAAGGTGACATGTTATTTATGTCCTCAGCTAATAGAATAGTGAGAATTCATAATCCATACGTTTCAGAATCTGAAATAGAAAAAGTAAACAGTTTTTTAAGATCCCAAGGAGAACCTAACTACATTAATGAAATTACTGTAGTTAAAGACAATGAAAACAGTAATACAGGAAATATTGATGGGGAAAAGGATGAATTATACAACAAAGCGGTAGATATTATTAAAGCAGAAGGAAAAGCATCCACAAGCTTTCTACAGAGAAAATTACAAATTGGATATAACAGAGCAGCAAGAATTATAGAGATGATGGAAAAAGAAGGTGTTGTAGGTCAAGCCAATCATGTAGGCAAAAGAGAAATTTTATAGGTCTATCTTGATAAAAAAGTTATTTTTTCTTTTAAATATTTTTTTCATATACTTGTTTTCTGTAAGTGTTTCTTTGGCAGATTTACAAAAAAATCTTATCAATAAATTAACGGCAACTAAAACTTTATCTTTTGATTTTAAACAGAAAATTTCAGATAAAGAAGAAACGGGAAATTGTTTCATTAAATATCCCCTTCTTATGAAATGTAATTATCAAAATTTAAAACAAAAAACTATAATTTCTAATGGAAAGACTGTGGCTATTATAAAAAAAAAATATAAAAAAATTTATTATTACCCTATAAAAGCAACTCCACTCTTTTTTATTCTAAAAAAAGAGAAAATTATAAATTTAATAAGAAAAAATAAACCAACCAAAATAAATTCAAGTTTAATTGAATTTGAATTTATTGATAAAAAAACAAATAAGATAAAAATATTTTTCGATAAAAATTCACTAGAATTTAAAGGCTGGGAAACAAAGGACTCTTATTCTAATAACGTAAGTTTTACAATTAATAATTTAAAAACTAACAATCAAATTATAGATGATTTTTTTAAGATCCCAAAAGAAGAAGATCTTTAAGAAACCATTTTGCCGACTTTTTCACCCCCAAAAATATGAAAATGTAAGTGAGGAACCTCTTGTCCTCCATTTTCTCCAATATTTACTAAAGATCTGTAACCTCCACCTTTAATCTCATCAGAGACTCCAATTTTCTTTGCAACTATACTTATTCCCTTTATTAAGCCTGAAATTTCTTTTTCAGATGCTTTTGACGAAAAATCATCTAAATCTATATATTCACCTCTAGGAAGAACAAGAGCATGAACTTTTTTTTGTGGATTAACATCATGAAATGCAAGCACATATTCATCTTCATAAATTTTTTTACAAGGAATTTCTCCTCTTAAAATTTTTGCAAAAATGTTATCTTTGTTATAAGTCATATTTATCTATTTCTTTTTTCTTCAAAACCTGAGGTACCCTCTCTTTTTTTAAGCTCAGTTATTATATCATTAAAATTTACACCAGCAGACTCTAAAGTAACCAGCAAATGGTAAATAACATCTGCTGCCTCATGTGCTGTATTTTTTTTATTTTTGATAGCATCTTTAAGTTCGTCCACTTCTTCTTTAAGTTTATTTAAGCAATAATCATTTCCTTCGGATAATAAGAAAGATGTATACGACGATTTAACGTCACTTCCTTTTCTTGACCTGATTGTTCTTACAAGCTTTTCAAGGATCTCCGACATAATTAAATTCTAACAGGTATGCCTTTTGAGTCCAAATATTGCTTAGCGTCTAATATTGAATATTCTCCAAAATGAAATATTGAAGCTGCGAGAACAGCGCTTGCTTTTCCAATTTTAAATCCTTCGTGCAAATGTTCCAAACTACCTACGCCGCCAGATGCTATTACTGGTATATTTACAAGATTTGATACCTTTTTTGTAAGATCCAGATCATATCCTTTTTTAGTTCCATCCCTATCCATTGAAGTAAGTAGTATCTCACCGGCTCCTAAAGTCTCCATTTTTTTTACAAAATTTAATACGTCTTTACCAGTAGATTTTCTTCCTCCATGGGTAAAAACTTCCCATTTATTATTGTTAACTTTTTTTGCATCAACAGCAACAACAATACATTGTGAACCAAATTTTTCTGTTGCTTCTTTAATAAAATTTTTATTACTGACTGCTGCAGTATTTATTGAAACTTTATCGGCACCAGCTAGCAATAAATTATTTATATCTTCTATGCTACGCACTCCACCACCTACAGTTAAAGGAACAAAACATTTTTCCGTGGTTTTTTTGACTATTTCTAATATAGTATTTCTATCTTCATGTGAGGCTGTAATATCTAAAAAACAAATTTCATCTGCACCACTATCATTATATATTTTAGCTTGTTCAGCAGGATCTCCAGCATCAACTAAATCTACAAAATTTATTCCTTTAACTACTCTTCCGTTTTTAATATCCAAGCAAGGTATGATTCTTTTTTTTAACATTTTAAATCAACTTCGCTAGATCATTAATTTGTATATCACCATCGTAAATTGCTTTACCTATTATTACACCTTCAATATTTGGATTATTTAGTGATTTGATTCTTTCTATATCTTCTATTGAAGAAACTCCCCCCGAAATAACTAAAGGAATTTTTACTTTACTAGATAATTCAATTGCACCTTTTATATTTGGTCCCTGTTTTGTACCATCTTTATATATATCTGTATAAATAATTCTGGAAATTCCAAAATTTTTAATTTTCTTTATAAAATCTATAGCGGAAATATTAGTTTGCTTTTTCCACCCAGATAAAGCAATCAAACCATCTTTAACATCTAAAGAAACGGCAATTTTATTTTTAAATTTATTGCAAGCCGTTTTAAGTAATTCTACATTTTCTACAGCGGCAGTTCCCATAACAACCTTATCGACACCCAGTTCTATCCAACGACTTATATCGTCAATTGTTCGTATCCCTCCTCCAATTTGAATCCTTGATTTAACCTTTTGAATTATTTCTCTAATAAGAATAGAATTAACTGGCCTTCCATGAAGCGCCCCATCTAAGTCTACAATATGAATATTATTAAAACCGTTTTGGAAATATTTTTTAGCTTGATCAATTGGCGTATTTTCGTAAGAAGTAATTTGCCTAAAATCACCCTTTACAAGTCTTACACACACACCATTTTTAATATCAATGGCTGGAAAAATAATCATTTTCGAAATTACAGCGTTCCTTTTGTTGAAGGAATTTTATTTTTAATTCTCTTATCAATTTCTAAGGCTTGTCTTAATGAACGCGCAAGCCCTTTAAAACATGATTCTATAATATGATGGCTATTATCGCCATATATATTTTCAATATGAAGTGTAATACCAGCTGCTTGTGAAAAAGCTTGAAACCATTCCTTAAAAAGCTCAGTATCCATTTCTCCTAATTTTTCTACCTTTAATTTAACTTTCCAAATTAAATAAGGTCTGTTGGACACATCTATAGAAACTCTAGTTAATGTTTCGTCCATTGGTATTTGAGCGTGAGCAAATCTTTTTATTCCCTTTGAAGAGTGAAGGGCTTTTTTTATACATTCTCCCACAGCGATACCTGTGTCTTCTGTAGTGTGATGCAAGTCAATATGCGTGTCACCTTTCGCCAATATTTTTAAATCAATTAAGGAATGTTTGGATAATTGTTCCAGCATGTGGTTAAGAAAACCTATTTTGGTGTCTATTTTATAGACCCCCGTTCCATCTAGGTTTGCTTCAACAATTATATTGGTCTCTTTAGTTTTTCTGCTTATCTTAGCTTTTCTTGCCATATAGCGCTTCTGTCATAACAAGTTATATAAATAACTTAAGAATATATCAATAAAATGAACTTTTGAACTTGAAGATATCAATAAAATCTCCACATATCTTAATACAATGAATAGTAATTCAAATTGGCATGGAACGACAATTATCTTAATTAGAAAAGGCAAAGATGTTGTTGTGGCCGGAGATGGTCAAGTTAGTATTGGCAATACTGTAATCAAAAGTACAGCTAAAAAAGTTCGAAGGATTGAAAAAAGAAATGTTATAGCTGGTTTCGCAGGATCAACTGCTGATTCTTTAACGTTGTTTGAAAGATTAGAAGCTAAATTAGAAAAACATGCTGGTAATCTCACCAGAGCTGCTGTTGAATTAGCAAAAGACTGGCGGACAGATAAATACTTAAGGCGATTGGAAGCTTTAATGGCTATAGCTGATAAAGAAAAAAGTTTTATAATTTCAGGCACTGGAGATGTGCTTGAGCCTGAAGAAGGAATTATCGGTATAGGTTCAGGTGGCAATTATGCTTTAGCTGCCGCAAAAGTTTTAATGGACACCAAAATGTCTGCGGAAGAAATTGCAAAAAAATCAATTCAAATTGCATCTGAAATATGTGTCTTTACAAATAATAATATTACTTTAGAAAAAATATAATTTAATGAAACAAAAAACAAATGTAACATCACTACCAAAAATAGACTCTAAACAAGAGAAAGATGATAAATCAGTAGTTTCATCTTTATCTCCAAGAGAAATTGTATCCGAATTAGATCGGTATGTAATCGGTCAGAACGCAGCGAAGAGAGCTGTTGCAATAGCTCTTAGAAATAGATGGAGAAGACAAGCATTAAAAGGTGAAATGAAAGATGAGGTGTTACCAAAAAATATTCTTATGATAGGACCCACTGGAGTAGGAAAAACGGAAATTTCAAGAAGACTTTCTAAGTTGGCTGAAGCACCTTTTATAAAAGTAGAAGCTACACGATTTACAGAGGTAGGTTACGTAGGTAGAGACGTAGAACAAATAATCAGAGATTTACTAGAGATTTCTATAGCTATAGAAAAAGAGAGAATGAAAAAACAAGTACATGCTAAAGCTCAACAAGCTGCGGAAGAGATAGTGCTAAATGCACTGGTTGGAAATAAAGCTAGTGTTGCTACTAGAGAAAGCTTTAGAAAAAGATTAAGAAATGGTGATCTTGATAATAATCAAATCGAAATTGAAGTAAGTGATGCTCCTAGTATGCCAAGTTTTGAAATACCAGGAATGCCTGGAGCTAATGTGGGAATGATAAATATATCAGAAATGTTAGGAAAAAATATTAAAAAAGGAAAAAAGAAAAAAATGACAGTAAAAGAATCTCACGAAATTTTAATTGTTGAAGAATCTGATAAGATGATTGAAGAAGACGCAATTATTAAATCTGCTAAAATTTCAACGGAAAACAATGGAATTGTCTTTTTAGATGAAATTGACAAAGTATCAGCAAGAAGTGATCGTAGTGGAGGAGATGTTTCAAGAGAAGGTGTACAACGAGATTTACTCCCACTAATTGAAGGAACAACAGTTAGCACAAAACATGGTACTATAAAAACTGATCACATATTATTTATTGCATCTGGAGCTTTTCAACTTGCAAAACCATCAGATTTATTACCAGAACTTCAAGGAAGGTTGCCTATTAGAGTAGAATTAAATGCTTTAACTAGTGATGATTTTAAAAGAATATTAGAAGAGCCGGACAATAGTTTAATTAAACAATACACTGCACTTTTAGAGACAGAAAAAGTTACTCTTAAATTTTCAGAAGATGGGATAGATACAATAGCAAAACTAGCAACTGAAATTAACTCTACTATAGAAAATATAGGAGCAAGAAGACTTTATACTATAATTGAAAAAGTATTAGATGACATTAGCTTCTCTGCAACAGATAGGAGTGGTGAAAAAATTGTAATTGATAAGAATTACGTTACAAAAAATCTTGGTGAACTTGCAAAAGATACCGATTTATCAAAATTTATTCTATAAGTTTTTTGTTATTTTTTAAAAAAATATAAATACCTCCTTCTCCTCCATCTTTTATATCTGCTGCTGATATGCTATTTATTTTATTAGTTAAATTTTCATCATTTTTAATATAATCTGGTACAGAATACTTAAGTACACTTAACTTTTCAGAAAGATAAGGATTATCATGAGATTTAGATCTTAATCCTTTACCAGTTACAATTAAAAGTTTTTTGTAACCACTGTTAAATGAGTTAATTATAAAATTTTTTACTATTTTGTTCGCTTCAATCAACGAATATCCGTGCAAATCTAATTTTTTAATTTTATTTATTTCAATATCTTGTTTTAATAAGCTGGATTCTTTAGCTCTGATATTGCCCATCTGTTTTGTAAAAACAATCCAATCTTTTTTATCTTTGGATGAAATAAAATTTTTTTTTTTCACTATTTCTGTGATGTCTCAACTAAGTACCAGGTAGGATCCTGACTCCACATATTTTTCGAAAATTTCCATACGTCATTAACAGTTTTTATTGTATCTGGATTTCCTTCAATTATTTGATTATTTTTATCCTTCACACAAGTAATTATTTCACTAACAAAATTTACAGTTACTTTATAAATATTTTCAATTTTTTTAAATTCTAATATTTTTGAGGATTTTACTCCTATAAAAGTTGTTTCGTATTTAAGTTGTTTTTTCTTTCTTTCGTCTATAACTTCTAAAAAATCATTGAACAAGTTTTTCCCTAACAAACCTTTTAATAATTTTTTGTCTCCTGTAGCAAAAGAAATAATTATTTGCTCATAGGCTAAATCCGCACCTTTTAAAAATTGTTTTTTAATTTCCTCAGCAACATTATTTGTTTTAATAGCTTCGTTATTGTTTATATCTTTAAGAACTTCCATTCCTTCGGTAAAATGCTTGCTTATTGACTTTCCTTGATGACCTGTTTTTCTTCCTAAAATATTTCTAAGCCTCAAAATTATAAAGCCAGCAAACATGGCTAACAAAATTATATCTATTAAACCCAACTGATTACTCATATGTTTTTTGATTATAATACCTAAATGATATAGTATGCAAACACAATTAAAAAAGATTAATGAACACCATCATACTTTTTATAATTTGCATTCCTTTAATAGAAATTTATTTATTGATTAAAGTTGGGAGTATGATTGGTGCTTTTAATACAATTTTTTTAATTTTCTTTACGGCAATAACTGGAGTGTATTTCGCAAGATTAGCAGGTTTAAATGCGATTCGGTCAGGTTTTAATCAATTAATAAAAAATGAGATTCCGATTTATGAAATTATATCAGGAGCAGCTCTAGCTTTCGCGGCATTGCTACTTATCCTACCGGGATTTTTGACAGATTTAATTGGATTTTTATTAATAATACCCATAACAAGAAAATTTTTCATTTCATCTATATCTTTTAAATTGAAAAATAAGAAAATTAATAATAGTAAAGATATTATTGAAGGAAGTGTTGATGAGAACCAACAAGATAAAGATGATTAAATGAATTATAAAATTTTATCAAAATTTATTAAAGATATTTCTTTCGAAATACCAAATGCTCAAACTTTTATTATGATGGAAAAAGAAATTTTAAATTATAATCTAAATTGTGATATCAAAAGTAAACCGTATAAAGAGAACATAATTGAAGTTAACACTATTTTAAAGCTTTCTCCCAATCAGAATGTTAAACATAAAATGCTAACCGAAATTAATTTGACAGCTTTGGCTTCTATAGAAAAAAATTTTGAGGACAAAAAAGAATTAGAAAAAATTATTTTAATAAAAATACCTACAGAAGTTTACCCCACTTTATATGAAACTTTTATTTATTTATTTAAACAAGCGGGTATAAAAGATATTAATATAGAAAAAAATATTAATTTTGAAAAAATGTATAATGAAAGGAAAAAAAGTCAATTATAGTTGTTTTTCGGTAGCTGCGACTGTAGATATTTCTTGTGAAGCTCTAACTCATCATCGCTAAGCTTAATTATCTTTCTTGATATATTGTTGTTTTTTCTAGCGTTAGAATTAAATTTTGAATTAATAACTCCACTACTTTCTAAATTTAATTTTAACTCTTTTTGATCTAGTAAGTTAAAATAAATTTCTTTCAATAAATGACAATCAATTAAAGCATTATGTTTTCCTCTTTTTGAATTATCGATATTAAAACGTTTGCAAAGAGCATCTAGTGAGTTTTGTGATCCTGGATATTTGATACGGGCTATCTCTAAAGTATCAATTACATTTTTTTTATCAACGGGTTTTTGATTTATGAGTTTTAATTCATAATTTATAAAAGATAAATCGAAAGAAGCATTGTGTATTATTATTTTTTTATCTTTTATAAAATTTAAAAAAACTTCTGATATTTCTGAAAAAGTTTTTTTTTCAGACAAAAATTCATCAGAATGTCCATGAATTTTATATGCTTCATCTGATACTGATCTCTGTGGGTTAATATATTTATGAAATATTTTATTTGTAGGTATTTGATTATTTAACTCTATGCAACAAATTTCTACTATTCTGTGCTTTTCTAAAGTGGATAATCCCGTAGTTTCAGTATCAAGTATAACTTCAAGCATTTGATAAAATTTTTTCTAACACAATTTTAACATTTTTTTTAATAGAATTGTTCCTAAAATTATTTTTTATTATAAAATCTGATTGTTTTTTTTTAAATTCTACAGGAAGTTGAAGTTTTTTAAATTTTTCTACAATTTTTAAATTAACATTAGGTCTTTTCTTTAATCTTTTATTAATTTCATTTTTTTTAGCATCTACAAAGACTAAAATATCATTTTTTTTATTTATTTTATTTTCCATCAACAATGGAATATCCAAAATAACGAATTTCTTATGTTTGTTTTTTTTAACAAAATTATTCATGTTAAATCGAATCTCTGGATGAACAATTTTAATAATTTTTCTAAGATTATACTGACCAGCAATGATGGCTCTAATAAGTTCAGTTTTTTTTATAGGAAAAGAAACTATATATTCAGGAAATATTTTTTTTAATTTATTATAACATTTCCTGTTTTTTTTATATAATTCAGCAATTTCAACATCAGCATTAAAAACTGGATATCCAAACTGTTTGGCCACATAACTTTTGCCAGAACCAATATCTCCTAAAACAGCAATTCTAATCATACATACACTTCAAAATTTTGAACCAATAGAGGTCAAACTGGTAGTTTGGCCTTCCAATAATTTAATCGTTTCATTATCTATTTTTGGTAATATATTATGCCAAATCTTAAATGCTAATTGAGCCTGACATATAAACATCATCTTT
>JYMV01017133.1_pt1 | contig 14512 bp, 15 predicted proteins | sample 338911 | NCBI WGS metagenome assembly JYMV01 (sample SAMN03354496, study PRJNA234377) | hydrothermal vent metagenome | biome: Deep sea; feature: Hydrothermal plumes at the Eastern Lau Spreading Center, Western Pacific Ocean; material: Seawater | place: Tonga | collected 2009 | depth 2000 m m
CACGAATGCAAGACTTGATTCCAAGAGTCCATCAGTGGTTATTTTGGCACTAGTTGGGATTATATAACAAGTAGCACGCCATCAGTCAAGGGCACCAACTATTGTGTCGGCACCCCGATGCCCACGCTTCCAGAAGGTGCTACCTTCGACTGTTGTTTTTCGTCATCAGGAAGATCCTGTCTTCCTTGAATCCAGCCACCTCAATCAGATCATCACGAAACGCCTCTACGTCAGCCACACAATATCGTAGTGGACTGATGCCGTTGGGATAATCGTTGATGCCTACCAGCAGCGCCCACTTCTCCGCTTTTAGGGATTAGCTGTCAGTATGGTCAGCAACCGTTTCATGGAAGCTCTATTTCAGAATCACCATCTTGTGAGTCTCAGAGCTTCAGTAATCAGGCGGGTGGCGGCTTTCAGTTGTATTCTCTTTTAGTTTACTTTCAACACCTGCAAAATTCTTATTAAATTCTCCAAGGGTTTGAGCCGTTGGAATTGAAAAATACTCATTTTCTTTGGATGACGTGCTGTGCTATAATTGAATCTGACGATAAGATTTTTCTGGTGTTGAAAATAGGCTAGGGTGGCAGAGATTACCATTACAAAGTCAAAAGAGAATTCATGAACACCATCTAAATCCAAAGTCGGAAATATCGCATGTTCCTTTCTTTGGGGTTTTCTTACGTTTTTAAAATTCTCAGTGAGGCTTTCTAGTTTTCTGAGAAAGCTGGATCGTAATGGGAGGAAAACAGTATGAAGTTTCACGTTGGGGTGATTGGTGCAACAGGGTTTATCGGCTCGGCGTACCGTGATGAGATACGCCGAGCCAGCCTAGATGCAAAGATCGTTGCTCTGTGTGCTCGAAACCGAGATCGGCTAGAGGCGGCGGCCAGGGAGGATGCCTGTGATTTCGTCACAGATGATTGGCGTCGAGTCGTTGACCATCCACAGGTCGACCTCGTTATCGTCACAACTCCCGATGCGCTACACCATGAGGCAGTGATGGCTAGCGCACGGAACAGAAAACACCTGGTCTGCGATAAGCCGATAGGAGTGAATGTCAACGAGGCCTACGAGATGCGACAGGCTTACCGAGACACAAAGCTGGCGCACTTCGTGCCATTCTGGGCACGATATGAAGCACCGTTCCTGCGAGCCAAGGAGATCGTCGACGCCGGCACGTTAGGTGAGATTAAATCCATTATTTATCGTTGGCAAAATCCTCGTCCCGCAGCCATGCCCTTCACCTGGCGGGACGATACGGCATTGTCAGCCGGAGGCAGCATTGCCGACGTCGGTTCGCATGCCTACGACGCCGTACGCTGGATCGCTGGTACAGAGGCAAGGCGCGTACTGACTCATGCCGACATCATCACACCCGCCAAGCCGAATCTGGGTACCATCTACCTTAATGATGCTATCGAATGGGGTGGCTCACATACCACATCAGAAAGCGACAAACATCGTAAGGGTACGACGTTCGACTACGCCACGATTGCATGGGAGTTCCAGAACGGTGCCGTGGGCGCGGCCATACTTTCTCATGCACCGATCTTACGCAAGGGCCTTGCACCTGAGTTGGAACTCCACGGTACTTTAGCATCCCTGGCACTCGATCGTATCGCTAGCACGATTGCAATCATCCTTCCTGGACAGGATGTGCCCAAGATTGAGCAGGTGGCGAATCCTGGCCCAAAAAACCGATTCGTAAACTATGTCTTCCCTGCCCTACGGCAACACATGTCGGGTGACGTACCCGATCACCCGGGAATGGAAGAGGGATGGCGGGTGCAGATTTTTACGGACGCCGCGGTACTATCGGCAAAACGCGGAACATGGGTCGAGTTGGCAGAGTTAGACGCGGAGTCAGACTAACCCCTAACTGACATCGACGGGTATCCCGGAACGTCCTGAATCGATAGCGGCTTGGACGGTCGCACAGATGGCACGACCCGCTCGTGCGTTAAGGATGGTATCCCCATCCATGTCGATCGCCTGAGCCAGGTCTTGTGCAAGTTGATAGTTATTGTCGTCGGCGATACGCAGATGGGGATATTCAGTCATCGGTTGGCCTCGATAATAGATGCTAACCTCAGGACGAGCCTCACTAATGACCAGTGCACCATCGGAGCCAAGTATATGGATCTTGATTTCCCCGATATCCGGGTGGCTCGCGGCACCGATGCGGCCAATACATAGTGTTCCAAGGATGCCCCCATCCATCTCCAGTGTGACAGTTGCAAGGTCTTCGATATTGTTGTCAACGTTTGCTTGATGGAAATGGGCTGTGGTACGGGCGAACACGCGCCGAACATCAACCCCGGTTAGCATACGTATGTAGGCGAGTGGATAAATCCCTTCGATCTTCAGTTCCCCCATGGGGTCATGGCCGACCCCACCGTCAGACCCATCCGAATGTGCCTCAATTTGCCGTTCCAACCAGTTGACGGGAGCGGCTTTGGACTTGCGTGTGCCCTTTGGCGGGCCAGCGTCCTTGGCGAAGTAGAAATCAACGTGGATGGCATAGGGGTCGCCGATTTTTCCACTTTCCACGGCTTGCCGGGCTTGGACCAAAGCCGGCAGGTAATTGCGATTCCAGAGTAAGAACTTCACCCCGTTCCGCTCGACAGCCTCAACCACTCGGTCACATTCAGAGACTCGATTCGACATGGGTTTGTCTTGCACGATGTGTAACCCTACGTTGGCGGCTCGAACGCTCAAATTGCAATGGCGTTCTGCTTCCGAACTCACGACGGCTACCCGGACGTCGAAATCCGCAATGGCGCGTTCAACATCGCGTATATAAGGTATATCAAACTCCCGTGCAAACTGTTCATTTCGTTCATGCACCCAGTCTGGCCGGTCTGGATCGTCGGCAACGACCGCAGGTTCAAAACGGGGGTGTGCGGCCATCGCACGTGGGACATAGGCATGCTTGACGACACTTAGCGCAACAAACCGAAATTTAGACGAGTTCATAGGTACCTCCGATCAATCGCAGAGCCTGTCGGGATTGGAGAGAGGCCACGGCGGCCTCTGCCACTTGGAGGGCTGCCTGACTGTCAGCTCCGTTAGCCGCTGGTTCTCGCTGTTCCTCGATAGCGGCCACAAATTCCTGAAGCTGAGCCGTTAGATGTAGCAATCCCAGATCTGTTTCGATCGCACTTGGATCGCCGCCTCGGAATAGCAGGTTGCGGTTGTGATGATCATCCGCATAAGCAGCACCTGTTGATCCGATTAGAGATAGCGAGAAGTACTCGCCGCCGCCAGGAAGGGTCCGTGCATCATCTATCAAGGCCATCCCGCCATCAGCAAAACCGAGATGAACCTGGACGTAACTGGGACGGCTAACTGCATAGACTTCAGTCGGCATCCCATCAAACAGCCAAATTGCAAGGTCAATCCCATCGACAGTCTGCCCCATCATGATGCCATCAGCGTCACTCTGATCTGTAGACTCTGTCCAGCGGTGCATGCGAAGCAGACCAGGCTCTCCTAACTTGCCATCCGTCAAAGCCGCTTTCACCTCCTGCTGAGACGGCATAAAGCGCAACGAATGGCTCACCATGAGCCGCACGTTGGCAGATCGACAGGCGTTAATAACGTCCTCGGCAGTTTGGGCAGATGGTGAGAGTGGCGAGGCAACCAAGACATGCTTACCAGTCTCCGCAGATCGCATGGCCAGACTGGCTCGGGAGCCGCTAGATTCAAGGATCAACACAGCGTCGAACGCATCTAGATGTTGATCGAGCAAGTCATCGAGTGAGTTGGCCGTGATCGATGCGCCCAGCGAGTCGGCAATACGTTGCGCCACGTCAGGCTCAGGATCGACCACGGCAACAAACACCACGTTTGGCAAACGTGATGTCACAGTCGTATACGAGGCGGCGTTTTCTCCACAGCCAATCAAGGCTAATCTCGTCATCATAGGATTTGCACCTCCGTGCTTATGTTCACGTGCATTCTACTACGACTTTGTCACATTACGAAAAATGTGACAAAGTCAAGTTAATACCAATATACGTTAACCACAGTAAGATAATATGAGTTCGACGTAAGAGATCAGTGTTGGTTCGGATATTAGCATTTTTTAGTGAGGGGTTAATGGTCAGTGAGAGCTGATAACACTCACGACTATTCGACTTACCTGTTGAGGTGAGCCGAAAGCAAAACATCGAAGGCAGCTCGTGGTCAGAATCCTTATATCGAACTGACGTTAAGACAATGGTGCAGTAGCCTCCGTGCTACCGGTGACGCCGCCGAAGATGACACATCGAAGCTATCCACTCTAATATCCAGTTTGGGGAGGTAATAATACCCACAATGCCCGTGAAGCCCTTCATGTAATTGGTGCGCGCTGTCATCGTGAGACCGACTTCGATATCCTTTGTGCTATTACCGACACCAATGGATATCGTCACCATATGTCTGCCTTGTGTTAGTTCCTAGGATTTCGCTTTGCCCGTGCATCCGTTCAATCGCCAAGCAGCACATCTTTACCGTAGAACCCGTTTCTGCCCCTTCCGAATTACAATACGCCTCCCCGAAAGTAAGTTTTTAACAAGGTCATCATACGATGGCAGAATAATTTAGCACGCTCCTTTCATTCAGTCAACTACAAAAACTGACTTACCCCTATTAAATAAGGAAAAGGCTCCCTGATGAGTCGTCGGGAGCCGAATTGGTAAAAGATTTTTTAGCTTGAGCCAAATGCTTAGTTCATGAAAAAGCTCACAGCGGCTTTATGCCACTGGATAAATCCCTTCGATCTTCGGTTCCCCCATGGGGTCATGGCCGACCCCACCGTCAGACAGTTGCGCAATGCCCTTTGCGGCACTGCGGTAGTAAGCGCTCAGTGTGGTTGCGTCCATACCAACTGAGAAGTGCCGGTATCCTTGATCCCAATAGCTTTTGACAGCATCAAAGCTCTGCATTTCAGGGCGCAACGAGATTCCTTTCTTGGATTTTTGTGCCGCGGCTGCAACTTTTGCAAGCGCCGCCTGAACATCTACATGGCCTGTGTTACCTGAATGTCCCATCTCCAGAGATAGATCAGTCGCGCCAAGGACCAGTGTGCTGACTCCTTCTATTTCAACAATCTCTTCAATCTCATCGACTGCACCCATCCTCTCAATCATAACTGCGATGATCAAGTGGTTGAAGCTGTCGGGGAATTCCGGCGATCCTGCACCCGGCAGAGGACAAAAAACAGTGCCTTTTGCGCCATACAGGCCATCGCCATTAACGCTGGCAGGACGCAGGATATTCACGCAATGGCGGACGTCGTCGGCCGATGCTGCTTCGACAAATAAGATACCACTAGCTCCCACTGTTATGCAGTTTTGAGCAATTGATTCTTGGTTTTGTCGGTTAATCTTGACGATTACCGGCAGGCTTGATACCGCACAGGCGCGGTTAATTGTTTCTATAGTGAGAGGTGATCCGTATTCCTCGACCAACTCGATGTATCCAAATTGACCGGTACTACAAATCATGGCTATTGTGTCTAAGGCGTTTAATTGGACACGTGTTGAGAACACAGGCTTGCCTGTTTTGATCTGCTCGTGCAGATCTTGGAGTTGCGAATAAGTGATCACTGGTTTTTCCTCCTCAGATCGGTTAGTGGTTGTTTAAATGCCACAGAAACTATCGCAGTTTGTAGCAGCTCAAAATGGTCAAAACATCTGACAAACTCCCCCTTTCCAGCATTTTTGGCAACACTAGGATCTAATGCGGCATGTAAAATCAGTTCGGCTCGCCACGAGCCAGGGCGGCGTCTCGTCCCACGATCGTAATCCCCACCGCCAATCGGCAGAAGTATTCACCTTCAGCAAACTTCTGCGTCAGGATAATTTGCTTACCGTGCATAAAGAGCTTTGAAATGGCTGTATGATCCGCTATACTGACCATTGAAGGGCGCAGCATCTTCAGATCAAGTCATATTGGACTCGGCTTATCCCTATTGTCCTCGATATGGACAGCCATGATGTCCTGCTCATGCCAAGCCAGAATCTCAGCAAAGACCTGGCCTCGATCGCTATCTCTACCTCCAATCGTTGCAACGCCATTGTAAATCGACAGCTTTTGGCGTAGCCTTGCGAACGGTTGCCCTCCAACATCCACATCTACAAAACCGCAACCGCCATTATAATCAAGCACGTGAGTGCCTTCATCTTCCGCCCTCCTGTACTCTTTTCACGTATCACACTATCGGAACCACCATCGACCGAGAATACATCCACCCGGTTAATCTGGAACTTCAATGCTGAAGGTGAAGTCCAGACCAAGCTACCCATACGCCCATTGCCCACTGGTAGGCCTGCTTTACTGCAAGGGACAGGATAGTCAACGATAGGTCCGCACGTGATACGAGTCTTTCGTAATCCACGTCGACTACCGTCGATGGTATAGTATCAGACCTAGTTTCCGCTTTTACCGAACCGATAAACAACCAAGTTAGACTGAGAATGACCATGTAAGTTCTCCTTATCCGCACTAAAAAGTTTTCAAACTATTTACAACACAGACAGTGAATCATTAGACTCCATGGACAGGGCAATTGAATTAAAAGTAAAGTTCCACCATCAACATTAAAAGCAGTAAAACCTAACAATTCCAGTTTCTATCAACCTCCAGTTCTGCAAAGGAGGAGTTAATAGGATACCAGTATAGATTTTATTTAACCATTCAGCTGTAGGATGTGCATCATCCTGTCAGTTTACCCAGGGCTACGACCCTAGCTTCCAACTCGTGGTGCAGGTGTTGAGCGAACCGACCCCAAGGAACTAGCTTAGGCATTCTATCACGATCGCCGCATTGGGTAAAGTGGTGGGGTCGCTGGCAGGAATTGTTCACGCCAATCGGGCGTATGGCCCTAAAAAGGTGGAGGCTTGCTGTGTCAATCAGATTCTTAGTGGAAGGCTCTATCTCAGGAAGGGTACCGGTGAGTACCAGGACGATCGTCCAGTTCAGTGCTCCCATTGTTTACAGCTCTCTACTGTCGAGCCTGTGAATCGTGGCCGCTTCCATCGCCTCCCAATCAATTTGAACACCCAACCCTGGTCCCTTCGGTGCATGTACATACCCATCTTGTTGCGTGCGGATTACGTCGTGCATGCCAAAACCATAGGACTCGTACGGGACCGATTGCTCATAATAGGAACTTAGCCCCGTTCCCAACATTAAATGTAGGTTGGCAGCGGATACGAGCGTATTACCCCAGGACATAATTTCGCATTTCATGCCCTCTGCCTCAACCAATGCCATATATTTTCGGGCAGGAGTCAACCCACCACAAACGGTTACATCAGTACGAGCTCGAGACCAACATTTCTCCCGCAACGCACGTTCATACGCAGGCAAATCTTGGATCCAATTGCCCGATGGGACGATGTCAACATTGACACGATTGGTCAAAGATTGATATCCTTCGAGATCGAAATCCATCAATGGGGCTTCGAACCACGTAAATGCGAGATCTTCTAACTCTCGAGCTACCCGTAGCGAATTCGACAAGTCGTAGTTGTTCTCGACATCAAGCATGAAAGCCACACTCTCGCCAGAGAATTCTTTGCGAACTGCATGGGCCAACTTCAGGTCCTTCTCGGGAAGACACCAGCAATGAAACTTGATTGCCCGAAAGCCCTGATCTACCATTTGTCCTACGAAGTCTAGATAAGTAGCAATATCTTCAAAAAGGGGAGTGCTCGCGTACGACAGCATTCGGTCGGTGGCACCACCCAGTAATTGATAAATTGGTAGATTTGCTTGTTTGCCAAGCAGATCCCACAACGCGATATCAATGACAGCCAACGCACCTGGTGGCAACGGAAAGACCCGTGGCCAAAGACTTTTCCAGATGTCTTCGCGTTGTAAGGGATCCTTGCCAATCAACGCGGGAATCATGTGTCGCAGAGTCTCCGCCGTATAACGATCGAAGTCGTATGACGTGTAGTTCGAAATGCCTGCGGCGCCTTCGACACCGTCGTCGGTAAAAATCCGAACAACCGTGTTGGTCATGTGTTGTTCAGGGAGATCATGAGACCACGTGAAACGTTGAACTTTAGGAGCCACGACACGGACTTCAACACGTTCGATTTTCATGGTTTTCTCCCCAAGCATCTTTTAAGACATCACCTTTGGTATCAGCCTTATCACAGGTCCAATAGCTAACCAGTCCATCTGTAACAACTTTGGCTCTCGCCTCATTGGCACAAATAAAAAAGGTTGCTACAACCATAGCAATTGCTAACATTTTGTTAGACATTTTAGTCCCTTTCTCTGGTTACACGATAGCTTTTGTTACCATTACTTAATATATAGGACTTACACAGAAAATGAATTTGTGACATAATATGGCATTATGATAATAGTAACCGAAAACCGTCAAGACCTTCAATTGGATTACTGCCAATTCTTGTTAGTGAGTCAGATTAACTAGACTTACTTGGGTTCTCATAGCGAAAAATGGAGTCACGACCAAATCAATCGTTATCTTCGTGGTGAGCGGATTGTTCCCTGAGCAGTGTGGGGAAATGTCCGAGATTCAATCATCTTTTCACCTAATGGTTACCTTCTGTTCGACGATACGGTTGCTGACAAGAACTATTCGTCGAAGATTGAACCAGCTCGCCGTCAATGGAGTGGTAATGCCCAGGCTGTAATTCATGGCATTGGAATTGTCACTTGTGTCTACGTCAATCTCAACATTGATGCCTTTTGGGTGGTGACTGTCGTATCTATGACCCGACCGAGATGGGAAAACTAAAATCGACCATCTTCTTGAGATGTTGTGTAACGCTGGATTTGACAAACAACTCCCCTTCAGGACAGTATTGGTTGACAGTTGGTATGCGTCTCGACAGGTTCTTCGCAAAATCGAGCAACTTGAAAAGATCTACTATTACCCGATAAAATGTAACCGCCGAGTTGACGATTCAAACGGAATTAATCGGCATCAGCCAGTCGATAAGTTGCAATGGAATGAATCTTCAATTCAACATGGCAAATTGATTCACCTGAAAAACTGCCCAAAAGGTCATCGTGTGAAGTTGTTCCGGCTGGTGCTTTCTAACAAGCGCACAGAATATGTTGTCACCAATGACGTCTCTCAAGATTCGGCGGATGAAACCCAAGAGGAGCTGGAAGATTGAGCAATTTCACCGTGAAGCCAAACAGGTAATTGGTCTTGAGAAGTGTCAGTGTCGAAAACAGAGAGCCCAGCGAAATCATATCGGTTGTGCGATGTTAGTCTGGATTGGTCTCGATCAGGTCGCTCGTCAGGCGGGTCAGACCATCTATCAACTCAAGCAATCGCTACTTGACGATTATCTCCATCAACAACTTCTTTCACTTTCTATTGCCATGACTCTTGCGTAAGTCCTAATGTATACAAGGGAGTCTCTCTTTCAAAGAGGTAGAATCATGAAACGCTTGGTTCATAGTTTTGTCACAATCAGTTTGATCGTTTTGTCTCTCTCCATCGCGGAAGCCATGAAGGACAAACCTTTAGTAATGTATTTACCTTTTGAGGAAGGCCAAGGAGATACAACCAAAGATCTCAGCGGGAATAATCCTCCAGGGAAGTTATTAGCTGGTGCTAAATGGACGAAGAACGGTAAATTTGGCAACGCTATCAAGTTTGATGGCGCAGCTAGCTATGTTGAATTCGATGATAATGATATTTTAGATCCCAAAAAAGTAACGTTTACAATGTGGTTGAACATGAATAGCTTTGTGGGTAATCCCGTACTTCTCAGTCATAGTCAGAATGAAGCCGGATGGTACATTCAGAACACTGAGGCCGGTGAAATTTGGATGTGCCTTCCAGAGCCAGGGAATGACCATTGTATTAAGACTGCGAACTTGAAAATGAAATTAGGGAAGTTCCAGCATTTAGCAATTACCTTCGATAGAAAAAAAATAAAATACTATCTGGATGGGGAGTTGCTAGATGAAATAAAATTGGATTTCACCATAATCAATCGTGCTGGCACGTTACGGGTCGGTCGGTGGGGCAATGGTTGTTGTTTCACCAACGGTATTATCGACGAAGTTGCTATTTACAGTGCTGTTTTAACGAAAGAAGAAATTCAACTTGACATGGAAGGTGAGCTTTTAGCTGTGGACCCCACCGCTGAATTAGCCATAACCTGGGGGTTCATTAAACAAAATACTGGCTATTGATGATATAAGTTTTTCAGTTAATGCCGTAGAGCGTGCAGTCGGCTTGTTTCCAGCACCAGCTGATCTGAGGAAACAAGCTGGCAGCATGTTGAGCGAAGCGAAATCCCGACCTATCGGGCTCTACTTCAGCCGTAAGTGAAAAATTCGTGTTGATGAAATATTTGAGGGGATGGTTCACAATTATTCGGGTAACACTAGCTCACGCGGGAATTGAACCATCCCCATTTTTGTGAGCTTAAATATGTCGTGCGACCATTTCAGAGATGCTTTTAACGAGGCTTCCATCCTCGCACGGCAGCAGAGCCTAGAGTGAGAGGAATCTATCATGGAGCAGAGATTAGCTGGAAAAGTTGCTATTGTTACCGGTGCTGGGCAGGGCATTGGCAAAGGGATAGCGTTGCGGCTTGGGGGTCAGGGGGCTGACGTAGTAGTAGCTGAGTACAATCCGGAGAGCGCCGCCACCACAGTACAGGAGATCGAGGCACTGGACTGTCGCGCCCTGGCCTACCTCATCGACGTGGCCGATGTGACCGCGGTGCGCAAGATGGTAGGGGACGTGGTGGCCAAGTTTGGACACATAGACATCCTAGTCAATAACGCAGGTGTGGTACAGATCAAGCCAATGATGGAGTTGACCGAGGAAGAGTGGGACCGCATCATCAACATCAACCAGCGCGGGCTCTTCTTCTGTCTGCAAGCGGTAGCAGAACAAATGATCAGGCAGGTACCTGCGACGGTGAAAGATGCCTGCCGTACTCCTCACAGCTTCGGCAAGATTGTGAACATTTCATCAGTCGCTGGGCGCAGTGGCCGTTCACTGGCGACGCACTACGCAGCCAGCAAGGCCGCCGTGCTAAGTATCACGAAGTCGGCCGCATTGGCACTGGCTCCCTATTACATTAACGTCAATGCGGTCTGTCCCGGCGTTGTGCCGACACCAATGTGGGAGGAGATCGACCAAACTCGCACACAGATGGAAGGTCTTCAACCGGGTGAGTCGATTCGTCAGTTAATTGAGAGCATCCCTCTCAAACGTGCAGCGACCCCCGAAGATATCGCTGCTGCCGTTGCGTTCCTCGTTAGCCCCGACAGCGACTGCATCACGGGGCAAGCGCTAAACGTTGATGGGGGACTTGAGATGGATTAGCCTATGGTACCACGCTATCTGAAAACTGTGCCTGTCCTAGCTGAATAAACTTGCATATCACTGGAGCGATACACCGCTTGCTGAGGAAGACATCGCGTGGGACAACTAGAAAGCAGAATTCAGAGGCATACCCGATGCTGGAAGATAGAATGTTACCCGGTCAAACCGAAAAGAATCGTTTCTTCTTCGCTACCGCTTGCGGATTAATTTTAATCCCCATCAACGCGTATTGGATTGCGTTGGTCAGCGGGATGCGTGGCTCGCTGCATCCCGCTTATGCCTCGTTAATTAATTGCACCTGTGGTCAACTTATTCTTTCTCGTCTTATTGAGCCTATTGTTGAAGCGGATTTTCCCTCGGTTTGCTTTGAGCCGGACTGAACTACTTATTATCTATCAAATGCTGGTGATGTTATGCTTGGTGTCTGGACATGACCCAATGGACTTTCTACTCGGCACACTAGTTTACCCTTTCTGGTTTGCCACGCCTGAGAATGAATATGCAACGCTTTTCCATCGATCAACACATTCCAAACTGGTTTACGGTAAGCAATAAGAAGATCCTTACCTTAAAGGATTCTTTGAGGGAGAATCAACATTATACACACCGGAGCATCTCAACGCCTGGTTAGGCCCCGTCTTGCTCTGGTCAGCCATCACTGTGGTGCTCTTCCAGATTTTACTCTGTATTAATAGCATTCAAAGATTGCAGTGGACCGAGCGCGAAAGACTCAGTTATCCAATTGTGCAGTTGCCAATTGAGATGACCCGCCCCGACTTTTTACGTAACAAGCTGCTGTGGGCTGGCGTCGCCTTCTCGGGGAGCATAGAAATCCTAAATGGGAGTGATAACCGTTTTATAAAGATCTTCGATATCATGTTTTGAGATCAATCAGAATTCAACAACTCTTTCCAGCATATTAAAAGAGCCAAAACATCCGTATCCATTATCTACAGTACTGAGTGGAGGTTGATACGCATTTGGTTTGATACTGAGATTATATGTCATATATTCAGACAACTTCAGATCATAAGCATAAATTACCAACTTCCCTTCTGCTTCTGAATCACGATTGAATGTAAAGTCTGCATTGATGTTCCCTGTTTCCGGTTTATTTACCTGCGTTCTGTAGTAATTACCTATAATCCAATTTCATACAAGGCGGCAAGAGGATCACGCTGAATCGTAAAGCTCAGTCGTTGTTGCTCAACGTTTATCACGTCTCCCACAATTATCAGCACATTCGGCCCAGGGTTCACGATCACGGGCTTTCGGTTGGTCGAAGAGGTGACGAACAAAATCGATGTCACGGCGGGAAAAGGAAATGAAGACATCTGGCATAGTAAGTGAAGCTGATTATTGACAAGGCCATTATATAGCAATACAAATTACAGGTCAACAGGGTTAGAATAGGATAAGTTAGGAGAAGGGAAAAAAGGGTACCTACTAGGAGAAGCCAGCACCCACCTGATTACCCCTTACCTGATCTTACCAAGGGTAAATGACTCGATTACCTATGTACACATCTGGTATTACAAGCCTCAAAGGTCTTGAATTCAGCCTGAATATTTCTTGACTCAGCCTTTTCAAACTAAGAAAAAAGCCGGGAACATGCGTTGATTGAACCAGGCTTCAGTACTTTCTCGCGGGTCTTGAAAGTTATTGAGCCAGTAGCGGATTTCTACACCTTTGTCCAGATCTATTCCACTTTGCCTTCCGCTTTCAGTTCGTCATGGAAGAATCATTTATCGTCCTTGATGTAGAGGTAATCAGGAAAATTGTAGTTCAGACCTCTTCTATAGATCTCAGCTATGCAGCCAAGAACCGATCCACTTCTTTACAAGCCTCTTCGATCATTGCTGGGATCTCGCGCTCCTGACCAAGTTCAGGGCGTTGCTGGATCCAGCTGAGATTTACTAGGGTCCGTACAAGCAGGAATAGTGGTAACAAAGCTATCGATTCCGCATCTAATGCTCTATCTTTTCGATATCCGTTGAAGAACGCTTTAACGATCATTTCAAACTTGGGATGGTCCCTATAGGAATGGAGTGCCACGGCAAGCTCATATTGGTGCCAACCGAATCCAGCATCGTCAAAGTCAATAACGTGTATACCCTTCCTACCCACCACTAGATTACCCATGTGTAAATCCGCATGAATCATGCTGTATGTGTCAGGAGATTTTCCGTACGCAGCGAGAGTTTCTCCGATGATCTTCCGAGCCTTTTCAAGGAGGTCGCGTTGTTGGGGTAACAATTGTGGCAATACCCAAAAAGGCCCCCAAAATGGAGTGTCGCCAACTAAACCCTCGACATCAAAAGCATGTCGGGTAAATCCTGCCGGCACATTCCACACTGCTGATTGGTTATGGATTACGGCCGCGATGCTCCCCAGTTGCTCAAAATAATCACAAACCTTATTCAAATCCTTGGAGTCAGGTTTGATTACGTCTCCCAAGATATTTCCTTCTACCCACTTAAGTACGCCAATATTTCTCGTCTCGTCGGACCCGGGTAAACACTTGGTAATGTAACCTTGCCCATCTTTCGTCAATAAAGGCTCCGGCACATTCAATCCATACTCTCTAAGAGCTGCCGTCCAAACGAGTTCAGAATTCAATTCCTCCAGTGTATGGTACCAGGATCTGTGAATTCTCAAAACATAGGTCTGACCATCTTTATTAACACGGAATACCACGTTTTCCCAAATATTGATAGGTTCCAGCCGTGCCCCCTCCAGCAACCACTCGGATAGTGCCCGCTCAGCCAGCATTGTAAGCGATTTGTCAATTTTCATTGTTGACATATAACTCGTGCATCGTTTCCTCGAATGCGCTCAGAAATAGATTCGCATGTTCTCTCCCAAATACTAGCGGAGGACGAATTTTCAGAACGTTGCCTGATGCCCCAGCGTTACCGATCAGGAAACCTTTGTCCTTCAGACGATTAACGACCACCACGGCACCTTCGCGATCAGGTGTTTTCGTTTCACGGTCCTTGACCCAATCGAGGCCAATAGCCAAACCATAACCACGGATGTCCCCCATGGGCTCGCAATTTTTCTGCAGATCTTCTAGGGCCATGCGCAGATGTGTTCCGACGTCCACTACATTAGCGCACAGATCCTCCTGCTCAATGACATCGATTACTGCCATGCCAACTGCGGCCTGCAATGGACTTG
>JYMV01032269.1_pt1 | contig 14511 bp, 6 predicted proteins | sample 338911 | NCBI WGS metagenome assembly JYMV01 (sample SAMN03354496, study PRJNA234377) | hydrothermal vent metagenome | biome: Deep sea; feature: Hydrothermal plumes at the Eastern Lau Spreading Center, Western Pacific Ocean; material: Seawater | place: Tonga | collected 2009 | depth 2000 m m
GCTCACAGTGAGGCCATCGGAGAGCCGAATCTAATCGGAATCCTTGTTTTTCTTGCTCGCGGCCTTCTGCTTCTCCAATTCCGTGGCCTTTTCTTGCGCCTTTGCGCGACTTTTCTTACGCCGCGAATAATACCATCCCTGCAAAGTCTTGCTATTCATGAAAATCAATCCAATGACACAACCCGGAACCGAAATTAGTAGAATCAACATCACCGCCTTCATTATCAGTTCATCTTCTTCGACCATGGTCGGCGTGAACTGGGCGATGCTGCCATCGCTGGAGATGATGAAACCGTGAGTAATATCATCGCCCCAGACTTGGACCAAACTTGTACTACTCAATTCGATCTCTGAATCTTTGACAAAGTCGTGCTCGAGCATCTTGTATGAATTACGATTTTCCAAGCGATACTGAATCAATCCGTACGGTGCCATGGTTATGGCAATAGAATCATCACGCATGCTGGTAATCCCGGTGAATTCACCCGATAATTGGCCGATTATCTCGGCCGGCTCGATGATGGAACTTCCAGCATCATCGGGCTTGAGGATGATTGCACTGACCCGGCGACCACTGGCGATGACCACGCATTCGTTGACATCGGAATCACTGCACACTGCCGAAAGCCAGGTATTCTCTACGCTTCCGAGCCAATGGACTTGGCTATCACGGTCGATTATCGCCACCCCATCTTGCAGGGTGGTGACGATACAGACAGAATGATGACGGTGGCAGGCGATGCTGGTCACAGTGCTATCAGCGGTCTGGTCCAAAAGTAAAAATCCGTTCTCAGCATCGTAACTATAGATTCTGCCTCCCTCGCCTCCCAGGTATGCTCGGTCGCCGTTATTACGCCATGAGATTGCTTTGATATCGGTTCCTTCCAACATGCCGGTGCCGTCAACGTTTTCGATGCTCTGGTCATTTTCCACATAGCGCAGGACGACCCCGGAATCCCCGGCCAGGAAGGCGGTCTTGCCGCCGGTGTGCCAGGCGACTGAATTGAGTGCTGTGGTAACACCGGTATCGAACTTTATCTGAGTGCTCGCAGTATCGGGTGAATCGGCATCCAGTAGAATTGCATAGCCCTCGTCACCTACCGCCAGAACCCGGTCACCCTGGGGATTCACCTGAGCGTCATTGAGTGCCAGAGCCTGACTCTCGATACGACCCAGTGACTCGATTTCAATTGTATGGGAGTCGGCGATTACGACGTTGGTAGAGGACAGCAGGACGAGGATTGCGAGCGACCACAACACCCTGCGCATGCCCCGGCGACGCGTCTCTACCCATCAAAGGTGAGGTCGGGAATAACCCCTGATTTCCGCCCTTGGTGGAGCGCCAACCTTGAGCCATTTGTGAGGTAGGTCTTATGGGTGGTCTGCGATTCGGATGGGATATGGAGAAGTTTGCCGTCAAGCGCGGTCTAATCAAGCAACTCGGCACGTCTGGTCTGGAGCAGTTGGGAGCGAAGTATTTCGACGATGTCGTCGCCTCTGCCGAAGGTGGTTTTACCGCCAGTAAGGGAATATTGATGCATGTCGAGGCCAATTATGATGCTGGGGGGGCTTTGGTTGTCGATTCACAACAGATGCGCGGTGCTGACCTCGAAGCGGTGCTATCGGCTGATGGTGGTCGTGAAACCGCAATGGAAAGCCGTGCCGCGTGGTCATCCTTCCTCGATGAGGCGACCGGATATTCCCCTAAGCAACGTGGCGATAAGGCCAAAGAGACAGGAAAGAAACTCTCCAAGGCCAAGAGTTCCATACGGATGGCTCTGAAATTCATCGATATGTCGAAGAGTATCAGTGAAGAAACCATTGCCCAAGCACATCAGTTGATCGCCGAGATTGAGGAAAAAATCGCACAGGGAGATGCCACTCGGGCGCAGTCACTGGGTGCGAAGCTGAGCAAACTGGTCGAAAGTTGAAAGATGAGATGACCAAACTATCGAGATGAGTTAATGAAAACGATGGCGCAACTCAGCGAGGCGGAAATCGACGCGGTGTTGGCGCCATATGCCGAGAATCACGAAGTCGTAACAACCCTCGATTCAGACCAGCGCTCCCGATTAGCGTGGATGGTCGGCAGTGCGCAGGAAGTTGTCGGCATCGATTATCTCGCCAACTGCATGGCCAATGGAAATTCCGCTGGCGGTGATGGAATCATCCGCGCCTATGTCGGATTTGAGCCGAGTGGGCGCGCCCATATCGGTTGGAAGGTGCTGTCGCTGGCATTGAGGCGAATGCTCGACGCCGGCGTCAACGTACTGATTTTCATGGCTGATTGGCACGCCTGGGTGAACGATAAATTCGCTGGCGACATGGCCAAGATTCGGACGACTGCGGAGTATATGGAAGATACCTTCCGAGTTTTGCTCGGCAATCCGGAAGAGGGTGAGGCGGCTGGTCAACTGCGCTTCCAATACGCCAGCGAATTGATGGATGACGGCGACTATTGGGCGCGCGTCCTGCGCTGTTCAAAGAATATGAGTCTGGCGCGAGTTCGCAGAACCTTCTCGATAATGGGGCGCGACGAGGATTCATCGGATGGCGACCTGTCGAAATTCTTCTACCCAGCAATGCAGGCGGCCGACATCTTCGAGTTGAATATCGACATCGCCATCGGCGGGATGGACCAACGCAAAGCCCACATGTACATGCGCGAGGCCGGCGACAAATGGAATTGGCTCAAGGCGACCTGCCTGCATACTCATCTGATATCGGGCCTTAAGTCGGCCGGCGCCCGCATGGAATCATTCGACCACAAGATGAGCAAGTCCGACCCCGGCGGGGCGTTATTGCTACACGATACCCCTGAGCGTATGCGCAAGAAGATGCGCAAGGCTTTCCTTGACCCGGCCGAAGGTAACTCGCCAGTCTACGAATTGTTCGAACACATCGTCCTACCTGAATTCGGCCAATTAACCGTCACCCCGAATCCCGAGTATGGCGAGCCGAGCACATGGTCGGATATCGCAGCATTCAAGGCCGCAATAGCCGACGCAAGTATTCACCCACTCGATGCGAAATTCGCGGTTGCGGATGCACTTTCGTCCGGCTTGGCTGATTTGGCTGAGCACTTCGCCGCCAATCCCGAGAAACTGGATGCAGTGGTCGAGTTCACCCAAGACTGAGCCATTTTTCCTTAGCCAACGGTTATGAAGTGCGGGCTATGGCATTGAGCCATAGGTGCAAAGCATGGCTTACGAGGGCTTGGATTTCTTTGATATCGAATCACTGCTGAGTGAAGAAGAGGTGATGATTCGTGATATGGTGCGAGATTGGGTAGAGGATGAAGTCCTTCCCAAGATTGAGCACGCCTGCCGTGACGGAGTATTTCCCGATGAATGGCGGGTTGCCCTGGGAGAGATGGGAGTCCTAGGTGCCCCACTGAAGGGCTATGGTTGCCCCGGACTGTCCTATTTGGCATATGGCCTCATCTGTCAGGAATTGGAGCGCGGCGACAGCGGTCTGCGCTCATTTGCCAGCGTTCAAGGCTCATTGGCGATGTACCCGATCTGGGAATTCGGCAGTGAGGAGCAGAAGGAGAAATACCTGCCGAAGATGACCAGCGGAGAATGGGTCGGCTGTTTCGGACTGACCGAGCCAGATTACGGCTCAAACCCCGGGGATATGATAACCAAGGCTGAGGATATGGGTGACCACTATCTGCTCAACGGCGCCAAGATGTGGATTACCAACGGCACCATCGCCGATGTTGCAATCGTCTGGGCAAAATTGGACGGAGTCATCAAAGGCTTCATCGTCGAGAAGGATGATGAAGGGTTCAGCGCTCCGGAAATGACCGGTAAGCACTCACTCAAGGCCAGCGTCACCAGTGAACTGGTATTCCAGGACTGCAAGATTCCCAAAGACCGAATGCTACCCGATGTGAAAGGATTGAAAGGCCCGTTCTCATGTCTCAACAACGCCCGCTACGGGATTTCATGGGGAGCAATCGGTGCGGCGCAAGCCTGTTTCCATTCGGCCAAGGAATACGCATTGTCGCGCATCCAATTCGACCACCCCATCGCCTCTTACCAGTTGGTGCAGAATAAATTGGCGTGGATGTTGAGGGAAATCACCAAGGCGCAACTTCTCGCCTACCATCTGGGATTGAAGAAGGACGATAGTACGTGGATTTCCGAACAGATTTCTCTTGCTAAGATGAACAATGTCGACATGGCGCTGGAAATAGCTCGAATGGCGCGCGACATTCATGGTGCCAATGGAATCCTCGATGAATACTGTATCATGCGGCATATGGCTAATCTGGAGTCGGTCAAGACCTATGAGGGGACTCATGATATTCACAACCTGATAATTGGCAGGCACATTACCGGCATTCAGGCTTTCACCAGGCAACTCGATTGACCTAAGTGAATCTATTCGACTCAAACCGAAGAGATGTGCCGTGATATTTCTTCGTGGCCTTTTTACAATGGTCGCCCTCTTATGGGAATTTAGTAGGTCGTTTCTTACGCTACCATGTGATGAAAATTGAGAAATCAGTCGTCATCCACTTCAAACATGGCGAGGGCATTTTCCAAACTTCGCACTTCGTTTTCGAGTTCTTCAACCTCATTCTTTTCAAGGTCCGGGTTTTTCAACAGTTTCTTTATTTCCTCGACGCGAGACTTCGACTTCTTGCGCTCTTTCTGTTGCTTATTGTCCACCTTGGTCATCTGTGCCTTGGCAACGCGTTGACGAGAAGCCTTGCTTTTGTCTGGTGTGTCACTTTGTAATTCGTCCAGTTTGACTGCAATTGGGTATGGGATGACGATATTCTCTGTTGCGAATCGCTCATCAATCTCACTCAGCAACCAATCCCTCGCAATCAATTCATCTGTGTAGTCTTTCACCCAACTGAATAACTTGAACATCTTGGAGTAGTCACCAAGTTCGGTTAATAGAACTACTGGCTTTGGGCTTTTTATCACATAGGGACAATCCTTAGCCACATTGAGCAAGGTGTACTTCACATGGGCTATATCTTCTCGATAGTCAACTCCGATATCGAGGACCAAAGAAATCCTGCGAGCCATCCCATCACCTCCTCCTCGGGCGTGGTTCACCAATGTCGATTCGACCAGTGTGTTGTTGGGGATGACCACCAGTTTCTCTTCACGTGTCAATATCTTGGTCGATAAGATGCCCACAGATACTACTGATCCGAGGACTCCCTCTACCTCAATTCGATCACCGACTTCAAATGGGCGGTCAATGGCCAGCATGAACGAATTCATGATGTTACCAATGGTCTGTTGCATCGCAAAACCTAGGATGAGGGAGAAGAGGGCTAAGGAAGCCATCAGTCCAACCAGTTCTATTTCTAATTCATTCAGTGCAAGTAAGAAGCCTGAGAGCCAAATTACTCCTCGCAGGAAGAAGGAGATCAGCGGGTTTCCACCCGAAACTGTCACACTGGATTTATTGGCGTATCTCTCCATCAGTACCGGTGTAAGGTAATACACAATGACACTGGCAATTGTTGTGGTGAGAATGATGTATGTGACCGAGAAGAATGGGGTCAAGGTTACTATCAATTCACTGTCTGGGCCATTGATCCACCTCATCGAAAGATGGGTGCATCCTAAAATTACGAAGAAGTACAGTCTGGATTTGAAAGAGGCGAAAATGAGGTCATCCCATTCGGCTTCAGTGGATGTGACCAATTTGTGCCACGGGCGAACGATGGCAAACTTGGCAGCCATAAGGGCAATCAAAGTCAAGCCTGCACAGAACGCAATCTGTGCAAAGATTCCTTGCGATTCCACGCTGCCAATTAGTGAATCTATCATCCCCACACCCAAACGCCCGTGATTGCCTCAACTCTTGAAGTCTATGGCGAAATACAATAACACAGAGTTCTCAATCACTATCATCATAATAGTATTGATTCCCCTTCAATGAGTATTATTGGATTATTTATTCATCTTCGTGTTCCACCGGGAAATTCTCAAGTTCTTCATCACCTTTCATCCTGAGAATGATAGGTAGAATTAGAATTAATGCTAATAAGAAAAGTGCACAGAGCCACCATGGAAATATGCTGTCATCATCAGATTCAGGCACCGGATCTTCAAGGCTGTTGCAGATTCCATTACCATCATCATCTTTTGGAACGCTGGTTTCGTCAAGAGGATTAGTTCCACAAGCATCTTCATTGTCGTCAGACCACCCATCATTATCATCATCGGGGTCATCGATATCGCACCATTTATCCTCATCATAGTCAGAAGGCACACTGGAATTGTCAAACTTATCAGTGCCACAGAAGTCCTCCTGCGCATCCGTCCATCCGTCACCATCTGCATCATCTGTCGGGAAGTCAAGAGGGTCCTTCGGGTCGGTCCCATTCTCAATCTCGGCGATATCGCTTGCCTGGTCACCATCATCATCGAGGTCTTCTATCAATCCGGTGGTCGAGTTCCCGTGCAACTCATCGGGCTTGCCGTCACCATCGGTGTCCGTATCAGCCGCAGGGTCATTCGGAAAAGCATCGGGACCACCGGTACAGATTTCTTCGCCACGGATAGTGACATTGACCGAACCATCACAAACACCATCACCATCGGTATCGGGAAGCAGTGAATCGGTGATTGAAACATCAGCGGTCTCGTTTTCATCAGGAAGTCCATCGTTATCATCATCGAGGTCCTCGGTCAGATTCGTGTCGAAGCCATCTCGCACAATATCAGGGTCGCCATCGCCATCGGTATCGATGTCTGCAGCAGGGTCATCAGGGAAGTGGTCTGGACCTCCTGTACAGATATCAACGCCGCGGATGGTGACATTGGTCGAACCATCACAGACACCATCACCATCGGTATCGGGAAGTAGTGAATCGGTGATTGGGTTGGCATTGCCCTCTGCGACATCAGAGATTCCGTCAGCATCATCGTCTAGGTCCTCATCCAGAGCAGGCCAGGTCACACCCTCCAAGTCATCAGGATCGCCATCGCCATCTGTATCCTCCAACACCTTCAGTGTGATGATTAATGAATCTGAAATGATACTGGAATTGGCCCAGATTGTATAATTCGTCTCTGCCATTACATCAACAGGCGTGCCGCTGATGACGTTGTTTTCTGTATCAAAGGTCAGACCTAAAGGCAGAGCGGGTTCAATTTCCCATGTATCAATGTCGCCACCGATGTAATTGACTAGAATGTTATACATCGCAACATCGCGGACCAGCAGGGCAAACGTCTGCGAAGCGATAAGCCCTTCAGGAGGCTCGACAATGATTATTGTAAACGTGTTAGAATCTGAACCTCCGCTATTGTTGGCCCAGACAGTGAATGTGGTCTCAGTCATGTTGACCATGGGAATACCACTAATCTCTCCATAACTGAATTCGAGACCTTCGGGAAGTACTGGCTCTATTTCCCACGTTTCAACAGGGCCACCGGTGACAGAAGGCACGAGGTAATCCATACTGACTAAACGTGTCAGGTTGATAGCAGACTCATTATAACTGAACTCAGGGGGTAATTCGCCGATGACGATGTTGACTGTGGCGCTGGATTGCCCGCCGGTATTGTTTGCCCAAACTGTGTAATCTATGCCATTTTGGATGGCGGTGGGAGTGCCACTGATAGTTCCGTTGCTCGCATCAAAGGTGAGCCCGGAAGGCATGCTTGGGTAAACCTCCCAAGTATCGATGACTCCACCACTATTGGTGAATTCAATCGGCGACATCGCCGTGGTATTGGTCAGCACGACTGATGTTGAAGCGGGTGAGATTGAAGGTGGATCGGGTATTAATTCGTCGATGGTGATGTTGACTGTGGCGTTGGATTGCCCGCCGGTATTGTTAGCCCAAACAGTGTAATCTATGCCATTTTGGATGGCGGTGGGAGTACCACTGATTGTTCCGTTGCTCGCATCAAAGGTGAGGCCGGAAGGCATGCTTGGGTAAACCTCCCAAGTATCGATGACTCCACCACTATTGGTGAATTCAATCGGCGACATCGCCGTGGTGTTGGTCAACACTACCGTGGTCAATGCAGGTGATATGGAAGGTGGGTCAGGAACGAATTCATCTATGGTGATGTTAACCGTCGCCATGGCCGAGACCTCTGACTCGTTGGCCCAGATGGTGTAGGTGGTTGCAACTTGAGTAGCGGTGGGTGTTCCAGTGATGGTGCCATTACTGGAATCGAATGAGATGCCGGTGGGCAGGCTGGGGTGAATCGACCATGTAGGGGCGGAGGTGCCTATACTGGCATTCTGCACTCCCCATAATTCAACTCCGTTAGTTCCGTCAGTGGCTTCGAAATAGAGGGTGTTATCGACGGCTGTGAGGGAGTTAGGTAAACTGTCAGAAGAGCCTGAATAGATATCCTTGACCATCACTGTGCCATTTTCAGTCCCATCGCTCATCCACAATTCTTTTCCATGGGTTCCTTCTCTCGCTTGGAGATAGAGGGTGTTACCGACGGCTATGAGGGAGTTAGGAAAACTGTCAGAAGAGCCTGAATAGATATCCTTGACCATCACCGTACCATTGGCCGTACCGTCGCTCTTCCAGAGCTCGGCACCATTGGTTCCGTCATCGGCTTGGAAATAGAGCGTGTTGCCGACGGCTGTGAGGTGGTTGAGGGAACTGGCAGAAGAGCCTGAACGGATATCCTTGACCATTACTGTACCATTGACCGTACCGTCGCTCTTCCAGAGCTCGGCACCATTGGTTCCGTCAGTGGCTTTGAAAAAGAGGGTGTTGCCGACGGCAGTGAGGTGGGGAAATTCAGGAAGGCTGTTAGAGGATGTATGAATATCCTTGACCATCACCGTACCAGAGGCCGTACCGTCGCTCTTCCACAATTCCTTTCCGTTGGGTCCGTCATTGGCTTGGAAATAGAGGGTGTTACCGACGGCTGTGAGGTGGTCAGTTTGACTACCGCCGGCTCCAGAGGATATATCCTTGACCATCACCGTACCAGAGGCCGTACCGTCGCTCTTCCACAATTCGCTTCCGTTGGTTCCGTCATTGGCTTTGAAAAAGAGGGTGTTACCGACGGCTGTGAGGTGGTTGAGGGAACTGCTACCTCCGCTGTAGATATCCTTGACCATCACAGTACCAGAGGCCGTACCGTCACTCTTCCACAATTCGCTTCCGTTGGTTCCGTCATTGGCTTTGAAAAAGAGGGTGTTACCGACGGCTGTGAGGTAGTTGAGGGAACTGCCACCTCCGCTGTCGATATCCTTGACCATCACCGTACCAGAGGCCGTACCGTCGCTCTTCCACAATTCCTTTCCGTTGGTTCCGTCGTCGGCTTCGAAATAGAGAATGTTGCTGACAACTGTGAGGTAGTTGGGGGAACTGCTACCTCCGCTGTTGATATCCTTGACCATCACAGTACCAGAGGCCGTACCGTCGCTCTTCCACAATTCGCTTCCGTTGGTTTCGTCGTTGGCTACGAAATAGAGGGTGCTACCGACGACTGTGAGGTAGAGAGGAGAACTATCACCTCCGCTGTTGATGTCCTTGATCATGGCCGGTTCGTCAGGAGGTATTTGCGCACCAGTCCCTATCCATGAGAAATTGAATGTGATTGGCGCCATAGCCGTATTGTTGGTAAGCGAGACGGTTGTTGAAGCAGGTGAAATAAAGGGATCTCCACTTTCAATGGTGATGTCAATAGTTGCAGTATCAGAAACACCCGAATCGTTGACCCAGAGAGTGTAAACCGTACTTGATTGTGTGGTGGTCGGTGTGCCGCTGATGGTACAGGTTCCTTGAGCGATGGAGATGCCCGTTGGTAGAGAAGGTGAGATCTCACAGATTGCACTTGTAACTGGACCGTTGCTCGGTCCACTGCTGGTGATTGTGAGGTTGGCTGGGTCGTATGCCCACAGTTCGCGGCCGTCGCTACCATCATCGGCTGAGAAATAGATTTGCGTTCCCATCACAATAAGATACTGGGGGTCGCCATAACTACCGCCTATATATGAGGTCATCCATGTCGAATCGTTGGTCGTCTCGTGCGCCATCAGTGCTGCCGGATGCCATGTTTCGGATGCTGAGAAGTAGAGCCGCGTGCCAATTACCACGACGTCGTCGATACGGCTGCTGTCGGAACCAGAGTCGATGTCCTCAACCAGCCATGTCGTATTGTTCGTCGTCTCGTGAGCCCACAGTTCGACGCCGATCCCCTGTCCCGTGTACCCCGCGCTGAAGTAGAGCCGTGTCCCTATCACAGCAAAATTAGAGGGATTACTACTTGTGAAGGGGAGGGAGGGAAGTATGTCGGCGACCAGCCAAGTCGAATCGTTGGTCGTCTCATGCGCCCACAGCTCAACGCCATTTGTACCGTTGTCGCCAGAGAAGAAGAGGCGCGTGCCCAACGCTCCAATACCGCCGGTGCCGACACCGTCTGATGACCCGTTGTTGAGGTCGAACACCTGCCATGTCGAATCGTTGGTCGTCTCATACGCCCACAGTTCCCTGCCGGTGTTTCCATCGTCGGCTGCGTAGTAGAGCCGCGTCCCCATTACCACCTTTTCGTCACCAATGATGATGTCGGCGACCCGCCATGTCGAATCGTTGGTCGTCTCATGCGCCCACAGCCCCTCGCCATTGGTGCCATCATTCGCGGAGAAATAGAGACGAGTTCCAATTGGTGTGAGATATTTAGGGATAGAGTCACGCCAAGATGGCCTTATGTTGGCGGCCAGCCATGTCGAATCGTTGGTCGTCTCATGCGCCCACAGCTCCTCACCATTGGTGCCATCATTCGCGGAGAAATAGAGACGAGTTCCAATTGGTGTGAGATATTCAGGGATAGAGGAAGAAGAAGGATGTATGTCGGCGGCCAGCCATGTCGAATCGTTGGTCGTCTCATGCGCCCACAGCTCCTCGCCATTGGTGCCATCATTCGCGGAGAAATAGAATCGTGTTCCAATTGGTGTGAGATATTCAGGGGTAGAGGAAGAAGAAGGACGTATGTCGGCGACCAGCCAAGCCGTTCCGTTTCCGTTGTAGGTCGTTGTGACGCCCCCTGAGCCACCAGTCCAGTTGAATGTGATTGGTGTCATTGCAGTATTATTGGTCAGCGACACTGTTGTTGAAGCGGGTGAAAGTGAAATCCCCTCTCCGGACCCGCTACCTGAACCGTCACCAGATCCACCTCCCCAAACACCACCAAAACCGCCTGTAGGCGGTTCATCTACATGTCCGCCACTAGGAGTAAAATCATCAGGAATAGTTACATTCGAAGGTGTGTAAACCCAGAATGTTTTACCCGAAGCATCTCCATTGGGACAAGCAACGCCAGCTTGCGCAGAACATGAAAGAGCGAATACAACCTCTGTACCAAGGTTAAGTGTTCCACCCATGACTTGCGCCGAAGAACCACCAGTTGTCAAACCTAATTTTCCATTCCACCAGAGAGTGTCGTTTGCAGTCTCATAGACAAAGAGAGATGCTCCATAATCCGATGCAGGATTAGAGAATTTACGTTCCTTTGCAACAATTAACAACTGCGTACCAGTAACTGCAATGATCTCAGCACCTGAATCGGCAATACCACTGGTGAATTGGTAAATATTGCCTCGCATCCATGCGGTATTATTTGAAAAATTGTAAATGAACAACTCTCTCCCTTCAGTTGTGTGCGTAGCAGTGAAGATTAGTTGATCACCCATAACTGCGATATGATTAGGTGTGGAATCGCAACCACTGCAAATGTCAGCAAGAAGCCATACAGAATCGTTTGTAGATTCATAGGCCCACAATTCCTCACCATTGATACCATCATCAGCAGAGAAATACATGCGAGAACCATCTCGAGTGATGAGTTCTGCGGAAGAATACGAATCTCCAGAGCCTGGATTGATGTCAGCAACTTGCCAATGTGTAGTATTGGTGGTTTCATATGCCCACAATTCGTTGCCCGTGGCTCCATCATCGTCAGCCCAGAACATCAAACGGGTTCCTAGAATTGCAGAACCATAGCTTCTAAGTTGATACAGCCCATCACCGCTTGGATTGATATCCGATACTCTCCAATAGGAATCATTGGTAGTCTCATAAGTCCACAACTCCTTTCCATTGGTACCATCATCCGCGACAAATACGATGCTAGTACCTATTGGTAAAATGTATCTTGGATCTGCATCTCCAGCACCAGGATTGATGTCAGCCACCAACCAAGATGTACTATTGGTTGTATTGTATGCCCAAAGTTCCTTTCCTGTCGTGCTAGATCCCTCTGCTTGAAAATAAAGTGTTGAACCTATTGCCTCAAGATCGACAGGGAACGAACTCGTGGTTGGATTGATATCTTCAACAAGATAAAGAGTACTGTTTGTAATGTCAAAGGCGAACAATTCAGTACCTAAGGTATGTGATTTTGTAGAAATGTAAACTCTATTATCAATCGTGGGGCCATATTGCAACCCAGGCACAGATGACCCACAATCGAAGTTACTATCTACGGAAACATTCCATGCGGTTAGATTAGAATGAGAATAAAGTTTGAAGCAATTACCATCCGCATCTGTCCTGTGAGTGAACAGGAAGGAATCATTGGAGATTGGATACTGGGTAGAATAACTCATCTCAAATGATGCAGCATTAGCAGTCTGCCATTGAGTTCCATTACCGGTGAAAACTGTTCCTGAACCACCTGTAAATGTGGTGGCGGGCTCATTGAGGAAGGATTCACCATCAGTTGGCGAATCCGAAATACTCAGCACGATAGCACTCTGACCAAGAAATAGCATCAGGGTGGCTACAATAATGGTTTGACCAATCCTACTTACGCCCATGCCATCGCTATCCTAGACAGATACTTAATCGACTCTCCTACGCATTATAGAAATAGATAATCGTTATCTCAATCTTGTCCATGGTCAAGTGTTGAAAAGTGATGGTACAGCAAGCAGTGAGCCTTTTCAAATTATACTCACAATCGCCTCTCCTTTCCGAAGGCCGAACGTTGTAGCAATACGTAGTGGCCTTCGTTTCAGAGATGCTCGCGGTCAAAGGTGTCGGCATCCAGAGCAACCCGGTTCTGACCCGACACCCACGCCGCCGGTACCGCTGCAGTGATTATATTCGAGCCATCCTTCAATTCAGCGACCGCATCATTGGCCTCGGCGGGCAGACGGATAATCAATTCCACACCGCTTTCAGTATGGCTTAGGACCGACATTCCTCCACGATGGGTATCGGGCAGGCCCAGTCCGAGCGTCCTCTCGGTGCGCTCGACCGACAAACTCAGATTCAGCGGATTATTCCATTCCGCCAGCACCGCCTCGCGCTCTGACATGAAACGGGCTGAACTCAGTTGCTCGACCAACTGGTTCAATTCGGTATCGGCAAATTCTGCCACGGTCGGCTCTGGCTCCTGCTCTGGCTCCTGCTCAGGGGTTGGCTCAACCTCGGACGCTTCGTCTTGCTCGGCCGCCACTTCCTCAAGTTCGGCAACTTCGCTGATTGTTGAAGGCTCAAAGTCAAGGCCGGATTCGTCTCCTTGTCCCTGCTTCATGGCCACCACTCCAGCACCGGCAAGCGCACTCAAGGCCGCCAGTGAAGCCCATTTCTCGGTCGACAGTCCATGCACGACATCGTCGACGAAGGTCGTGAGAATGGCCTGAGCACCGGCTTTTTCGACATCATCATCTGCTTCCAGAATCATATCTTCAATTGTCTCAGCGGTCTCCCACGCCTTGGCTTGATTCTCCTGCGGCAGGGTTTCGATTATCTCCTTCAATGGGTGGTCACTTTCGCCATCCTCAGTCTCGCCTTCCTCTCCCCCACTCTGGCCGTCTTCCTCGACTGAAGTCGTCTCGGCAAGGCTGACATCGGTCGTTGTGGGCTCGGCTTGGTCGGTCTCGGTTTCAGAATCGCGATAGTGCGAGATATCACCCATCGGCGCCTCAGCGACCACCAGAGAAACGCTGGCCACTTCCATCCCACTATCGACAAATTCGGAATCATACATGCGAATATCCCAGAAACCACCTTCGGAGACGATGAATTCCATCTCTCCCTCGGTATTGCCATCCAGATACTGGTAGTCTATCTCGTACTCCTCCAATACCTTGAGACTCCCATGTGGGGCATCGCTCGGTACCAGTCCGACCCAAGACTTGCGCTCGCTCGCCCAAGGGGGAGCCGAAAAGGTCACTTGCACCGTCGAGCCGGCGACCGGGTTTTCATTATCGACAGAAACTGATGGTTCGGATGCCTGCCAACCCAATCTTGCAAACAAGGCGAGCCATTCATCATAATCGATATTGTCTGAATCATCAGCATCGACCAAGGCTATGACTGAGCCCATCAGCCACGGCGGCAGGTCAGCTATTTTCATTTCCGCAAAACCTTCGCGAATCTCAAAATGATCTAGATAGCCATTGCCATCCTTGTCGAGTCGGCGGAACAGCATCCCTGGGGTGGTCCCGGTCGAGGCCATCCAATTGGCAACCTGACCGAATAGCAGTTCGGCATCGATACACAAATGTAGCTTAGCCACTTGCTCTAAATGAGACAAATGT
>JYMV01034768.1_pt1 | contig 14507 bp, 13 predicted proteins | sample 338911 | NCBI WGS metagenome assembly JYMV01 (sample SAMN03354496, study PRJNA234377) | hydrothermal vent metagenome | biome: Deep sea; feature: Hydrothermal plumes at the Eastern Lau Spreading Center, Western Pacific Ocean; material: Seawater | place: Tonga | collected 2009 | depth 2000 m m
GGTCAAACACCTGAACAACGGTTTCCATTTTTGCACGTTTCCAACTCATCCGCTTCTCCATTTGGAACATCAAATCATCCCAGGTTAGTGGAAAAAAAGCAGCGGCCGGTGCAGCAATGCAGAATAGAGTTCCGATAAGTATAATTACGGAAAGTCGCATTGAATTTGAAAATCTTCTTTTAATTGAAATCTAAAAATGTTATGTTCATAAGGTTCTCAGTTTTTACTTAAATGCGCAATCCGGGACCTCTTAAGCTTACCGAATGCATGCCGGGGATTAAATCTTGATGAATAGAAATGTGGAATTACGACTTTTCACGAAATCATCGGTAATGATTGCGAGTTAATTGTTCAATCACCTCAAAAAAAACAGGAGTCGAAATGCGAAAACTAAACCTCATACTATCAATCATACTTGGTCTGGCTCTGCTGCTCAGCGGTTGTGCAGCAAAGAAGGCGGATCCGAAACCTGAAAATTTTCTCACACTTGCTGATCTCACAGGCCGTGTTACTTTGAAAGAGGACTCACCGGGTGTGCGTGTGATACGAATAAAGGCTAAAGCTTTCATCAAGCGCAACGACATTCGTGCAGCAAAAGCCAAGGCCATGGAAGTAGCAAGTGCGCAGGCAGTTGATGTAATGGTTCGTGAATTGCTGCCGGATGAAGATTACAATAACAATTTTGAAGACATTGAACAGTATCTCTCGAAAAACATACAAAAGTACATTGTCAGCAGTGAAGTCAATGACGAGAAAAAAATCTTTGACGGAAAATATTATGGTCTGGACACGGCACACAAGGTTAACCGTCAGAAAGTCCTGGTGGCTCTGCAGAAAGATCTTAAGCTGATCAACAACAGTGCCAGCACGATTGTGCCGGTCATAACCAGTAGGAAAGACATTGACCTTTCCAAGTCCGGATTCACGTTCAGGGATTTGGAGGATGCCATGATGAACCAGATTCAAACGGATTTGAATCAGCGCGGGTTGCGGGCCATGGATTTTCGCAATGCGGTAACATCGGTGCAGACGGATGAAAAAGTCAAAAAGCAGTTTGCCAAAATTTCCAAGGAACAATTCATGGCAATTGTTTCCGGAAGTCCTGCAGACCGTGCATTGTTGGATCCGCAAATTCAAGATGCAGAAGCGTTTTACACTACAGGTCTGAGTCTGCTGAAACAGATGGCCAAGGTTGTGGTTGAAGTAAACATCTTTGCGGTGAGTGGAAATATCAAAGGTGATTTAGCACTTTCACTCAATGTAACTGCCAAGAATGTTTCCACCGGACGTGGTGGTGCCTTTGCCAACTCGGTGATCAACGTTGCGCGGCGGGGCGGACCAAGTGTCATTCCTTCGGCCATGATTACAGGCTTGGTCAAAGACGCTTATGAAGATATGCAGAAAGAGTTCATTCCGCAGGTGATCAAAGAAATGTCAACCATCTCAATTGGAGGAAAACGCCTGATTGCCTACGAGTTGGTGCTTAAAGATTTTGGCGGTGCAGAAGTCCGGAAACTCCGCACAAAGCTGAAACAAAGTGATAGTGATGAATTCCGCTACATCAGCTACGATAACTCGGTGCCGACCATTGTCACGATTATTGTGCGTCATGCGGGAAACGTAGAAGACCTGGCAGACAAGGTGATGATAATATTTGATTCTGCAGGTATCAAAGCAAAAGAACCGATTGTTGCTCCGGATTTAACGGACCTTGTTTTCGTTCGCATTCCGGATGAAGATTAAATCGCTGTTTTATTTTAAATATCAAAAACATCACTAACAAAAAAAGGAGATAATATGCGTGCATTCAAATATAAGATTGGTTGGTTACTGCTGATAATGCTGCTTTTCGCAGGATGTGCAAGTATCGAAAAAGCAGAGGCCCTGCATCGTCAGGGTGAAAAACAGGCAGCTTTGGAAATGGCCATTTCCCTGTTGGAGGATGATAGTTCAAAAGTTCGCTTGAGGGCCGTTAAGCTCATAGGAAAAATAGGAGGACCAAAAGCAGGTCCGGCTTTGCATCAAAGACTGGGAGAAGAAGATGCTCGAGTCCGCCGTGAAGTCGTACGTAATTTGGGCAAAGTCAAATATGAACCGGCCATTGAAGATTTAGCTGACCTTGTTCCGGATTCCAGTGCGGATATGCTGCGTGCCCTTGCAGATGCTTTCAGGGACTATGGAAAGACCGGAATTGATTTGATTGTGTCCCGTTATGATTCTCCCAGCCAAAGCTCAAATCGTGGTGCATACAAGGACTTGATGATTGCGGTAGGTCCTGAAATTGCGGATTCGATCAGCAAACTGCTCAAGGGACGTTCTTTCTTCGAGAATCGTGATACCTTCGACATTCTGCGGAGCATCAAAAATCCACGGGTTGCCACCCTGATGCTGCCCTATCTTGCAGATGAAGAAGTTGCGGAACAGGTAATTGAGGCCATGCGGCACCTTGGCAGCAATGCGGTTGAAGCAACAATTACCGCGCTTCAGAAACAAAAGAAATCCGGAGAACTGCTGGTCACAGAACGCCTGATCCGGATCCTGGGTTTGCTCAAAGCAAAGACTGGAATTGAAATGCTGGAAAGCTACAGTCAGCATGACAGCGAACGTATCCGGAATGCGGTCGAACACTCACTCTTTCAAATCCGGGGATTTTAATTTAGATTTCCAAAGAAATACCACCTTACAAAAAGCCGATTCGTTTCCTATGTGGAGCGGATCGGCTTTATTGTCTTGATAACAAAATAAATGGGGTTTTTTCAGATTGAGGTATGACGGTAGTGTGTTACACTTTGCAGTAATGACACTAAATTTAATACAAAAATTATTAACATCATGTCTCCTGAATTAGCTTATTTACCCGGCTCCTCACAATCCTCAACTAAAGTGTAATCATGTTTTATGAGCCCATCAAGAAGAATCACGGGCTTCCGAAAAACCCCTTCAACAGTTTGGTGATTCCCCGTCCCATCGGCTGGATAACTTCCCGTGATCCGGAAGGGGTGGTGAACCTCGCTCCGTACAGTTTCTTCAACGCTGTTTGCTACAGTCCCCCCACTGTGATGTTTGCCTCCGGAGCAGGGAGCGGAGAGGACGGATTGAAGGATTCACTACGCAACATTGAGGCAACCGGGGAGTTCGTCTGCAACCTTGTGACGTGGGAAAACCGCGAACAGATGAACCAGACATCAGCCTCGGTGCACAAGGACGTAAACGAATTGGAAATGACGGGATTGACGTCGCAGCCGGGACGGCTGGTGGACGTGCCCTGGGTTGCGGAATCCCCTGTTCACCTGGAGTGCAGGCATGTCAAAAGTGTTGACCTTCCGAACTGGGGTGACAAGGACCGCTATGTGGTGGTTTTTGGGGAAGTCATTGGTATCCACATCAAGGATGACCTGATCACGGAAGAAGGTTTGGTGGACGTGGGTCGGATGCGTCCGCTTGGACGGCTGGGCTACAACGACTACACGGAAGTGGACTCAAACACAATCTTCACAATGGTACGGCCAGACTGAACTCTCAAGGTTACAAAAACCTGCCGAATGAACCGACTTGCTGAGTCCATTGGAATTGCTTCAAATCTTGTTTTCAACCTGAATTGGTATCTGGATCCCGGATCAAGTCCGGGATGACAAGAGGCAAACTATTTCAGGAATACCTAATTTTGTCGATAACTAATTTAGCAGCCACGAAATTTAATTCAAAAAGAATTAAACCCATGTTTCCCACAATTAGTTTCTACGGGACAATTTGAGTGAAAAAATTTAAATTTAATGAGATGAACACAATTTATAATTTGTTCTATGAGGTTTGCTAAACTGTCCTCTCAAAATTATTTCTAAGAAATCAAAGAATTTGATGAAAACCCTGAAAATATTGGGAATCAGCCTGGTTGTTCTGACAACGACTGCATGTGTTAATATCATACGATATGAGAGGCCTGAGTCCGGAATAAAGCCGCTGAAAACCACTTTGAAGCGTATCATCCTGCACGAAGATTATATCAGTGCGGAAAATGATACTCTTGGAATCAAAGTGTTTTTCTTTAATGAATTGGCACATCAATTGTCCAACATGAAAGCCCATGAAGTTATTGTACTCAAGTCCGGAACTCCTTTACCTAAATTGGGAGACAATAAAGGATCGCTCTGGATAGTTGGTGACATCTGGAGTCGAAGTACAAAGCAGTCCGGAAGGAATGTACACCTTAAAACTTTGAGCAGCCGCTCACCTGGTTTCTCCAGCAGCAGGGATGTTCTGGAACATTTGCATTGGGAACAGGATTCGGTCATGTCTTACACAAACTTGTATTTCATTGAACTGTCTGAAAATCCCAAGCTGCTTAGAAGTTCAATCACTGCTTCCAATTTTACTTCATCCAAAGTAATTGGTGACAGGGGGACAGTATACAGAAACATTTTGACACGAGTGGAGTTCAAGAACCCCGATGAAGAAGCCAAATCGTTTTTTAGCGGTGCAAGTACAGATAAACGACTTGCAGCAGGTTATCAGGTAGTCAGTGTTATTTTAAATGAAAATAACCGGCAATTCGCCCTCAAACAATTAGCAGAAGCTTCAGTTAAAAAGCATTTTCCTGTACAGCAATGACTGTTTTGTGAAAGTTTGATGTCCGCACAGTCATTTCGACTGTAGTGAGAAATCTTAATGATATTAGTGTGGTTGCTTATATAAGATTTCTCGCATCGCTCGAAATGACATCGTTTTAGGACTTTTTATGACTGCATCAACAATGATTTATAAACAAGTAGCCCGATGAGTGGTTTGAAAATTCTTAAAATTCTTCCTTTGATCTTAATCTTTGGATTAGTTTCCTGTACTGACAAGCTCCAGTTCAGTACTTCGATTTCGCCTTCAGTTGAACTGAATTCCATCAGGACTCTTGCAATTGGTGATGTTCGGATTTTGCAGAATGATGAACTAACCATGCATGACCAACTAGGTAATTGGACCGTGAGACAGAAAAATCTGGAAACGAAGGGGCTGGAAAAATTTGTTAAACTTTCCCTGATATCCAATCTAAGTCGTTTTTCTGATTACAACATTGTGGACCTGGCTGAGTTCAGCACAATGTTCAGCGATGAATTGAAGTCTATCAAACCTGTCGGTGGGATGAGTATCAAAGAAATTGATGCAGTACTGAATCTAAAACTTGCTGTTCGTGTGGTTACTCAGAACGGACAATTTGAGAGAGTCAAAAGTTTTTCAAGACGAACTTCAAGAAAAGTTGGGAAGAAATGGAAAACTGTGGAACATATCTCTCAGGACCGCAAAATTACCGAGCCTTACCAAACCAGAACTGCTTCGATTTTCATGACAGGAGAACTGGTAAAGGTTAGTGGTGGAAAAATTAGATTGCTGAAAACTTTCTCAGAAGTTTCAGTGGTTTCTATGGGAAGCGGCTTTGTTCCAGGTAGTTTTACTCAGTCGGTTGATGGAAATTATCTATCGTTTTTTAATGGAGATGATCGCAGCAAAGAGGAGAAAATAGGCAATTTGCCTCTATTAGCATTAAACCATGAAACGCTTGGAACTCTGCCGAATGGTTCTGCCAATATGTCATATCGCCTGGCCCTGCAAATTTCCAACATGATTCTTCCCAAGTTTGCACGTTATACCGTTTTAGCTACAAGGACGATTGACAGTGGTGGAGATGAAGCTGCAGTGAATTACCTTAAACAAGCCAGGGTGATGAAAGCAAAAGAGAAGATAGAAGAAATTATTTCCAGTACCGAAGATAAGTCTGCAGAGAATCTGTACAACCTGGGGATTTGCTACGAAGCATTGGGCGAACCTCGAATTGCAATCCAGTTGTATGAGGAAGCTTTGCGGTTGGATGAAGCAAACAGCAATGTCATTGAAGCTTTAGGTGCTTTGCAGAACAAAATATTATGAAGCAAAATTTCTTGAACAACAAAATTATTTTTCCACTAATTATGCTCATGTATTTTACGGGCTGCACCACTAAAGTGGCAATGAGAACCTGGGTTCCTCCGCAAAATACAGGGCAGAATATTGCTGCCAAAGCAGATTATTTGATTATAGTTAATTCTCACAAAGGTGAACTGCTTTACGATATTATGGAGGATGCACTGCGTGAGCGTTTTACCGAACTGCCGTTCCTGACAGTTGAAGGCTCATTCAGCCCTGTAGAACTTTCCGGACAACTAAAGGACTTTAACTTAAGACCAAGAATTGAAATGCAAGGCAGAGTTGCTTTTCTGAGGTATGAAGTAAAAGAAAATTCTGAAGTGCTGCGCTCACAATCGGTTAGACTTGTTACTCTAAGACGCTGTAATTATCTTCTTGAAAAGAATCAATGCGCTGTTATCGGAACAGCAACTTTGCGTGAAGGTTTACAAAAAGTAAATTATGTCCAATCTGTATCTCTCAGCCTGAAAGATGCGGATGGAAATCAAATTGTTCCGGATCAGAGCTTTGAGCGGGGATATTCCAAAAGTATGAAAATGGTTCCGGATGAGATTGTTTTGCGGAAAAAAGTCAGTAATCTGATTGCAAGGGAGTACACCAAACAAATATTACCATACAGAGAGAGTTTTGATATAGTGCTGCTGAATGGTGACAGCATTGCGTTGGAGATGATTGAGAAAGGGGCTTATAGCCTTGCGTTCAAAAGGCTGGAAAAACTGATTACCCGAGATGCTGGAACAGAAAAAACAGCAGAAAATCTCTATCTTCAGGGAGTTTCACTCGAGTTTCAAAGTGACCTGACAGGTGCTTCGTCATTTTACAACGAAGCCCTGCTTTTGGATCTTGGGAACGAAACCATTCTGGAGGCCGTTAATAGGATTAAAAAAGCCGCTTTGGTATCCAAAAAATCTGTTTAATTACTTTCTGGTGACTCAGGCTTTTCTATGGTTTCTTTTTCTGAGGAATCTTCGTCGTTTTTAGATTTTGATTCAAGACTTTCTTCAACTGCATCTTCTTTTTCTTTTTTGGGTGCAGTTTCCTTTTCTGCAGCTACGTCCGTTTTTTCCACTGAAGGAGCAGCTTCTGCTTCAACTGCATCTTCTTTTTCTTTTTTGGGTGCAGTTTCCTTTTCTGCAGCTACGTCTGTTTTTTCCACTGAAGGAGCAGCTTCTGCTTCAACTGCATCTTCCTTTTCTTCTACCGGAGGAGTTTCTGCTTCTGCCTCAACTTTATCTTCTATTTCATCCGTGGTTACAGACTCTTTTTCTGCTTCTTCTTTATCTGTTTCTGGAGGTGCAGCTTCAGCACTAACGGATTGTTTTTCTTCCTCTGCAGAGTCAGCTTTTGCTTTAGAGTCTTCTTCTGGAGTTTCAACAACTGGAGGCGGAGTCGAAAGTATTTCAGTGATACTCAACCCTAAACGTCTTTCTTCCAGATCAATCTTCATTACTTTTGTTTTTACTTCTGTCCCTACAGGATATACTTCATGGATTTTGTTTTTCTGAATGGAATCGTCTATTTCAGAAATATGTACCAAACCTTCTACTCCATCGGATACCTCAACAAAAATGCCAAAGTCGGTTAGATTTACCACTGTTCCGGTTATATCTGTGCCAAGAGGATTATTTTCATCAAGATTTTTCCATGGATCTTCTGTTAACTGTTTGATGCCCAACGAGAGACGCTCTTGTTCTACATCAATATTAAGTACTTTCACCTCAATATCATCACCTTTACTGGCGACGTCAGCTGGTTTAAACTGGCGTTGTTTCCAGGAAATATCTGATACATGTACCAGGCCGTCAATTCCCTCATCAAGGCCAACAAATATACCGAAATCTGTTACATTGCGAACAGATCCTTTGACGATACATCCCACAGGATAGCGGTCAAGAGCAAGTTTCCACGGATTTGCCTGAACTTCTTTAAGTGAAAGTGAAATTCGTTTGCGTTCCACGTCAAGATCTTTGACGATTGCTTCCACCATTTCACCAAGTTCAACAATTTTTGAAGGATGCCGAACTTTTTTGGTCCATGACATTTCAGAAACATGGATGAGACCTTCTACTCCAGGTTCAATTTCGATAAATGCACCATAGTCTGTCAGACTAACAATTTTACCGGTAATTTTTGTTCCAACGGCAAATTTTTCTTCAACCATTTCCCACGGATTTTGATCTTTTTGCTTGAGTCCAAGTGATACTTTCTGATCTTCAGGAAAATACTTCAATACTACAACATCTACCTCGTCACCAATTTCAAACATCTCAGACGGATGAACGATACGTCCCCATGTCATGTCTGTGATGTGCAGCAAACCATCCACTCCGCCTAAATCCACGAATACACCATAATCGGTGATGTTCTTGATATAGCCCTTAATAATTGCTCCCTCTTTGAGGATATCCAGTGTTTTAAGACGTTTTTCATCGCGATCTATTTCCAGCAAAACTCTACGGGAAAGGACAATGTTTCCGCGTTTTTGGTTGAACTTCAAAATTTTAAAATCAAAATCTTCTCCCAGCAGTTTATCAAGGTTACGTACGGGACGTAAATCAACCTGAGATCCAGGCAGGAAAGCTTTAACTCCAATATCTACGGAAAGACCCCCCTTAATTCGTGCCACAATTGTTCCGCGTACAATCCCGTCCTCTTCATAAACTTCTCCAATTTTCTCCCAGGTTCTTACCTTTTCTGCTTTGCGTTTCGAAAGATAAGTTACTCCGTCTTCATCTGCCTCCAGGGCCTCAACATAGACTTCCACAGAGTCTCCAAGTTCTACCTGGAGTACACCTTCGGCATTCTGAAATTCATTTATAGTTATCAGACAGTCTGATTTGAAACCAATATCAACAGTAACATAATCACGGGTTATTTCCGTTACCGTACCGGAAACAATATCTTCCTCGTGAAAACCCTTCAGGCTCTCTTCATAGAGTGCATCAAAGTCCTCATCTTCTTCTAAAAATACAATTGGATCTGGTTTGGATGGAGCGACGGGTGGAACTGGGACTGCTTTTTCTTGAGTGGTCACTTTTACCTTTAAGTTGCTGGAACAGCTTTTACAGAAAAAGCTGGTTAGGGTTGTTGGCAGTACTGAAAATTAAGAGTCAGTTAAAAACAGAAAACAGCTAATTCAAGAATGTTTTTCTGCTTTATGAAGTTGTCTTCCAGACAGGCCAATAATTTATACACTTCTTCTACATGAAGAACTGCAAATCAAGAGAGTCTATGATTCTCCAGATTATCTTTCTAAATGTCAATATTATTGTATTAAAAAATTGACTGGAGTCAATTTTTCCCGGTACTGTTTTAGTTAAGGAGGGAAAACTGTTGAAGAGGTCAGAAGAGTGGAATTTATTATTTAATGTACATAATGATTCAGCACCCGCTGTTCTACAACATAAGCGATGAGTTTGAAAACAACACCATAAAATAAGGTAATTACGGCCATAGTTACCTTAATTTTCCAGTTATCCAAATCATGAAACATGAAAATAACAATTAGAAGCGTTCCTATAACTCCCATTTTCAGGGAAACAAGACCCATAACGTTCAGGCAGCGTGCTACAGCACGTGCATCAATGATCGTAACCCGCTTGGCACTTCCAAAAGTGTAAGTCCAACAACGCAAGTATGTACGCCAGGAGGTTGCCGAAATACCAAAAAAAATGGATGCAGGTAAAACAAAAATCAAGGACCAAGCGTCTAAAACGTACAATCCATTGGAAAAAACAAGGGTCATTTCTTCAACATCCACAACCACAGCTGCGGAGATAATTGTAAAGAATAACAGAATACTAAACCACATCATATAAGCTCCTGACTGATGAGTTGGCTTGCGGACCTTCTTGTTGGCGCTGTGCCGAAGAGAAGGGTCCCGCAACAATTGATCGACTCGTAATTCAATGTAGGCCCACTTGGCTTTAGTTTTATCGCCACCGGCATGAGACATTGCCTTGAGCCAGAGGGCTTCGTCAATTTCTTTTTGCTCGATGTCCTTGTAGGCCACCAGATAAAGTTCTTCGTTCATAATTCTATCTATTTTGTTAGGCCGAAGCGCTTGTCAAATGAGAGTCGTTTATCACTGACTTTTGTTACCTGAAATGCTTTAGGTGTTGATCATTTTTTTATACTTGCATTTTTTTGACCGTTTTTCTCAAAAAACTTCCATGTTCTTTGAAAAAATTAACTATGGGACATTGAAATTTCTTAGGATCTCTATCAGAGACGAAGCTTCAAGTCCAATCCAAGCCCTTTGATTTGTTCTGTTAGTTCTTCCACTTGTTTATCTAAAATCGGGGCAAATGGCGGCAGCATATTTTCCCATTCTTCTGCGTTAGTTTTAGAAGCAAAGAGGCTTTTGAGTTCAGAGACAAGCGGGTAATTTTCTAAAGTTTTTCGTAAATCCGTGAGGTTTATTTGGGCTTGCTCTGCGACTTTTTGTTTATTATTTCTCCAGGCTTGATAAACACGCTGACACTCCGGTGCAATCAGGTTTGCTGTGGCGGTAATACAGCCCGCTCCGCCTTTTTTTAATATGTCCAGCAGTAAAGTCTCAGTACCTGTGTACACCATAAAGTCCGGAATGTTTTGTACTATGCCCAACATATTCTTCCATTCTCCTGAACTGTCCTTGATCCCTGCGGCTATGTCTCCAAATCGCTGCTTTAATTCCTGTAAAATTTTGACATTGAAATTATAGCCGCTTAGTTTTGGAAAATTATAAAAAATGATTCGCAGTCGCGGATCATCCACAATGGATATCAACTCAGAAAAAAAACGGAGAACACTTTTGTCGCTTTGCGGTTTGTAATAAAAAGGAGGGAGCACCAAAACTGTATAAACACCTGCATCAATGCTGGCTTTAGTTAAGTGTACAGCATCCTGAAGAGCACAAGAGCCAGTACCCATCATAAGACTATCCGTTGGTAATTTCTTTGCAGATAGTTCAATAATGGCCAGACGTTGTTCAATAGTCAACGAATTGGCCTCGCCAGTGCTACCAAGTAACACTACCCCATCAGACCCTGATTCGAGTAACCATTGTGCATGACGAACTAATGCTGGTAAATTTGGTTCAAATGAGGCTGTGAGAGGTGTCAAGGAAGCTGTATATACACCGTTTAGAGGGCGATTCATACGCAAAACTGTTAAAGGTTGAGGAAAAGATGATATGACAAAAACGATTAGTTAAACTATCAAATTTACAAAATAGTATTTATTTTTGTGAAAGATCTAAACACAGAGCTTATTCCGATACAACTTGACGAATTTGCTCTAGTGCCTTGAGAATTTGATCCTCTGTGACCATCAAGTTTGTGACGGCTCTGATTGAAGTGTTGTCCCACGGTAGCATGTGAGTATCCTGTTCACTCAGACGCTCGGCAAATTCATGTGAAGACATTTCTGACAAACTGAAAATTAAGATATTTGTTTCTACATCTTCAGGATTGATTTGAATTCCCTTAATTTCTTCAAGTCCCCTGGCAAATAATTTTGCATTCGCATGGTCTTCATTCAATCTTTTTCTGTTATTTTCGAGCGCATACAAAGCTCCTGCAGCTATAATTCCAGCCTGTCTCATCCCGCCACCGAATTGTTTCCTGAATCGCCTGGCCTCCATTATAAAATCAAAGCTGCCCACCAAAGCTGAACCCACTGGCGCCCCAAGTCCCTTGGAAAAACAGACACTGACTGAATCAAAATGACGTGCAATATCAGATTCTTGAACTTTTAAATTAGTTGCCGCATTCCAAATTCGTGCTCCATCAAGATGCATTTTTAAATTTTTTGATCGGGCAACTTTTTCCACTTCAGCTATTTTTTCAAGTGGCCAAACTTTTCCGCCTCCACGATTGGTCGTATTTTCTAAACAAACCAGCTTTGTACGAGGTAAATGCAAATCCACTGGTCTCATAATTGTTGTATGAGGTTCTTTTTCGGAGATAACATCTTCCATTTCTTTTGCCCCAAAAACTCCTCTTTCTCCCGAAATTAAGCTGCAAATCACTCCTGAGAGTGCCGCCGTTCCGCCAGCTTCATAAAAATATATGTGTGCATTCTTGTCGATTAATATTTCATCTCCGGGTTCAGTGTGTGTTCTTACTGCCACTTGATTGGTCATGGTTCCGGAAGACATATAAATAGCTGCATCTTTTCCGAGAATTTCTGCGACACGTTCTTCCAGAGCATTGACGGTTGGATCTTCACCATAAACATCATCACCCACAGGAGCTTGTGCCATTGCTTCCCGCATTTCTGCAGTTGGAAGTGTTATAGTATCGCTGCGAAGATCAATCATAATATATTGATTTGTTTATGGGTTAAATTGTAAAAGCATAACAAATTATGTGAGAAAAATACAAAAGAGAGGAAAATCCCTGACCGAATAAATCAGACAGGGATTAAGAGGCTGGAAGAGTTTTTTCAGGAAAGTTGAGTTAGCGCACGTTTGGCATAAACCTGTGCCATAGCACGCCGGTATTCTTCACTGACAAAAACATCACTAAGAACGCTGCGGCCTTCAGCTGCTTTTCCTGATGCAGCACCAATTGATGATTCGTTCAAGGCTTGCCCCCGGATGGCATCTTCAACTCCTGAATCCCGGAAACCGCATTCGCCAACACCGCTAAATCCAACACGAACATCTGAGCAATTTCCTCCTGAAGTACTCATGGCTACCGCACAACCTACATAAGGATAACGAGATGCCGGTTGTGGAAATTTCAGATAGCATGAGTTTGCATTCGCGCTGTCCGTGGGAATACGTACTTCAGTCAGGATTTCTCCCTCGCCCAAAGCCGTTTCCCAAAGTCCGGTGAAATAATCGGAGACCGGAATAGTTCGCACTCCTCCGGAACCTTGGACCACGATCGTGGCATCGAGTGCCAGCACGACTCCCGGATAATCTGCTTGCGGATCGGAATGCGCTAAAACGCCGCCGATGGTCCCGCGATTCCGGACTTGCACATCGCCGATTTGTCCGGCGGCGTGACTCAAGGCCGGAGCTTTTTGTGACACCAAATCAGACGATTCAATCGCCCAATGCGTGGTTCCGGCTGTCGTTTATGTATTTTAATTCCGGAATTCCTCCAATGTCAATCAGAGTTTCCGGAGTTGCCAACCGCAATTTCATGGTCGGAATCAAACTGTGTCCTCCCGCTAAAATTTTGGTTTCCTCGCCGCCTTGTTGCAGAAGTGAAATTGCCTCACTCACCGAGCCGGCGCGTTGATAATCAAAAGATTCTGGTATCATTTTTACCTTTTCATAAATGGGGTTTGACTCATTTCGCTTGCTGCATGGCAGCCCAAACACGTTGCGGAGACAGTGGCATTTCCAAGTCCGTCACCCCCATCGGGCGCAACGCATCCACTACTGCGTTGACTACTGCGGGTGTTGAACCAATTGTACCGGCTTCACCACAACCTTTTGCGCCTAGCGGATTGTGTGGGCATGGAGTTACTGTACGATCCAGTTCAAATGAAGGCAGATCATCAGCACGCGGCATGGCATAATCCAGGTATGAAGCAGTATTGAGTTGTCCGCTTTCGTCGAAAACAGCACCTTCCAGCAGGGCTTGTCCAATACCCTGGGCTACTCCGCCGTGAATCTGGCCGTCCACAATCATTGGATTGACCACGTTACCCACGTCATCACAGGAGATGAAACGTTTCAGGTCTACTTTTCCTGTATCCGGATCTACCTCAACAACCGCCATGTGTGCACCAAAGGGATATGTGAAATTGGCTGGATCATAAAAGCTGGTTTCATCCAATCCCGGTTCCAACCCTTCCGGATAATTATGCGGGACATAAGCCGTCAAGGAAACATCTCCAAAAGCAACTGACTTGTCGGTGCCTTTTACTGTCCATTTCCCGTCGGCAAAATCCAAATCTTCTGCAGAAGCTTCCAGCAAATGTGCGGCGATTTTCGTACCCTTTTCCTTGATTTTTTCAAGACTTTTTCAACCGCAGTTCCGACCTATCTTCACGGAACATTGATGCAGGGGCTTTACACAACTCCAGCGGTTCATATCACAGTCAACGCGGGTGTAACAAACACTGTGGCGGTGGACGCTTATCGAGGCGCAGGTCGTCCGGAAGCAACCTATGTGATTGAGCGTCTGGTCGAAACAGCGGCGGCAGAAATGGGAGTTGATCCGGCAGAATTACGTTTGAAAAATTTCATTCCACCTTTCGATGGCAGTGATGCCGAACCCGGTTATCAAACTCAAGTTGCACTACAATACGACAGTGGAAACTATGAGGGAGTGCTGAATCGTCTGTTGGAAATGTCAGATTACGAAAATCTGAAAAAAGAGCGTGAAACCGCTCGTGCTAACGGCAAATTGATGGGCATCGGTTTCTCAACGTACATCGAGGCTTGCGGAATTGCTCCGTCTGCGGTGGTAGGTTCTCTGGGCGCACGGGCCGGACTTTTTGAGGCGGCCAATATCCGCGTCGAACCTACCGGATCCGTGACGCTTTTTACCGGAAGTCATTCTCACGGACAAGGTCACGAAACCACATTTGCGCAACTGATTGCCGATGATTTG
>JYMV01051787.1_pt1 | contig 14505 bp, 6 predicted proteins | sample 338911 | NCBI WGS metagenome assembly JYMV01 (sample SAMN03354496, study PRJNA234377) | hydrothermal vent metagenome | biome: Deep sea; feature: Hydrothermal plumes at the Eastern Lau Spreading Center, Western Pacific Ocean; material: Seawater | place: Tonga | collected 2009 | depth 2000 m m
TTGTTCGGAGTTCGGTAATTTTGTTATTACCTTTATTCAATGTTAAACATGACCCGGTATACAGCCTTCAAGATACCTCCTGATAATTTGAATTAATTTTATATTATCCAAGGGATAGTTTTAACCTGATCTCAGAATAACCCTCCACTGTTCTCATTAGCCTATATCTTGAGTTGGTTAAACAGATCAATTAAATGCTTGAAAACTTGCGATACATCAATGTCTTATTGTTGGAAAAAAAGTTTTTCGCATGCTATATTTATAAAAATCACAATGGGTAGCGAGAGTTAGGTGTTAGGTACCATTTGTGTAAATATAAGTGTATGTTCAGTCGGCATAGTACATGTATAATATTGGAAAATGTTTGGAGAGAACATAATGTTTTTATGTCATATGCCCTATGTAGAACGTTGACATGTAAGGTAGTACAACATTTTGTTGTGCATTTTGTACAATTGTGAGTAAGTGATTGTTATTTAACGCCAAATGAGCAATTTTTCAGCTATATCATGACGAGAACAAGTTACATTCGATGAGATGATAATGATTCCCGCTTTGTACTGAACAAACCGCGTGCTTAGCGGAAAAGCAACAAATACTAATTTTATAGTATATTTAGTTTGAATCAACCAGGCCTCGAGGCGAGCACGCTAGCCATTACACTATCAATGCGGCTTTGTACGGTTGCAGTATACAGTATTCTTATCGGCATTATTTAATGTTGTTGAGCTGAAAACAAAGGTGTTTTTCCTTCATGCTTTTTGTGTTTAATACTTGTATTAAAGCAGAATTGGGACGAGCACAACGAGGAAGGATTGATTTAACGTTATCTAATAACACATGTGAAACATACAAGAGATGAAATCTAGTCTCATTAACTGAAATTAATTGTTTATTGTACCAAAACACGTAAAGTACTAGCTGAAAGTGCATATAAACATAATATATGCAAATATTCAATGTAATTGGAAAAATATAGAAAAAACCCATTAAACAAATAGACAATATCCGAAATAAACGAGACAATGGTTGTCCTCTATAGACCACGATTGTCTTCAGCACCAGGCAGAATCTGACGGAAGGAGCGGAACAGACAGTTAGCATCATGTTTTATTCTGCCAGTCCCGAGAGGCTGTTTTCTTTGAAAGTTATATGCACCTGATCCGTGTTTTATTCCGAAGGAACAAAGTCCAACAGACAGTTAACATCATGTTTTATTCTGCCGGTCCCGAGGGGCTGTTTTCTTTCCATGTTTTATTCCGATGGAACAAAGTCCAAGATCAGTTGATGTGTAATGGAGTCGATAGACAAGGATTGTGTGATGTCCTGGGGAATTATCAACACCAGGTCTTGATAAGTTTTCTCCCCAAGATATCTGGTCTGTTTTGTAACAGGAGCCGTCGTTGTGATGATCGTATGGTAGTTGTATTTAGAATTACCTATGCAATCAGTGCCTATCACCAATAACGTCTTGAGTGTGAATCCCGCTCATGGCGATGTGTACTCAATACAACATTATGTGATAAAGTTTGTCAGTGACTTGCGACACGTCGGTGGTGTTCTCCGGTTATCCGTTTGAACACAATACCTCCGTTATGGAACGGGGATATTCTGAGGTTCTCAATTGGTCTTGCGCTTTTACTAGGTGATGATGGTTGATGTAGAAGGAAAATTCTTTCTTTTTTATCACTTTACACGATTCTGTAAGTCGATACGTGTTTTGGCACACACTTCTGCCAGTGTAAAAACATGTGTAGCGTTCCGTCTAACGGCTTCCCATTTTGTTCCCTTTGCAATCGTCAGCACTAAGCTCTCATGTTTGATGCCTTTGTGATTTTCTTCCCTTTGACTGGATTGTGCCGCTATAATATTTGTGGGCAGTATTGAGCAATCACGCTACACCGTATATTTGTCATAATGTACAGTGTGCAGGATATGGATTGTTCAATGTGAAAACTAATCATTGGAAGTATGGTCGTAGATGTACTGCTTTCATGTGTTACATAATTTAGAATAGAGTCATTTTTATGCATGCACATTCGAATGCTTGATACACAAACATTTATGATGGCAAGCATTTGATCAATTTTGAACAGTCTTTTAGGGATCTTAAGAATGATTCCTTAATAGTACCATTCTGCCGCTTCATATTTGTCAGTTAGTCGTTATATGTACATGTAGTTCTGAGTAGATCAACTGATAATTTCTTCATTACTTTGTTTTTTCCCATACAGCCATATAATCGACAGATTATATCCTCCAACAGAACGTGTTCGTGCAGCATATTGTTTAAAGCCTACGTAGGTTTAGTTTATCATTTGTTGACATTCCAGAAGAATAGTTGTGACTAATAACATACTGTTTTAGAGAGCCTACGTAGGTTGCTTTATCATTTGTTGACATTCCAGAATAATATTTGTGCCCAACAACATAATATGTTAGAGGGCCTGTTTATGTTTACTTTATCATTTGCTGACATTACAGAAGTATAGTTGTGGCTAACAACCTACTGTTTTAGAGAGCCTACTTGCTTGCTTTATCATTTGGTGACATTCCAGAATCATATTTCTGGCTATCAGCATAATGTTTTAGAGAGCCTACGTATGCCGCTTGCTTTATCATTTGGTAACATTCCAGAATCATATTTGTGGGCAACAACATAATGTTTCAGAGAGCCTATATTGCGTCACTATATCATTTGTTGACATTCGTTACCATAGCAATATAATGTAATAGAATATCTACAAGGGTTTGCTTTATAATATGATAACATTCCAGAATAATAACATAATCTGGATCATATCAATGCTGTCAACTTTGTCATGCAAGACAGTGCTAGATATATGTTCTTCAGCCATTGTCTAGATTTGTTGATCAGTTATTAAAATCCTTGTGTTTTATTATACACGTTAATGTTCTGTTGATTAATTCGAGTGATTTTTTTGAAGGGGTTGCTCATCTTTTCATGTTTTTTCTTGTGTTGTTCTGTTATGTGTCTTTACGTTCTGAGCTTCGGGTTGTGATGTTCGTCCGCTACGATTTCCGAATAAAACGATGTTCGGTTCGTCTTTACCTTTAGTTGTTTGTAGGAGGGTTCATGTCTTATTTATGTTATTTGTAATTTTTTTGCGCATATTGTTGTTCAACACATATTGTGTTGTGTTTTTCTTCTTCTTGTGTACGCTATGTTGCCAGTTTCTCTAGATTGTCCATTTTTTACTGCCCCTTTGGTATTCTCTAATGTTTATTTCCCCAGAAATAGAGATTGATTTCTTTCAGAAAACGTCGTTCTTGTGAATCATGGCATCATAAATGGTAGCGTATTTGTCGACTTCCGAAGCTTGCCAAAAATGACAGCTTAGCGATTAATGTAGACAGTTATTATAAGTATTTTTATTTGCATAAAATCAAAGCAAATTGAGATAGGACATAAGTTATTACAACATTATAAAAGTCTTTTTTCAACAATGTTTTCATGAGTTTGAAGATACAAAAGGGTAATCAGAATCCGTATATCGAAGAAGAACAGACAACACAATGGTCAAAAGGAAAAGTACAAAAGGACGATCTACAAAACATACATATAAAACTAAAGATCGAGTAACACGAAAAAAAGCGGGGGTAAGCACAGGTGCTTCGGAAGGGAAAGCAGTTCCTACTACAACAGGCATTAAGATATCAGTAGCACAAACAAATACTGCTTGTCTACATAATTATAAAGATTGTTGGATGTAAATCTCGAGCTACAAAAGCAATTTGAGTAATATACATTAATGGATGGAGAATTTAGATTTTAATTTCGATTTGAAGTTAATGCTTATTGTATTCTTTCCAACAAAAAATAATAACACATTGAATTGATGAGAATAATAAAATTGCAATAATGTGAAGAAAGAAATATCTATTAAAAGAAGCCTGTCAAAGAGAATGATGCGTCTGATATTGCCATGAACTGCACAAAATATGTCAATATCTTGATCTTTCGACTTACTATCTTTACTGTATAAACTACAAAAATGTGAAAACAACCGACCTGTCGTAAGTCACTGACAAACTTTATCACATAATGTTGTATCGAGTACATCTCGTCTGAGTGGGGGTCGAACTCACAACGTTAGTGGTGATAGGCACTGATTGCATAGGTAGTTGTAAATCCCACTACCATACTATCCCGACGACGACGGCCCCCTATCCTCTGATAAAAGTTCCCCTTAGATGTGAAGCACTAAAGCCTAATTACGTCTAATTGATTATAAAGTGGACATTCATCGAATAAAATTTTGTTTTGAGTTTGTTTGTGTTTATTCATGAAGCCAGTCTTCAACTTAACATAAATAAATAAATGTTTTGAGCGTTTAAACTAAATAATTCGTGGAGGGAAAGGGTATTTTGATTTCACCTTAAAGTTACCCCAGGAATAATTTGAAATCGAGTTCATCCTCCCATCCAGTAATCAGAATGTGAAGTCAATTTCAATCTACTGTGGGGTGCGGTGAAGGAGGTGTAATGCAAAATTGTTAGACCGGAAGAAACAGGCACACCAACCACTACATTACAATAACACTTGTCTAGTTTCTTTTATGAAAAATTAAATCATCATATATTAAATAATAAATATTAACATTTAAGAAAATCGGTGGTAGAGGTAGATGCAGGAAGAGTAATAATTATTAAAGGGTGTATTCGACTAGAAATTAAAAGATCATGTATTGACTACCTCTTAGGGCTAAGCAAGAGTTTATGTTATATGCCTGGGTTTGGCTTCAGACCTTCTTTTACTTTTGTTGTCTGTCTGAATGGTGAGTCGATATTTAACCCCCAATCGCTTCATACAGAGAGGCTGTACCCCTCTAATACGGCGTCAAAATGTTCGACCCACAAATCTATTATTGGAAATTTCTCATAATATTTGCAGATTTCATTGTCAGTAAATAATGCATATTCTCCCTGTTTTGAAATATTTGATGTTGTATGTAGATTTCTTTTCTTATCTTTTTATTAATTTTCCATTTATTTACTAGCTACCAATCACATTATTAACGCAACGTGTCAAGATGTCTTGTATAAATTCCTTCTTCCGCTAAAGATGAAATGAGATTTTTTACTGTTGCATAACTCGTCTGTTTCATTTGTATATTTTAATGGCCATCAACATCTTGCTATTGATTTTAGCCTTCTCCTAAGTATATGATTTAAATTACAAGGAAAGTGAATGCAGGAAAATCTATAACCTCCACAGGATGTACACAAGTGTAATATCAGTACAAGTATATTCTGTAAATGATGATGAAGAATCTGTTCTCTTTCTGTTTCAGTTATTTCAATAAGCTTACAGAATTATCTATCATGCCTCAGCAAATGTTAAATATTATTTTGAGGCTATAGCAGCTCAAAAATGGAGTTTTAAAAAAGGGAGTAATTTTACTTAATTTAGAAGAGTTTGAAGATACCAAAGGGGTAATTAGAATCCGTATATATCGAAGAAGAACAGACAACACAATAACCAAAATAAAAAGTATAAAAGGACAGACAACGATCTACAAAACATACAGATAAAACTAAAGATCGAGTAACATGAACCCCACTAAAAACCGGGGGTGAACTCAAGTGCTCCGGAAGGGTAACATATACATAATAAATAGCAAGTACAAGAATGTAGAACTACCAACTACAGATACATGTTCTATCAAGAATGAAAAGATAGGTATCTAATAGTGTTTCTGGAATGTGCTCATTGTCAAAATATTGTAAAGCCAAATGATTTAAGTCTTTGGGAGCAAGTAAATTAAAGGTCTCATGCAGTATATCCAAAATCGCCTTAGGTGACATATGCCTGAATGAGATTGATTTTAGTTATGATAAATAACATTATGTAGGAGCTCTAAATTTCGAACAAATGTATTTAATAAACTATGTCAATTCAGAAGCACTGACTATTTGGGAGGGTGATACTAATAGTCCACCAGCAGAGGTATCGACCTAGTGATAGTAACAAAGACGTAGATATCTAATTTAGTGTGGATGACGCTTTTTTGTTACCGTTACGGAACATCTGTGTTAATGATGACCACCGATATATTCCGTTTGTCGTTGTCACAAATCCTCTTTCTTGACATATCATTCAATTTGTAACAAGAGTAACATAGCATATTTTTTCACTAGTACAGTAGTAACTGCTAACCTCTCCGAAGCACCTGAGTTCACCCGCGGCTTTAAATGGGGTTTGTGTTGTTTACGTTATTGTAAATTGTTTTGGAGACTATTATTCTTTGTCCTTTTTTTTTACCATTGCATTGTCTGTCCTTCTGTGATTTACGAATTCTGATTTACCGTCTGGTATCTTAAAGCTGTTGTTAATCAGAATCATAGATAAATTAGTAACTAACTGCTGACATCTCCGAGGCACCTGCAATTATCCTCTGATTTCTTTTATGAATTTCAAATTTCTACAAATAATCAGAAAATGATATTTCGTAGTCCTTTCTGTGGTTCTTGGTAGACCGAGTACCATAGTTTCCTGTCGTATTGGAAATAACTCGTATAAAAATGATATAAAAACGTATAATTTTAGAATTAAATCAGGAATGTGCAAAACGTCTGTTGAGATATCAGACACACAATGTATAGAGAAGACGTTTAAACCACATACACATGAAATCATCACGGATATTATATAACAGCTTAAACAGAACGATGTTCTCATCAATATGAACTAAAGCAAAGCTTTAACAAAAGAAACCATATTAATTTATTGTTTTATAATCTTCTTATTCCGTCAACACAGTTCTTTGAAGAAATCAATGGCGGTTTTCGTATTTCTAATTCTGTTTTAGTATTGGCAGAAAGTAAGATTTACTAGTCAGCAGTTGTTATTCAAATTGTGTGCTTCTTCCCGATAATACATACTTTAAAGATGATATCGTTTCCGATAGAAAGAAGTGTGATGATCAGAGGCCGTAAATCGAATGACAGACAATACAATGCCCAGAATAAAAAGGACAAACAATGGTTTACAAAATAAGACACAGAAAACTTAACATTGAGCAATGCGAACCGTAATAAAAACGTTTCATATTTCTGATAAAATTACATGATTTAAAAAAATAAAAAAACAAAACAACAAAAACAAAAACAAAAAACAATAAACAAACACCCCCCACAAAAAAAACAAAAAAACAAAAACATCAACAAACACAACAAACAAAACAAAAAACAAATACTGCGCATATCGTCAAATTACAAGGAATGTTTGTGATTGATAATCTTTTATTATTTTCAAATCTTCATCTTATAATGAAAATAAAGCTATTGATTTTTATAACTAACAGTGCTGAAACAAAAAGATTCTAGGAATGTAGAAGTTTGCGGTTGGAAATATTAAGGTCATGTTAATCTGATTAAAGATTTAACTTTTATTAGGCCGTAATTAGAATTAGAATTCAATATAAAATAATTACGACGATAACACACATTTAGGAATTCAATAAGGGATCTCGGTGGCCGAGTGGAGAAGGTCTTTGACCTCTGACAAAAAACATTATACCACTGACAATGCTTCAAGCTCCGATAGCCACCTTAATTGTAAAGGTTACCAGATACCAAGCAGATCAATTTGTTATAACTGTCCGTGCCTTCCTTACATATTGTGATTAAAACACAAATAAACCATCAAATATACCAATACCCGGTTTCATTCTCGGTTTTTGGTGGGGTCCGTGGTCCTCGTTTTTAAATAAACGTTTTATGTGTTGTGATCTTTGTTTTGTTTGTCTTCGTACTGTGTCTTGTGTTGTCAATGTCTCTGGATGGTCAATTCTTGTTTTCCCCTTCGGTCTTCTCTAAGTTTATTTATGCTTAACCATATTCATGCTTGTTATATGACAACTCTGTGCCTGCCCCAAAACAACTGGAAATAAATTTAAATACTCCGGTATCAAGTATTAAAATTCAGAAAAAAGCACACCAAATGTCTAACAATACTGCCAAATCAAATTGAAGCTTAAGACAGAGACAGACTTACCCTGCTAACGTATGTTTAAGATAGAGATATAATTAAGTCATTAGAATATATAAACCACAGTTTAATCCATCCTCTAGTTCAAACCGTGTTGTTTAACAAGATAATGTCGACAGAGGAACATTCCGTATAACATAATATCTCGTGGGTATAGTTTCGTATCCAATTGATAGTTTTCCATTATTAAGAAAGTGTTCCGTATCCATGGAGAATTCACTAAGAAACAATGAAACTAACGTACAGTAATCAATTCAAAAACATACACAACCTTACCGTCTAATAATTAAACCTAAGACATAATAAAACTAATAAATGAAGATATATCCGCAAAGATCACTTATGCCTGAGAGAAGAGAATCTTAATATTAATAATAATTATATTATTAAAGAACTGTAAATTTCATACTAAGATTCTCTTCTCTCAGGCATAGGTGATCTTTGCGGATTTTGGCCATTCTGTTTAGACTTTTTGTTTTTATGTCCCAAGATTTCAAAAATTTTAACCCGCCACTTTTTATTGAAGTGCCTGTACCAAGCCAGGAAAGCAAGCGATCATGTATTTTTGGGTATCGATTTTTACCTCTTTCGACGATTGTTCTATTGGATTTTGGAATTATTCCAACAATTTGGTATTTTTTTGGCCTTTTGTTGCCTTTCCAATCTTTCGACTTTGAATGTACCTGTTTATTCCAGAAACTCATCGTGCGCACCAAACTAAATATTTACGTTCTGATTATATTTTGTTTGTTCTCCAGTACCTTTGTTCATTTTGTTTTTGTATATGTAATTTGTATATTTCTCTATACCATTGTAAATTGGATTATGAGAATAAAGATATATATAATAATATGTGTGTATACATTAACAAAAATAAATCACAACATAGAAAAGAATGCCTTAAATAATACTACAAGGTGCATAATTATTCATATTATAATATTGTCTTACACAAGTCAAATGAATAAAATAAACAAATTGGTATTGGAAATTAGGAGAATATTTTGTTTCGGAACGCGGATCTTTACTTGAGTCCGGGGGAAGGAAAACAAACCTCCTAATGTTTAGTATTAATCAGTTCTTTCTGTTCTCATTTCTAATGAAGGCTTATGAAAACTTTGAAATTACATTTTAAAATGTGATATTTCACACCCATGCATTTCTCAAACGTTATAGAGACCAAAAACATTGTAATTACCAAGTATTTGCTAAAATTGTCCAGTCACATGAAATCAAGACATGTGAAAACGGACGCATAACTGTATTTTAAGGGGAATATATATCTACATTTTCGATGCACGAATGGCCTGGGATATATATGTGTAGGTTAAAAGCGTCCCAGCGATGATGTAGTTTAACGATATGGCCTACGGTATTTTGTCAAGAACACAGAATACTTAACCTTTTACTCTGACGATGATAATGACAAACCTTCTGATAAGAGATCTGTCCATTATAAAAATAAAGCTGCACCATTAAGATGTCTTGTCATTTCAAACAAATAAATTAAAATAGACCTCTAACATTTAATTCAGTGTAAAGTTAGTATAAAGAAAGTGAATATGAAATAATTTTAATGAACCATATTCCTAATATAACGGCTAGAGGTTGTTTCATGGGCGATGGACATTTTAGCGCCGCGGAAAAAAATTGGAGTGGGCATTTTAGGGGCGACATCATAGGACAAATTAGCGCCGTTTACCTGTAGAATGACTTAATCTTTTTCTAAATTTACTAAATTATCCTATGATCTGCCGCTAAATTGTTCACTTTGTTGGCGCTAAATTGTCCTATGATCTGCCGCTAAATTGTTCACTTTGTTGGCGCTAAATTGTCCATCGCCGTATTTCACACTCATTTTAGGGTATGTGTTAATCATTTAAGTCCATGCTGTGTCTGTGAAATGCAGACCAGCAGTAAAAACACTGTTCCTTTCTTGAATTTATGAGTTTAAGTCTCTTACATCCGTATCATTTCTCACTAATTGAAAGCAAAAGGTACCACACGCTCACGAGTACACACGTATAGTTATAGCGAAAATGAATCTGACAGATAGTGGTAGTATATTCGTATTGTCTTAAATATGACAACTGGTATCAAGCACTGAACAGGAGCAGTTTACCATTTTCTAAGACATGCTGCTACTGTCATGTTGTTGTTTTTTGAGTTCGTAGTAATTCCTTGATTTATTTTTGTGTTTTGTTTTCATTGATTTTTTATTTCGTCACTTGTGACCCTCTTTTAATCGCTGATCTACGACTTACGGATTCTGATTACCCCTTTGGTATCTTCAAACGATTTTTAAGCAGTTTGCATAAGAAACATTTGTAGATAAATATATTTTTTGGTTCTGATGAGTTTTTTGCTCCTGGTGAGTGAGTTGTTGACGACTTCACATGGCATAACAAATATGTCTCAGAATTCTTTAAGCATTGTTTGATGATTGGAGATGCTATTGTATCGACAGTCAGTTACGCCTTTAGATCTTTTCCAGCTTTTCAATGTTATTTTAATAACTTAAGTGCCAAAGCTCGTACATTAAAATTTTCTTTGATTTCAATTTCAATTTTCATCTACCAATACCGCAATGGCCTTTTCCAAATGAGAAAATCTTCATTTTGTATAAAAAAATAAATATTCAATGCATAAAAATTTAATTATTTCCTACAAGTATTAAAACATGAAAGTTCAGATACGGTGTGCATAAAGATGCTTTTGAAATCGAACGCTAAAGAAAATAATAAATAACAGTTTTTCATTTAGTTTGTATACGTAACCGTGACCAAATTTTATCTATACAATTGTTCACGTACCCCGGGTGGTCATAGAATTAATTATACAGTCAATATGCGTCAAACTTCCTTTGAATACTAATGAGATAACTGAATTTTAAGATGTGATAAGAAATAGAATGTATTGTATATATTTGAAAGAAATGTAGATATATATATATATTTATGCGTAAATGTTATGTACATTAAGGTAGACCATTTTTATACAGTAAAATTTCCCATATATGTGCAGTTAAACTTACAAGAATAAATTAATGGGAGTATTATGAACTAGATTATATTTTTCCAACTTGTTTGGACATTTTGTACCGGACCAACATATATCTAATAACCCCAATCTTGTATTAATAATTTTAAATATTTTTGTTTGGTAATGACATTTCCATCATAGATGGGAAGTTGAGGTTTTCGGACACAACTTGTGAAAAAAACCCACACTGCTCAGTTTAATATACACCAATGCAGTGATGTCAGCTTTTTTTTGTCAAAATAGACATACATAGCATAATCTACAACAATCAACTGGATTAAAAATGTCGGACTTTGTTATATTTTCAAGTAATTTTCCAGAAGCTACAGTTCCAACTTTAGCCAATTCAAGCCTAAAATTTTATTTTTCGTGGGATATTTTTGTCTGGCGACCCACTATTATGTAAAAACATTCTCTATCAGATTACGTAATGTAACCTATTATTCAAATCGGAAGCTCTCGACTTGTTCACAAAAGCAGTTTGTTGTTCAATACCAAAAGATTTTGTAGACTCGTCGCTGATTGGTCGATTGAAACATGACCTCTGACGCTATACGGGATGTTATTAGATGGTACAAAAATGGCTCGATAAAAAATGTAAACAATACAACAAATATTTTTCCCATCTAAATTAGAATACAAATAAAATAATACTAAATATAAATAACCTACCATTGATCATAAATAATGTGATGATGAATATAAATAACGTGATTTCGAATATAAATAACATCATTCCGAAAATATAAATAACGTCATTTCGAATTTAAATAACGTTATTTCTAATATAAATAATATCATTTCGAATATAAATAATGTGATTTTGAATACGAATAAAAAATATCAGATATCAATAACGAGTTTTTGAATACAAATAACATGATTTCAAATACACCAGATTTCATACAATGCAACTTTTGACATAGATTGATAAATCAACGCCAAATAAAAAAAATCAAATCAAATGAAATCAAATCAAATCAGATCGAACATCACGAACTCCAACAAAAAAAACTTTGGAGTAAAAACTGGTGTTTCGAAAGGTCACATCTCTCCTGCTCCATGGGCGAAATCCGTCATGAAGTCCTGATTCACGCAACGGTCAGTGGAGGTAAGGCTCTAATTGTTATGGGAAACATGTTTGTAAATTTATTTGTACGTTTAGCTTGTTTGTTCTATTGTAATAGAAAATTCAGCAATAGAAGTTAATATTTGATTTAGTTTTCTTGTTGGCTTATGGTGTTTGACGCCACTTTCAACAATATTTCAGTTATATCGTAGCGGTGAAGTTTTATTGGTGGAGCAAATCAAAGTACCCGGAGAAAACCACCGACCTGTCGCAAGTCACTGACAAACTTATCACATAATGTTGTATCGAGTGCACCTCCCCATGAACGGAGTTCGAACTCACAACTTTAGCGGTGATAGGCACTGATTGCACAGGTAGTTGTAAATCCAACTACCATTCGATCACGACGGCTCCTCATAAATCACATTGGGTTGAAATACAAAACAGAATAAAAAAAAACCACATTATATATGCTTCGTTGGCGGTCTGTCCTTCTACAAAAAGGTGAGGTGTACTCGATAGAACATTATGTGATAAAGTTTCTCAGTGACTTGTGGCAGGTCGATGGTTTTCTCTGGGTACTTCGGTTTCCTCCAACAATAAAAATGACCGCCACGATATAACTGAAATATTGCTGAAAGTGGCGTTAAACACCATGCCCCCTTTCTTTAAATTTTGTGGTGCTAATATCTAACTATGTAGTAGAAAAACAAAACGGAGCACAAAATACCAAATCCTACAGAGATTTTCCATTAAAAGGACAATCAGACATAGAAAACAGAAGGAACTACGCACAACAAAATTATATATGTTATGCTTCAAAAATTAATACAATAAACCGTAAAATACGTATGTGCAATACACTGTCGATATATTGAAACAGATATAGGCTATGCTTATCTTAAAAAGAAAACTAGTGCGTAGAAACTGGAATATTAAGAATACCACCTATATCGAATAAGAAGAAGAAAAAAAGAAAAAAAACCACATGCACCTTTTTTGCACTTTGTAGAAAAGGATTCCCATTGTTTACTCCAACGGAACCTTAAACATTGTTTATTATGTTAATTTGTACTTGAAGTTTTTCCACACGGTTTAACACAGACATTGTCTAACTGCCTAAAGAAAAATATGCTAATTTAAGCATATACATATATATAGAAAGTCATCTAGGTAAAAACTATAAGATAACATCTTCATTATAAATAACAAAATATGTCCGATGTGTGAGTGATATTTTAGTCCACGTTTAATTTTCTATGATAAAATTTGTCATGTTTCGTAGTAAAAAAGCCGCTCTGTATTAGGAATAAGTCTCTCTTTTTTTCTAACTGAAATAGTTTTTGTCAAATTATCATGTTTTTTTTTTATATTAGATATAATAAAAACTAACATAGAAACGCAGTTTGAAATTGAGCTTTGGGTTTTATGGTGTTTAACGCCACTTTCAACAATATTTCAGTTATATCGTGACGGGTTTGAAATTGAATATAACCATTTCAAAATAATATACAATGTATTCATAATATTTAAAATACATTTATACTATTTTTTGAGATATCATGTGAGGATCTGTCTATATTTTTAAATTGAACTTGTAATATTTCTCAGGCTTTGCGATACGTCTTTTATCTTTGAGAAAAAATATATTTAAAAATCTTTTGTTTGATTGAATGGATTTAACAAGGAACAAAAACCTAGCAGATTTATTCAATAGCTTAAAGGATTTAAATTTCAATACACATATAATAATGATTACATTGCACGTAAATAAATACAAAAACAATTATTGATTAAAAAAAGTTTAACTTACCCCAGAAAATAAATATTAGAGGAAAAATACTTCTTCCACACAACATTATGGCAACTAAACTAAATAATTTTAAAACTACTAGATACAATATTGGTTAATTATTAACGCCTTGTGTAATTAACTTGATTCATTGTAAATAATATCTGATTAATATCAGTAAGAAGTCTTCAACAATAATTTATCATTTCATTGGTCGATCGAATTTTTTTCATCGATCACGTGTCCCTTTAAATATATACGTGAGGGTGGGTTAGAGCTGGTTAACGGATACATTTTTTCCTTTTATAATGTTATATCATTAAAAGATTAAGAATAAAGCGGTAATACAAGTTCTCAAATTATAATTCGGTAAATTAATAATCATGGGTTTACATGAACTCAAAATTATGTACGAGAAGTTCATATTTTCTTGCAATACTTACTGGTGGGCGATCTCTTTTAATGAAAGACTTGTAACAAGAGACGGACAGACGGATGGACGGGATTACGAAATCACTTCATGTCTAATTAATTACTAGTATAATTTACGCAGAGATATAGATGAAACAAACATTTAAGTGGATAATA